>Ga0310344_10003927_pt1 | contig 11053 bp, 7 predicted proteins | sample HC15DNA20200_MG_FD_203801 | JGI IMG/M metagenome (GOLD analysis project Ga0310344, IMG submission 203801) | Marine microbial communities from station ALOHA, North Pacific Subtropical Gyre - HC15-DNA-20-200_MG | ecosystem: Environmental > Aquatic > Marine > Oceanic | place: Pacific Ocean: North... | reverse complement strand
TAAATATCAGTATTTATTTCATCCCAGTAAATACTTCCACTAAACATAAGTCTGAACTTTCTTCCAAGAGATCCTATTAATGTATACTCCAAACCTTTACTTTCTTCCTTACTGATATTTTCATATGTAGCAATAGAAACACCGCTATCAGTAAGTTCTTTATGTCGCTGAATTTTATCTGTTGTGTAACGATAATAAGGCCCGCCAGTAATAGAAAATCCTCTTGAGAATCGTCCAATATTAACTTCATAAGAATCAATGTACTCAGGTTTTAAAAAAGGGTTTCCTCTTCTAATGTTTTGTAGGTCTTGGCGTGTAGTAAAAGGATTCAACTGCCTTGAACGTGGACGGTTTACTCTTTTTGAATAGCTAGCCTGAACTTGCAACAATTGAGGAGAACCCGCTGAAAGTGAAAGACTTGGGAAAAAACTTTTATATGGATTTTCAAAGGTTTGATTTGTATTTATTAGTTTCGAGCTCATAGAAACATTCTCATAACGGGCGCCGACCGTCATTCCTAGAATACCTAATGATGTAGAATATTGTAAATATGCTGCATTTATATTTTCATCATAAAGAAATTGATTGGAAAGGCTGTCATCTTTTATTATTTCTTTTTCAGTATCAAATAAATAAGCTAATTGACTGTCATCTCGATTCCGAAACCTGTTGTTAAAACCAACTTCAACAATATTTCCATTTTCAAAAGGGTGGACATAATCAGTTTTAAAATCAAAGTTAGAATCCTGACCTTCATTGCCATTTTTTGCTCGATTTTCACTTACAAGTTTTTCAAAGCCAGTCCTAGGGGTTGTCCAATATTCACTAGAGCCATCATTTCCACCTAATGAATAACTAATATATGAAGTGAGCTTTTGTTTGGGGTTTTTATACTTTTTATCATAATTAATATTTAAATCATATCCTCCTCTATTAGTCAAACCATCTGTGTCTCTATAGTACTCAGAATAAAAGAGTCCATTCTCATAGCTATTAGTAAGATCATCATTAGCTCTATCTCCTCCATTAATTGTTGCGGAAAGAGCCAATGATTGCGTTGGATCAATAAAATATTCAAAACCTGTTTTCAAGAAAAGGTTTTCTCCATTCCTTTTTCCTTTATTGTCTTGCTCTAAAATATTACTATATGAATCAAAATTATAGATTCGATAAGAATCGCCTGAGAACTCACGGACACTTTGCCTAATACCTACATTGGCAAAAGTATTGAAGGAAAGAGTTCGCAAGTTAACTTGCCCTGAAACATTAGAACCACCTCTTGAATTAGCACTAGTATTAAGATTTCCATTAAATCCAGCAAATTTATTTTCTTTAAGAACTATATTAATAATCCCCGCCATACCTTCAGGATCATATTTAGCACCCGGGTTAGTCATTACTTCTATATCAGCAATATTTGCCGAAGGAATACTTTGCAATAAAGATTTTATATCACCTCCAGCAATAGTAGATGGCTTACCATCAATCATAATATTGACTTGAGAACTCCCCCTCAGACTTACATTGTCATCCATATCGACTTCAACACCTGGAACTTGGCGTAATACATCAATTGCTGACCCACCTGTTGAAAGAGTGTTTTTTTCAGCAGAAAAGACTCTTTTTTGAGCTGTCTGTATGAACATTGGGCGTTCAGCCATAACATCAACCTCACCTAACTGTAATACTTTTTGAACAAGAGATATTTTTTCCAAATTATGCGTGGTTACATTATCGCCAAAAGGAACAAAGGTTAAAGGACCAATCTTTTTTGGAGCATAACCAATATATTCAACTACTATCGAATGTCGACCCAGAGGAATTTCTTTTATATGAAATTCACCATTCTCTTTAGTTATACCACCCGTAACGATGGTACCACCTCTCTCATTAATAACAGAAACAGAAGCATAAGGTACTGGTTCACCTGAGGCAGAATCAACTACAGCACCAAAAATGATCCCAATTTTTGGAGCATCCCTCATTTGAGTTTTTTGACCTCCCCAGCGTTTACCACCATTTCTTTGAGCAGATAACACCGAAGCAATTAAAATTAATAGGATAAAATATACTCTAAAGAATTTCAAAGATTTACTGTAGGAAAATTTATTGAACATAAATCATATCCTTCCTTATATGAAACGGTAACAATCTATAAATAATTATTAAAAACTTGAAATTATAATAATCTGATTTTTTTGGGAAGACTAGTGTCTTTATCGTTGGTTTTTCATTTTCTTTTTGTCACGCATTTCTTTGTCCCGCCCATCAAACTTGCCATAGTTTCCAATTCCACCTCTTTTTTTTAACCCTTGGCGAATTTCTTCCTTAAACCAAATTTCAAATCCATAATATTTTGCCCTTTGGTCAGTTGAAAGAACTTGATCTAAACCTTCAAAAAATTCTTGTTTCTTTTCTGTTTTATCTTGCTCCAAGTTAAAAATTTTAGTGGTAATGTTTTCTAGCTCTTTTTCTGTAATACCCTGTTTTTCACCTGTCATTTTTTTCATTTCAATCAGTAATTTCCTCTGCTCCCCGCTAATATTCCTAAGTTCTTTTTCTAAGGCACTATACCTTGGGAAGAATCTACTTGCCTGCTCTTCTGATAATTCTAACATTTCAGTCATCTTCCACATTTTCATCATCTCTAGTCTTCCCTCGGGGCTACCATATGATAACTTTTGAAAGATTTTAGGGTTAGCATTAATAACTGTTGTCAAAATAATTAATATAATAGAAGTTTTATTCATGATCTCTCCTCAAAAGAATCCATCGCCCTTTTTTCAAAAAAATCATGTAATGTAAGGTCATCTATAAGTTCCCAACCTGATTCTATGATGTCTACTTCATCAATCAGATAATCAATGGATGCAAAAATAAAATCTTCTTCTTCAAAAATAGAACCTGAATCTACTTCTTCACTCAAATCAATAATGATTTTTGACATATCATAATCATTAACATTTAGATTTTTCAAATAGAGACCCCATCCTACTACAAATAAAATCATGAACGCGGAAATAGAATTTATTAGATCTTGTCGCTTACGATTTCGAGAAATAATTTCATTTTTTACGTCAGAAAGGAACGAATCAGGAATTCCTTCAGTTGTATTGAATCTTTTTAATTCATTTAGTCGATTTTCTATTGTCATTACTCTTTAACTTTCTTCTTTAAATTTTTAATCGCATGATGATAATTCACTTTTGAACTATTTTCACTAATGTTCAGGATAGTGGAGATGTCTTTAAATGGAAGTTCTTGAAAGACTCTTAATGTAATTATCATTTTTTGTTTTTTAGGCAATGCTTTGATTGCATCCCACAACTCAGGGTCAACCTCGCGGGAATTATTCGGATCTTCCACTTTAGCAATTTCAGATACTTCTTCAAATGATAATACCCTACGAACTTTTAACTTTCTGTGATAACTATTGAAAACATTGATTGCAATGCGATAGAGCCATGTTGAAAATTTTGATTCAGATTTAAATTTTTTGAGGGAATGGTAGACACGAATGAAAGTTTCTTGACACAAGTCATTAGCATCCATATTATTTCCAGCAAGCCCAATAAATAGGTTTTGGGTTTGTTCATAGTGTTTTTTAACGAGTTGATCAAATGCCTCTTTTTCCCCATTTTGAAACTTTATTACTAGTTGCCTATCATTCATAGAGCATTTGTACTTTAGACTATTAATTCCATAAAAAGGTTAAAATAATTTTATGAAAATTGGTGAAGTAAAAAATTAGGATAGGAACTTCTTTCTACTAATCATTTTTAGTAATTTTTCAATAGATGAAAATCCTCACATTACAACAGGAAAAAGCTGTATCACATAGTACATCTCCCCTCATGATAATTGCGGGTGCTGGTACAGGAAAAACTTTTACGCTAATTCAAAGAGTTGCTTACCTAATTAATAATTATAATGTGAAGCCTCATAATATATTGTTAATTACCTATACTGAGAGAGCAACTCAAGAGATGAGAGAAAAGGTTGTCGAGGAGCTTGGTTCTCATGGCGAGAGAATACAAATTGGTACCTTTCATAGTATTTGCTTTAACATAGTAAAAGAATTTGGAAACACATCATATAATCCACGAATATTAAATCAAAGTGAAGCAGTTTATTTGTTATTAGAAGCTTTTGATGAATTAGGTCCATTTGAATCATCAGAATTTGCACTTGACCCAGAAAAGGCCGTAATAAATAATTTCTTGCCCTTTTTCAACCGATGTGCCGACGAATTAATAGATCCTAACACTCAATTAAACCAAGAAAAAAGCAAAGAAGTTCTGGCTCAAATCAATGATTTGAAAAGAATATTCATTTATTTCAATCAAATTAAAACAAAAAGAAATATTGTAGACTACGGTGATATGATTCTAAAAGCTCATCATTTACTTAGTTCTAATAATAAAATTCTAAATATATGCCAGAATCGATTTCGTCATATTATAGTTGATGAATTTCAGGATAACAACCATGCATTAAATGAGGTTGTAAAGCTTTTATCAGGAAAAAGACAAAGTGTTACTGTTGTCGGAGATGATGATCAAGTTATATATAGTTTTCGCGGCGCTTCATCTTATAATATTGAAGTTTTCAATAAAATGTACGGGGGAAACAAAAAATTTTCTAGTATACCTTTGGAAATTAATTTTCGTTCACATCAGCAAATTTTAAATGTTGCCAATAATATTATTAAAGATAATAATGAAAGACAGTTAAAGACTCTTGAGTCCCACGACAAAAAGGAAGGTCCTATACCCACCCTTTTTTGGGCTGAAAACAAAAACCACGCTGATATCATTATTAATCAAATTAGAAAATTAAACAATAAAGGCTATGGATACGAAGACATAGCGATACTTTGCAGAACAAGAAATCAGGCCCGTGGGTTATCAGAAAGTTTGCTTGAGGCAAATATTCCTACAAATGCTGATTTTCGAAAGTTTTTTGAAATTCCATTAATTAAAACAATAGTAGCATGGTGTCAAATAATTGGAAACGGAAAATATCAAGATATAGCTCTATACCGTATTATTCGAGAAAAAGCTGGTGGTAAAGTAGCATTTGAACTTTTTAATAAATTTAACATTTATGAAAAAGAGCCGAGAGTTGCCTTATTGAAGTCAATTAATTCAGATCTGCCATCAGATGTAAAATGCTTAATCGAAATAATTCGATCAATTGATTATAAAAAAAAATATGCTGATGAATTAGTTTGGGAAATCTCAGAAAAAACAGGGATCCTTAAAAAATTAGTGAAAAGATATCATTACGATGATCAGGTTGGACTCTTAAATTTTGCATATTTAATAAAATTAGCTAAAGATTTTAGTCGAGAGGAAAAAAAGCGTGGGCTGAAACGGTTTAATAATTACCTTGAATTAATGATGCGTGATCGAGATTGGCCAGCTGAGTTACCCTCACTCCCATTGAAAACCGAGGCTATTCATATACAAACTATACATTCTGCTAAGGGAAGTGAATTTCCAGTTGTATTTATACCATTTAATCGTTCAGTTAGTTTTCCAATGTCTTTTCGTCCTGACAAATCAAAAACATGTTTCCCAGATGAATGGCTGAACTATTCGGGTTATTCAAAACTGACAGATCGGGATCATCATATTCAAGAAGAAAGAAGACTAATGTATGTTGCTGTTACGAGAGCTAAAGAACGATTGTTTCTATTAGCACCTTCTAAAGCAACTTCTATATTTATAAAAAATATGGATAAATTGCTTGTAGAGGAATATAATATGGAATCAGCAGGAAAATCCGATCTTGAATAATGAACCTTCGTAACAAATATCAAGAAAAACTTCAAAGGGCTATTGCACAGAATGATTTCCCAAATGCAATATATTTTGTTAAAGCACTAGAGATAATTAATAGAATCAGTATTGGAGAATCAGTGGAATTGGGAAATAAAGAATGGGAATTAACTCTCAAAAATGAATTGAAAGAAAATTTTGTCCCTGATATAAAGAGAAGGCTCTCTCTTTCAGCTAGCTCAATAGAAACTTATGTTCAATGCCCATTAAAATATAGGTTCCAACAGATTGATAAAATTCCGCCAAAACCAAATAACCCCACATTGATTTTTGGAAGCGTAATCCATAAAGTTTTAGAGAATTTCCATGAAAACAAAGGAGAATTAAGTGAACAAAAAATAATTGAAATTCTAAATAAAGAATGGGAGTCCGTGGAATTTGAATACTCTATTAGGAAAGGAAAATTTAAGGAGCAAGCTGTAGATATTCTGAAAAGATATGTTGAAATCTCCGGCAAAGACAAACCTGACGTACTAGCAACGGAATATGAATTTTTTTTCGATATGGATAATGTTAGGATTAAAGGAAAAATAGATAGAATAGATAACGGAAATTCTGGAAAAAAGGTTATCGATTATAAGACAAGTAAGAAGTCTTCAGCAGCAAAAGACAGTATACAGCTAGCAATTTACTGTATTTATTTAGAACAGGACGGCAAAGAGTCACTCAAAGGTATTCCAGAAAGTGCGACCCTTTATTTTCTGAGAGATGAAGAACAGCCAAAACATAGTCATTCTTTTACAAAAACTGAACTCGATATGACCCGGAATAAAATTAAGGAAGTGGCACAAAATATACGTGCCTCCAACTTTGAACCAATAAAAGGAGCACACTGTGAATGGTGTGATTATAAAAACCTTGCCTGCCCAGTCTGGGAATCGTGAGTTTAAATATAAAAAATTTATAGTAGGAGGCAGTAACTATGCCTGAAACAGCTAATAAATTATTGCTAATTACATATTTAATTTATCCTATTCTTTTCGGAAAAGATTTTCCAACTATTGAAGAAAAAACCAAAGAAATGAAATATCATAATAGCTTTCTAGATATTTATTCTGATAGTAAAACAGGAGAAATATTTCTTGAAATAGAAAAGTTTAATAAGGAGTTTCTTTACATTAGATCCTTATCTGCCGGTATCGGCTCTAACGACATTGGGCTGGATAGAGCTCAACTAGGTGGAAGTCATTCTGTAGAGTTCCGGAGGTTTGGGCCGAAAATTCTGATGATTGAAAAAAATTATACTTATCGATCTGATTCAAAAGATATATTTGAGAAAAAGGCAGTTAGGGATGCATTTGCTGAATCTACTATTTGGGGGTTCCTAGTAGAGGCACAGAGCGGGAAAAAAGCACTTATAAATGCCACTAAATTTCTTTTAAGAGACGGGCATAATGTATCTGGGAAATTAAAAGAAACAGGACAGGGCGATTACAAACTAGATGTGACAAGATCAGCCATTTATGATATTCGAGCTTTTCCAAAAAATTCAATATTTGAGGTCCTTCAGACTTTTGTCGGTATGCCAAAAGGACGATTTATTCGAGAAGTTGCACCTTCTCCTTCCTCTATTACAGTTCGACAGCACCATGCCTTTGCACAACTTCCGGAAGATGGCTATAAACTTAGGAAGTTTGATCCTCGAGCTGGAGTAAATGGACTAACATATTTTAATTATTCTGCATCCCTAGATGATAGAATTATGAAAAAAGTAATCTATCGTCATCGATTAGAGCGTAAGGATCCTTCTAAACGAGCTGGCGAACCGATAGAACCTATCGTATATTATATTGACAGAAGTATTCCTGAACCTATTCGATCCGCCGCTTTTGATGGAGCTAGATGGTGGAATCAAGCTTTTGAAGCAGCTGGATATAGAGATGGTTTTATCGTAAAAATCCTACCTGAAAATGTTGACCCAATGGATATTCGTTATAATGTCGTGAATTGGGTACATCGAGCAACCCGTGGATGGTCATATGGAAGTTCGATTTCGGATCCTCGAACTGGAGAAATAATTAAAGGACATGTAACTCTGGGCTCTCTTCGACTCCGCCAAGACTATTTACTTGCGGAAGGACTTATGGCTCCCTATGAAAATAAAGAAATAATTCCTGATGAAATGAAAAAAATGGCTTTGTCAAGACTTAGTCAACTTGTTGCTCATGAAATTGGTCACACCCTTGGACTACCTCATAACTTTATTTCTAGTGCACAAGGCAGAGCATCAGTCATGGATTATCCCCATCCTTACATGAGGATCCGATCTGATGGGTCTCTTGATTGGTCACAAGCCTATGACAATGCCATAGGTGACTGGGATAAAGTAGCTATTAATTACGCATACAGAGATTTTCCCACAGGAACAAAAGAGGATAAAGAACTAGAAAAAATCCTTAGAAATGCTTGGGAACAAGGTCTTTGGTTTATAACGGATCAAGATGCTCGATCTAAAGGAAGTGTTCATCCTCAAGCCCATCTATGGGATAATGGGGAAAATGCTATAGATCAACTCAACCATATAATGAGAGTAAGAACTATTGCATTATCTAATTTTGGAATAAATAACATAAGAGAAGGTACTCCCTTTTCATCATTAGAAGATGTTTTGGTTCCTCTTTATCTCCATCATCGCTACCAAGTGATAGCCTGTTCAAAAATGTTAGGAGGACTAGAGTTTAGATATGCGTTAAAAAATGATGGACAGCCTATAGTTCAAATCGTAGGAGCTAAAGAACAACGAAGAGCCTTAAATGCTCTTCTTAAGACAATTAATATAGAGAACCTCTCTATACCTGAAAATGTATTGAGACTTCTACCTCCAAGGGCGTTTGGATACCCTAGAACACGCGAATCATTTAATGTTCACACAGGCGTTGCTTTTGACGCGTTGGCAGCTGCTGAAATAGCATCTGAATTGACTTTGGAAATGATCCTCCAATATGAAAGAGCCGCCCGTCTAGTAGAATACCATGCAAGAGATTCTAATAATCCTAGTTTAAGTGAAGTAATTAACAAAGTTCTTAATAAGACTTGGTATACAGATCGAAAAAATGGGATGTATGGTGAAATTCAACGAGTTGTAGATATGGTTACTCTTTACAACCTTATGAATCTTGTCAGTAATAAAAATTCGACGAACCAAGTAAAAGCTGAAACAATGGAGAAAATTGTAAGCTTAAAAAAATGGCTGGTCCAAAAACAGAAGCGAGAACGAAACACTAGTCTTTTAGCACATTATAAGTATGCAACCACTATCATAAATAAATTTGAAAAAGATACTTCCTCAATCACTATTGATAAACCCTTATCTCCACCAGCTGGGTCTCCTATTGGAACAGATTTAAATTCATGGTGTAACTGGAACTGAATTAAAATCTATCTACATTCCTATAAGCATTAATTACTGCTAACTCCCCCGATTTACCTTTTTGAGAATTTCCATGCTCCATGCCCATGATACCTTTGTACCCTTTTTTATGAATATGTTTAAAAACATTGAGATAATTTATTTCTCCAGTTGTAGGCTCTTTTCTTCCAGGGTTATCTCCGATTTGAAAATAAGCGGTTTCTTTCCAGGCCTTATCAATGTTTGGAATCAAATTCCCTTCTGTAATTTGTTGATGATAAATATCAAAAAGTATTTTACAGGAAGGGCTATTTACAGCACGGCAAATTTCATAAGCTTGAGGAATTTTTGAAAGAAATTGACCCGCATGATTTGCCCACCAATTAAGAGGCTCGATTACAATAATTAAGCCATGAGGCTCTAAAACATCACTGGCCCGTCTTAGTGCTTCAACAACATTTGCAGTCTGGTATCCCATCTCTTTAGTTAGGTCTACATGACCTGGTACAACAGTCATCCAAGTCGCATTAACCCTTTTCGCAACCTCAATAGAATCTTTAATATCCTTAACAAATTCATCCTGTAAAACCTTATCTCCAGTGGTTAGATTTGGTTCATTCCAATAAATATTGTTTGCAACAAAAACTCCCATAGTCATACCTAAACGATCCATCTTTTTTGCAATTTTATTTTGATCTGATTTTGAACGATTTTTCATTCCATTATCTTCAATAGCACGAAAACCCTGATCATACATAAACTGTAATTGATCAATAAGGTCTTCTCCTGCATTTTCCGAAAACATCCCAAAATGAGGCGCATAATTGAGTTTAAAAGTGTCATTCTTTATATTAGATTTATTATTTGAAGCGGCAGCTAATGTAGCTGAACTAATAATAGGCAATGCCACTCCTGCTGTTCCTTTTTTCAAAAAGTCTCTTCGTTTCATTTTGTCACCCCCTATTTTAGATAAAAGCTGTTTTTCCAGGTATCGGTATAGGATAATTCCCCTCTGCATCAGGAAGAACTGGTGCAGGGTCATTAAACGAATGTAGTTCTGGAACTAAATCAAGATTTGAAGCCATAGCTTCATCCCAAGTTATTACTTGCCCAGAATAAGTAGCCATTCTTCCAAGTATAGATGTCATAGTACTATTAGCACCCATTTCTACATCATTGTATTTGTAATCACCTCTTCTTATTGCTGAAAAAAGGAGATTATGTTCCTGTTGATATGGATTTATATCATTTTCTCCTTTGTGATTGTAGAGTTCCTTACCCTTATTTGAAGAAATTAATCCATAGTTTCCACTATTAACATGGACAGAACCCTTGGTACCCTGAAACACCTCATCAACACGATTCATACATCCTCTCTGATGCCTACATTGACTCGCAACTATCTGTCCATTTGGATAAGTGAACTCTACGAAATGATGATCAAAAATATGACCATGATCAGGACCTTTTCTTATCTCTCGTCCTCCCATTCCCTGAGCTGAAATAGGAATATCTCCAATAAACCAATTAGCAACATCTATATTATGAATATGCTGTTCTACTATGTGATCACCGCATATCCAATTAAAATAGTACCAATTACGCATTTGATATTCTAATTCTGTCTGACCAGTTTTTCTTGGCCGAACCCAAACTCCACCACTATTCCAATATACCTGACCAGAAATAATTCTTCCGATTTTATTTCTATCTAGCATTTCTTTTACTTGAAGGTAGTTACGTTGATAATGGCGTTGAAGACCAACAATAACATTTAATTTCTTGAGCTCAGCTTTTTTCCCAACTTCAAGTATCTTTTTTATTCCAACAACATCTGTAGCTAAGGGTTTTTCCATAAAAA
>Ga0310344_10003926_pt1 | contig 11054 bp, 13 predicted proteins | sample HC15DNA20200_MG_FD_203801 | JGI IMG/M metagenome (GOLD analysis project Ga0310344, IMG submission 203801) | Marine microbial communities from station ALOHA, North Pacific Subtropical Gyre - HC15-DNA-20-200_MG | ecosystem: Environmental > Aquatic > Marine > Oceanic | place: Pacific Ocean: North... | reverse complement strand
CGCCCACACGCGGCGCAAAAGATGGTTCCGCTATAATTCAACGCTATAGAATGTTCTAGTAGAATATTTAACCTAAGACTTTGCTTGCCTATGGGGAGCGCGTATTCGACGGTATCCCCCAATGTAGTTGTCATTTTGCCGAGTGTGCCTAGCATATTTGGGGTGCCTTATCCACTGAAAACATTACGGATCGGGTATAGATGTTTTTGTTCAAGTCTATGGGAAGGTCAGCTCAAACGGCAAGCCATGTCACACTTGGAATCGGGAGAACATGCTGAACCCGCGTTATGATGATTCTGAAAATAATCACAATTAAATGCAAATATCCCATATCAAAAGCTGAGAAGGAGACAATATGACTTCAGAAGAGGTTGTCAACATATTTTGCGAGACTTTGAATTTGGATCTGGACGAATCGTTGCAATACATAGCCGACGGTTGCGTGTACCAGAATATGCCATTTGAGCCTGTGTATGGCCCCGAAGGTGTCCGGAGGGTGCTTGTAGATTTCTTCAAGGTTACTGGTCCAGTGAAGATTGAGACGATAAAGCAATGTTCGATTGGAGATTTGGTTATGAACGAACGGCTCGATCACTTCAATCCACCTGGGGGAAAGGCCTTCGGGTTACCTGTGGCGGGTGCATTTGAGGTCACTGACGATAAGATTACTGCGTGGCGGGATTACTTCTGCATGCGTCAGTTTAGCGAGGGGACTGGAATCGAATTTTAACGCGATGAACTCTAGGGTTTGTAGTGTATCGGTCCGAGTTCCGTCTATTTTCGATGCGTGTGATCGGAGCCAGAGATTTCTGTGGCAAATGTGGCGGCGAGGTTGTTTTTAAGATAATCGGCTCGCCAAATAACAAGCACTGAGCTAGCAGGCCTTAAAGTATGGTTTATGTGATTAAAGTGGGCCAGGACGGATCGGATCTTTGCCGTCCCAATTTTTGGCTGCATCCTCAACCAGGTCAAATAGATCGATGAAGATAGATTTCCGTTCCCACAGCTCTACAAAGTGACCTATGGTATTTACGGTATCAAAATACGTTAATTCAGCTCCCGCGATGTCGCAAACAAAGGCAGCTTCATGGCCGCGCGCTTTGTATTCAGCACAGGTTGTGCCGTAGTCGCTTGGCATCAATCCAAAGTGATGGACTCCTTCGCGAGGGGCGTCAAGAAATTCTTTATACACAGACGGAGCATCATTGTGTTGATAGATAAGTTCGATCTGCAATGCACCACTATTTCCAAGGGCTAGAGTGACGTCTACGTTGGCCGGGTTACCGCGATACAATTGATTAGATAGCGGGCAATGTTCAAATATAAAAAATGGACCAGCTGCCAGCACCTCCGTCCAGTATTTAAGGGCTGCCTCGAGGTCGCGAACGACGTATGCTAGCTGGCGGATGGTATATAGGGGTTGTGACATCTCGATTCTCCGGACATTGACATGGACACTGCCAATGAGTGGGCGGCGTCGGTTTTAATATTTTTTCCTGTACCGAATCCTATTATCGTGAGAAGAGTACTATAATACCGTAAGTTCCCTTATCCATCTGTGTGCTTTTTCGAACATGGCTCAAATAAATCGCAAAGCCAAATTTAGTATTGGTCAGATCGTTCGCCACCGATTGTTTCCATTCCGCGGAGTGATTTTTGACGTTGACCCGACGTTCAATAATACCGAGGACTGGTGGTTATCGATTCCTGCTGAAATGCGGCCCAGGAAGGACCAACCCTACTATCACTTATTTGCGGAAAATGCCGAGACGACATACGAGGCTTATGTGTCCGAGCAGAATTTACTAGAAGATACTAGTGGCGAACCTGTTCGCCATCCATTGGTGCCCGACTTTTTTGAGGACCTAGACGGATCCGTGTATTCGTATAAAGAGCAGCAAATGCATTAATTCGCCTGCGGAGAAAGACCCATCAATCGCTACTACTTATTGCACGGTGCTGCACCGGCATTCGCGGCTGCGTGTTGTTTCGGCTGCATGGCAGCACTTGTGAAACTCGCTTCAGCAGAAGCGTCGTTCCATTCGCTTGTTTTTCTTCGTGCTTTTTTCGGACTATGCGTGGTAGCACCTTTTGCGTTTAGTAAGGGAATTCATTTCTTAAAGACTGCCCGGACACGGTTGCATATCCTCCGGGCGTTTGTCAGCGCCTGTGCTTTGTCATGCTTTTACTTTGCTGTGAGTGAGATCGGGTTGGCCGAATCCCTTGTTCTTAATGCAAGCTCTCCGTTATTCATTGGTGTTATTGCAATTTTCTTGCTTGGTGAGAATCTGGACCGGCGCACCATCTTTGCGCTGGGAATCGGATTCTTCGGAGTGGTGCTGTTGCTGAAACCTAGTGTCGGGATGTTTCAAGTCGGGGCAATTGTGGGAGCTTTCGCAGGTGTATTCATAGCCCTCGGTAAGATTTTTATTCGTAAAATGGCTGACACGGAACCAGTTTTACGGATCGTATTCTATTTCGGGGTGTTTTCGACCCTGATTTGCTTTGCGCCGATCATATGGTTTTGGGAAATACCATCACGCTTTGTAGTCGTTTGTATGTTAGTCGGAGCTGCCTTGGGGACAGCAGGGCAAATTTTTCTCACCTATGCCTTCAGCCACAATCGTGCAGCTAGAGTGGCACCATTCACTTACGTTTCTGTCGCATTTGGCGGTGTATTAGGTTGGGTTTTTTGGGACGAGTTGCCGGATAATCTGACTATCGTTGGCGCAGTGTTCGTCATTATCGGCTGTCTCGCAATGTTATCGCAGCCACAACAAACCGATCCGTGGTTCGAATCAAAATCGTTCAACAACGTGCCCTAATCAACATTAGCCGATTACGAGGTGCCGACCTCCAATGACAATTAGCATTGAAGGCTACCTTAAATTCGATCCTCCTAAACACGAACAACGTAGGGCTAGGAAGATCGGGAGTAGATAGAAACCATTGTTACTACCGTTATCGGTTGTGCGTCGTTCCGCTGCCCTTACTCAAGCGCTCGGCAATTGCGAGGATGCGATATTGCGATCGCAGGACTGGCTTTTCTATGAGTTTGTCGTCAACCACGAGCAGTCCGGTATCAGCCTTTTCGAACGCTTCGGTTATTCGCTTGGCATGCGCTATCTGGTTATCACTGGGGCTGAAATGTTGCTCGATAATTGGCAGTTGCTTTGGGTGGATAGCTCCTTTCCCTGTCATGCCAATTTCAGCAGAGGCCTTAGCTTCTTTCTCAAGTCCGTCCATGTCGGAAAGGTCAAGGTAGGGCACATCGATCAAATCGACCTGAGCTTTCGCAGCTGCATGAACTAAGCGAGTCCGCGCATAGAGCAAAGCTCCCCACGATGGTTCCACTCTTAGTTCTGCAGCCATGTCCGCACCGCCAAATAATAGCGCGTCGATGCGGCTGCTGGATTGGGCTATTTCGTGGCATGCTTCAAGACCTTCGTTCGTCTCAATGATTAGCTGTAGACGGATTGGGTGGTCGATTCCATCGAGGATCTCCGCGAGAAGACGTACTTCGTCGGGAGATTTCACTTTCGGGAGCATTAGCCCAGGGGGTGGGGTGGTTGCCTTGAGAATCGTAAGAACATCGGCGAGCCCATCCGCCGTCCGTAATGAATTAATCCTCACGAGCATTTCCGGGCTCGCCGGATCACGGTTCTGTGGGTATTGGGCGAAATGAGCTATTGTTGAGGTCCGAGCCTTTACTTTGTCTTGCGGGGCGATGGCGTCTTCCAGGTCAACGCAGATTATATCCGGATTTGCCGCTAATGCCTTAGGGAGCAGGTCGAGTCCCGTGCCTGGAACAAAAAGAAAGCTGCGTCGGGGGCGGACAGTGGTTGTCAAATTGTGTTCCAAGTCGAAGCTCACCTTCCGGTCATTCAAAAACTATTCTACTATCTTACGATCTCTTATTTAGGTTTTGGTAACTTTGCTTCTTTTGGCTCTGTCGGGCCATTTGCCTCAGTCCAAGCGGTATACCCGCCCGCCATGTGCGCTACCGGTGCGAGCCCCATACGGTGGACCGATTGGGCAGCTAAGGCAGAGCGCATACCGCCTGCGCAGTAGAAGATGAATTTCTTCCCCGAGCCAAATTCTTCCCGGTAATAAGGACTTTTGGGATCTACCCAGAACTCAAGCATGCCGCGTGGTGCGTGTGAGGCGCCGGGAATGGTGCCCTCGCGCCACAGTTCGCGAATATCGCGAATGTCCACTAATTGTACGTCGGGATCGTTTTTAACAGCCATAACTTGATTGACTGACATAGTTTCGATTTCTTGTTCAGCTTCTTTACAGAGCTCTTCTATACCTTTCGTGATCATTTCTTCTCCTCCTCCCAAATAGTATTTTGAGTAGATTCTATTCGTCTCACATAATGTAGTGTGAGCAGTTTCGCGAAAATTTTAGCAGGCTAATTAAGTGCGCGCTCGATTTGGCGATGATTTCATTGCCCAACGAACTAGTAGCAACCGAAACAATGGGTCCTACCGTAGCGGCGAGGGACTATTCAAAACTGCATTCACCAGCCAGTGGTGTGGGTTAGAATGACCCTTATTTAATAATATTGATTGTTCTTAGGGACACAGCTTTATCGGCCATGGTGGCAAGGATTGAAGACAAATATTATGTTAGAACAAGTTAAAGAGCTCGCGGAAGAATTTCGCTTTTCACAGCATTTAGGCGTGAAATTAGTTTTGGCTGAGACGGATCGCGTAATTCTCCAGCTTCCGTATAACGAATATTTAGGTATCGACCGAGTTGGTGGTGGCGCGATCAGCGCCTTAGTCGATATTGCGGCAAGTTGTGCATTTTGGTCCAATGACTCAGTTAGTATTGATTCCCGCGGTGCTACGATCGGTTTCAGCATTAACTTTCTTCGTCTTGTAACCGCGGAAGATATCTGGGCAACTTCAACGGTACGGCGCCGTGGTGGCAGTATATGTGTAGCTGATGTCAGTGTTAGGAACGGGAATGGCGAAGAGGTTGCGATTGCTGTCGTAACGTACAAACTCTCTACGTAATTCTCAGTATGATCGGCTGCAAAAACTCTTGAGTCGGCATACTGATGGGAAATCGCTTCTAAGCTAGGGTAGCTCATTTCATAGGTGTTACATATTGTGAATTCTGCAAGTGCTCTGTCAACATCCCCGAGGACCGATTGGTAAATGTTGGGGTGAGAATTCGATCTAGTGCTTGTTACTCTGGTTACTTTATATTGTTTTATACGTTACAGGGCCGCATGATCGAGGCAATATGAACCGGAAGCGGACTAGCTACATGAACTGTTGCGCAAGTACCAATAGGAGGAATATCTATGAGCGACCTGTACGCCGATAGTCATCGCGAATTGCAAGATCAATTTGACACACGGCGTTTAGCCGATCGTCTCGAAGAAATGATTGTTGCTGATGCTATAAGTGAAGATGATAGAATTTTTATTGAATCGCGCGAATTTTTCTTTTTGTCCACAGTTAACCCTGATGGGCAACCTACAGTCTCTTTTAAGGGCGGGCCGGTTGGGTTTGTTAAGGTCGTTAATGAAAGTACGATTGCTTTTCCGAGTTACGATGGAAACGGTATGTTTTACTCAATGGGTAATCTCGCCGTCAAACCGGAGATCGGGATTTTGTTTATCGATTTTGAGAGGCCCCATCGGGTTCGTTTCCACGGTCGTGCCTCGATTCAGGACAACGATCCGTTGCTTGAAAAATATCAAGAGGCCGATCTCGTTGTTCGAGTGGAGCTATCAAAAATGTGGATAAACTGCCCACGTTATATACCGAAATTCATCAAAGTCGAATCGTCGCGCTATTTGCCAAAACCCGGGCGCGAGACTCCTTTAGCAGGGTGGAAGCGGATCGATGCTGTCCAAGATGCATTGCCGGAAAAGGATGTGGGTCGACCGGAGCGCGAAGGTGGTGTAATCACGATGGATCAATGGGCAACCTTGAAGCAGAAAGGTGAGGGTTGACCTAGCCGATTCGTAATCGGCTGCACGTCTACAACTTCTCCATGTTGTTGTTTTAAGTCGAAGTAATGGATCCATTGAGTCAAGGCGTGATCGGCGCAGCTGCGCCACTGGCAGTAAGCAAAAAAGATGGTTTACTTGCCGGTTTGCTTGGGTTGCTTTCTGGCATGGCTGCAGACATTGACGTTTTAATCAGGTCGGATACTGACCCTATATTATTTCTAGAGTTCCACCGTCAGTTTACCCATTCATTAATTTTTATTCCCGTCGGTGGGTTCATTTGCGCGTTGGTGCTGTATGCATTATTTGCACGCCGGCAACTCAGTTTCGCCCGCACATATCTTTTCTGTACTCTAGGTTATGCGACGCACGGACTACTAGATACATGTACTTCTTATGGAACACAATTATTTTGGCCGTTCAGTTCCATACGGATTGCCTGGCACAATATTTCGATCATCGATCCGTTGTTCACGCTACCAATCCTGTTTTGTGTAGGCTTTGGAATGGTCCGACGAAATCCTCGATTAGGATGGAGCGGGTTGCTCTGGGCAGTGGTATATCTTAGCGTTGGTGCGCTTCAACGCGAACGCGCCGAAGCGATTGCCTTAGAATTTGCGCTAGCACGCGGGCATACATCAGTGAAGGTTGAGGCAAAACCAAGTTTCGGTAATTTGGTACTTTGGAAAAGTATTTACGAATATAACGGTCACTACTATATTGATGCGGTAAGAGTTGCGAAGACGTCTAAGGTTTTTCCCGGGGAGACAATCGCAAAGCTCAATTTAATACACGACTTTCCGTGGCTCGATCTAACTTCACAGCAGGCGCTTGATGTCGAACGGTTTCGCTGGTTTTCCGACGGTTTTCTGGCGAAGTCGAGGACAATCGAAGATTTGATTATCGATATGCGCTACTCAATAGTGCCGAACCGGGCCGATGGTCTATGGGGTATCAAATTGTCTCGCGGGGCGGCAGTAGACGCTCATGTTGACTACCACGTGGAGCGCGACATGTCCGAGGCTAGTAGAAACACATTTCTAGCAATGGTTTTCGACAAGAAATAATCGAAATCATTCTTTGCATCCCATATGGCGGAGTGGAATCTTTTTTTCATGAATTTAATCGATACCAAGTTATACCCTTGATCGATATTTGAGGATCTGAGCATTACCGAGGTATTTTCGTCACCGTGTTGCTGCGTTAGTTCGCAGCACCGGTGCGAAATGCCTGTGCCGATAAACCGGCGGCGGTGCCGCTTGCGTAATTTGCGTAACGCGGTAGAAAGTATTCGAGATCGTGAGCTGTTGTTTGCACCGAAGGGCGGGCACCGAATGCTGCAAACCACTGGCTTAGCCGAACGCATGTATCTGGCAACATCAGTCCGCGATAGTGTTCAAATACGCCGATCCGTTCAAAAAATGGCCACATTGCCGCATCAGCCAGTGTTGGCTCTGCGCCGAGCCAATACGGTCCATCACTTTGAATCAATTCGAGACGACGCTCCATAAACTCAAATCCGCTTACCACTTGCCTACGTAAATCGGTTTGAGTGTCCTCGTCCTGCTCGAACAAAAGTTTATAAAAAATTGGTAAAAATATATTATCGAAGTGACGAATTTCGTTGCGCATTACGGCACGCCCACGTTCACCAAGGGGTTGTAAAGCGATCCCCGGAAAGCTTGCATCGAGATATTCGTTTACTGTCGCTGATTCCCACAAAATAAAGTCGCCATGTCGGATAACGGGGACTCTATTGGTCGGTGTTAGCTCGGCGAGCCAAGCCGGTTTGTTTTCAAGATCGATCTCTATTTGATCATGCGCGATCGCCTTTTCACAAAGCACGATCCGTGTGCGTTGCGCGTATGGACAAACCTCAGCTGTGTAGAGGGTCAATCGTGTCATTAATGAGATACCTGACTACCGATTCTACTATTGACGGATCGGTTCCAGAATCACGACTGGAATTTCGCGATCACCTGCTTTTACTTGGTAGTCACCAAAGGGCGGGTACATTGCGACCATTTGTTCCCAAATTGCCTCTCGTTCCCCACCTGCGGCTACTCTGGTCTTCGCCTGAAAAACATCACTCGCCACTTGCGCTTTTATTTCTCCTTGCGCCCTAATGTTGTGATACCAACCTGGGTGTTTTGGATCGCCTCCTTTGGAGGCAATAATAGCGTAACCGTCATCGACCTTGCCGTATAACAATGGCATTACGCTTTCGTTTCCAGATTTTCGTCCGATTGTGGTTAGTAACAATGTGGGCAGTGGTCCTGGACCGCCAGCAAACGTAGAATCCCATAAATGACCTTTTTCGGGATCGTTCAGATAAAGATCGCGGTGTTCTGCAATCCAGCCGGTCGCACTGGCCTCGATGATTGGGTCGCTCATTGTTGTGCTTCTCCATATTGAATCCGGGAGTCGTTACTATAACTCGAATCACGAAGTTTGTGAGCAGAGTTTTATAACGACATTGACTTTATGCTGCCTACTCCGAGTGTGGGACATGTGGTGCCTAACGTGCGAAGAGAGCTAAGTTCAAGGCGAAGGTGAAGAGTGGGACGGTTTGTATATCAATCGCTGGCGTCTTATGTCTTCATTTTATCATCTTGGTTTGTCAAGTGCTGGCCTACTCGACAGCGGCGCAATAGCCGGGCGTGTAGTTTGCTCAATTTTAGTCCAAGTTATTAGTGCTCTTGGGTTGTCGCTCCAATGCTGCGACGAATATGTCACTCAGGCAGTAATAACTTGCTGAGTTCCGGAATAGCTGTAACCTCATAGTCTGGAGGTGGAATTTCGTCGGGTAGTAGTTGGGCTCGTGCATTTACCCATGCAACATCGAGGCCAGCGCCACGGGCGCCAAGAATGTCGTCGACAACAGAGTCGCCCACATAAAGCACGGTTTCCGGACGTGCAGAAAGCATTGCCAATGTATCTAGAAAAATATTTGCGTGAGGCTTCCGCCAACCATGTTCATCTGAGATAACGATCGGATCGAAGTATAATGCGGCGCGATCACGTTTCAGAATCCTACGTGCAGTCGGGCCGTGATCAAAATTAGACAGCAGCCCGATAGGATAACGAGTGCTTAGACGGGCGAGAAAATCAATATGTGCGACTGGAACCTCGACGGCCTTTGCCAGTTGCTCCATATGTAATAGCGATAGCATTCTAGCTATTCGTGACGTGTCCGGTGTCGCTCGATAGCCTAGCTTGGTAAGGGCCAGCATAAAACGTTCAATAGAGGGGATTTCTCGCATATCTCGTTCGCGTCTTATTGCGAGTTCGTCGTTTGCCGTTGCTAAACTATCCACGAATGCCTCGAACGAGGCTTCAGTCACTTGTTGTTCAACGGTTTCCTTCAATACGCCCATAGTTGAATGCGATGTCTTGCCGCGCCACTCGAATATAGGCATGCGATCTGATCGCCACAGAGCGACGGTGTTGAATAGATCAAATACGACGGCTTTATATTGTTTCACGGTAATGGTGTGATGCTTGATGTAGATTATCTAAGGCAGCGCTAGGATATACTGTTCGAGATTATTATATAACTGCCGGGCCAGATGTTCTGGATGTATAGAAAATCTAATTGGTTGATTAACCAAGCTAAAGGGGTGCCACTATGGGAGATAGATTTTTTTCTGATGCCGAACTACGTGAGATGGAACGACGTACGGTCGACCGACTTGTCGATGCCATCGATTCTGGTGACGCCGATAAGGCTAAGAAACTTGCCAAACGTATGTATAACGAGTTCCTATCGATGCACGATTTGTATCGTAACTGGATAACCTCAACGTTGAGCGAGGTAGGTCGACGTTTTGGCGATGAAGATCTTGAAGCGATTATGGTAGAAGGAGTGCGTGCTTGGTGGAAACCGATCGTGGACAAGCTTCCAAAAGAGCCTGAAGCTATGCCCGCGAAAGTGAAAATGTTCGTGTCTGGACTGCAGGGACACTTGCAACCACTCGAGATCACTGAAGATGATGAGAAAGTCGAAATAAAAATGTGCCCTTGTGGCAGCGGCGGGCGTTTAGTTCAAGAAGGGAAATACGAAGGGCCGGAAGCATTTTTGACCATAAAAGATGCGCAACCTTTGACATACGGGCGTAAAGACTTTCCAGTCTACTGCGCGCACGAATATGCAATGGAAAAAGTAGACATCGAAGAAAACGGCAGACCCTTTGTGGTTGTGGAGCCGGCCGCACGACTTGGGAAGGAGTATTGCACAATGGTAGTGTACAAAAACCCTGACGAAGTTCCGCTGCGATATTACGAACGGCTAGGAATTGAGAAACCAAAATAGGACAACTACATCGAAATCGCTAAATTATTCTGACGGAAACTAGCATTAAGTCGGCGTTAGGGTTGCGCGACTTCAAGTCTGGAGCAGACTTTGCGATTACTATTACCATGCAATCGTATATTGAGCATAAGTACCGTGCTTCGAAAAAGGTTATCAGATCATCTCCGCTACTGTGAGTAACTAATTGAACGCAGATTTAAAAATACTATTAACTAACGACGATAGCCACGACTCGCCATTGTTCCTCCAAACGATTGAGGTCCTCGCAAGTATTGGTAAAGTAGAGATCGTTGTGCCGGCATCGGAACAAAGTTGGAAGGGCAAGGCAATGACCCGAGTCGGGCCGTTGTATGCCGATCGTATTGATTTGCAAGGGTCGCCGGCGTGGTCAATTACAGGCACCCCGGCAGACTGCGTCAATATAGCAATCCATAACCTTTTGGCGGAACGGCCGGATATCATCGTGTCAGGAACTAACATCGGGAAGAACGTCGGGACAGGTTTTATATTTTCTTCAGGTACGGTGGGCGCATGCTTCGAGGCAAATATTGCTGGGTTACCCGCGCTGGCGTTGTCTCAAGAATTGGCACCATCTCAGTTTCGACAATGGATGGAAACGCGGAGCTTCCTTCCTGATACTGCAGCCGAAATTAGGCTTGGGTTAGAGAGGATGATTCCGCTTGTGTGGAGGGACTATTTTTTGCGATCAGAGCGACATGCGACAACTTGGAATATTAATTTTCCAGCGGTCTATAGTGATGACGTCCAGAT
>Ga0310344_10003925_pt1 | contig 11054 bp, 7 predicted proteins | sample HC15DNA20200_MG_FD_203801 | JGI IMG/M metagenome (GOLD analysis project Ga0310344, IMG submission 203801) | Marine microbial communities from station ALOHA, North Pacific Subtropical Gyre - HC15-DNA-20-200_MG | ecosystem: Environmental > Aquatic > Marine > Oceanic | place: Pacific Ocean: North... | reverse complement strand
AAAGAGTATGTTTCAAGAAACGGTTTCTCGTCTTGAAGGGATGGGAGCCAAGCCACCACTGGTAGTTTGTAACGATATACACAGGTTTATGCTTTCCGATCAATTGCGCGAAATAAATCTCAAGCCCCTTGAAGTCATAACTGAACCAGTGGGACGTAACACAGCTCCTGCTCTCACGCTTGCGGTTCTACATATACAAAATGTGTGTGGTGGGCAAGATACTGACCCAATCATTTTGTCTATGCATTCAGATCACCTGATTCAGGACACCAGTGCCTTTCATAGCGCAGTGGTTAAGGGAGTCGAGCTAGCTCAGCGAGGGTACTTGGTCACATTTGGGGTTCCACCTGATACTCCGGAGACTGGCTATGGTTACATTCGTAAAGGTTCTCAGATCAATGACATAAATCAGGCTAACGTGATTGATCAGTTTGTGGAAAAGCCGGATCCTCAGACTGCCCGTGAGTACCTAGGTTCCGGGGACTATCTTTGGAACAGCGGCATTTTTATGATGAAGCAGTCAGTTTGGTTTTCTGAATTAGGTCGTCATAGGCCTGACATTCTCGCTGCGGCTAAACTGGCCTACGATGCAGGAAGCGACCATTTTGAGTTCTTTCGGCCCGGAGTCGAAGAGTTTCTAAGGTGTCCTAGTGAATCTATTGACTATGCGGTTATGGAACCGGCTACCTCCTCGACAGACCAAAGTGTCAGGTGTGCTGTTATAGAACTAGAAGCTGGGTGGTCTGATATTGGTTCTTGGTCTGCGATATGGGCAAGACGTGAAAAAGATAGCAACGGCAACGTAACTCTAGGAGACGTGTATGCCTCTGGCACTACAAATTCACTGTTAATGGCGGAGCAAAGACTTCTTGCTACGGTAGGTGTATCCGATGTGGTCGTCATAGAAACCCCCGATGCGGTTCTCGTGTCTCGTAAAGACCGGGTGCAAGAAGTGAAACAAATCGTTGAGAGATTGAAGGCTGACAGACGTACGGAAACAGAAGTTAACACACGTGTGCATAGACCTTGGGGCAGTTATGAGGTTCTCGATTCAGGACAAAACTTCCAAGTCAAGCGATTGACCGTGAATCCTGGTGCTTCTCTTTCCCTTCAATATCACCACCATCGTGCTGAACATTGGGTTGTAGTTGGAGGTACAGCGAAAGTCACTCGAGACGGAGAAGTCTTTACTCTTACTGCGAACGAATCGACTTATGTGTCACCGTCTAGTATTCATCGTCTAGAGAATCCATCTGATGAGCCCTTGCTGATGATCGAAGTTCAGACGGGTGACTATCTCGACGAGGATGATATTGTACGGCTTGAAGATAATTACAACAGGCTAAATGATGCTTAGCAGATTTGACGGGAAACACTCCCGCGCCCTTTCATAACCCATATATCCTTGGTTCATTGGCCACAGATTGCGCTGAAGGTACTTGACATCCACGGGCCTCAGTTTTTATATTCGGATTATGCGTTCCATAAATGAACAGAGCCCTCCCCTCGAAGGAACAGCATATCGGGAATTGCGTGTTCTTGAGGAGATGGACGGCACTGCGGAGATTAGTCAGAGACGCCTCTCTAGTCAACTAGGCGTTGCTCTTGGTGTTACCAACCTACTAGTCAAGAAACTCGCGAAGCAAGGTTACATACGTGTCACCCAACTTGGCTGGAAAAGATGGGCGTACGTTGTAACACCCCGAGGGATGGCCCGCAAGATACACCTAACGAAAGCTTACGTTGAGCGTTTTATTGATCATTATAGTCGTGTGCGAGCACTACTACGGGAGGACCTCAGAGATCAGGGTTTTACTCCAACCACACAGGTTGCGGTGGTGGGTACAACTGAGATATCAGAACTTGCTTTCCTTGCGCTACGCGATATCGGCGCTACCAATATTGATGTGTACGCAATAAACCCTGTAAGGCAGGAATTCTTAGGTATCACGGTACAAGATCTGAATTTCCTTGCTCCCTCAAAGTATGGATTCGTAGTACTCACCCAATCGAATGACGAGAATGGCCTGCGTGAATCTCTTTTAAGCAATGGCGTTTTAGAGTCGCAGATCGTCGAACTTTTTCGGGTGCCCGATGGATCACAAGCTACTACGGATACAGATTCGGAACTTGGAACTAATTAAGTATGCACAGGTCACCCTCAATGAATGAACCGGGCTGGTACTTAGCGCGTACCAAGCCTATGTCGGAATACGTAGCCGCAGATTCCCTAGCCCGTAGGGGGTACAGGCTATTTTTGCCGTTAGTTAAAACACCCCGACCACGTGCGGGCCGTAACGACGCCCCATTGTTCCCAGGGTATATTTTTGTTCACCGTGATATAGAAGAAACCTTACCCTCAATTGGGCAGATGGCAGGTTTTATTGGATGGGTTGAGTTTGATGGGAGTCTTGCTTCTCTAAGTGATCAGGCTGCTGAACAGCTTAGAGAGAGAGTCCGGGCTATTGATGATGTTGGTGGACACTGGGAACGTTACAAACGTGGGCAACAGGTGAAGTTAGTTAGTGGAGAGATCGAAAGTCTTGCCGAAATCTTGGAAGAACCGAAATCGCCCCATGCCCCTGTACAGGTGTTAATGAGTTTCATGGGGCGGCGTGTGCCAGCGAAGGTTCCTTGGGGACAGATTCAGCCACTAAATATTACGCCTGATAATCGACCCCTTTCAAGGCGAACGCGAGGGCGAGGACGTTGGATAAAAGGATTTGGACCTCGTGTTAGTGCCGTTACAACACCGCGAGGTGAGTACTTAATAACATAGGACCCTCGTTGTAGCACCAGCTCCGAGGTAAGTCGGCTCTCTCGAGCTTGTTACTCTGTCTGCAGAGGTGGCGGAGCATGCCGGAGGTAGGGCATAAAATTAATATTAGAGTAATATTAGAGGTTGTATGAAAAGAGAGTATGGATGATAACCCATGAAGACATAAGAATAGCTGTTTTTGGACTTGGCCACGTTGGACTTCCGACCGCGCTTGGCTTTGCGGAATTGGGGTGGGATGTTATCGGAGTTGAGAACGATCCTGACAAGGCGAGCTTGATTGAGGCTGGGAATTCATGGTTTTACGAGCGAGGCCTCACCGAAATACTGAATCGTCATCTTGAAACGGGTACGTTTCGTGTCGAAACTGACGTGTCACAGGCCTTAAACGATGCGAATGTGCTGTTTGTGTGTGTTGGTACTCCCCAACGTGAAGATGGTGCAGCAGATCTTTCTGTGCTTGAAAGTCTTGCCCAAGGAATTGGGTCTAATCTCGACTCTTACAAGCTTGTTGTGGAGAAGAGTACGACACCAGTAAATACAGCACAACAACTGAGAGCCAGTATCACGCGTCATGCTAGGTCTAGTAAACCCACAGGTGCTAACACCAACCCCCATTTCGATGTTGCGGTGAACCCTGAGTTTCTTCAGGAGGGGCGTGCATTAGACGATTTTTTCAATCCGGACCGTATCGTTCTGGGGGTAGAGAGCGAACGTGCACAGGATTTGCTGATGACGATTTACAAACCGCTTGTGGCAAAGATGGGGTCTACCGTAGACGACACGGTAATCATAACTGATATCAATACCGCGGAAATCATTAAACACGCTTCCAACGCCTTCCTGGCGACAAAAATCTCTTTCATCAATATGATTTCTGATCTCTGCGATGTCACTGGAGCAGATGTCACGCATGTGGCACGCGGATTGGGAATGGACCACCGGATAGGGCCAGCGTTCCTCAATGCTGGGTTAGGTTATGGTGGCTACTGTTTGCCCAAGGATCTGAAAGCTTTCAGTTACATCGCTTCTCGCCATGGTGTAGATTTTTCGTTCCTTGAGGAAGTGGAGCGGATAAACACAAACAGGATCAACAATTTTCTTGAGAAGGCACGGCAGGCATTATGGGTGCTGAAGGGGAAAACAATCGCAGTGTGGGGACTCTCTTTCAAACCAGAAACAGACGACATCCGGGATGCTCCTAGTATTGGCGTAGTCAGTAGCTTTGTAAATGAGCAAGCACGTCTGAGATTGTATGACCCGAAGGCATCAGGCCATTTTAAGGCACTGTTTCCTCAGAATGACCAAATCACATATTGTGACGCTGCTCTCACAGCGGTGGAAGGTGCCGACGCACTCTTAGTGGTCACAGAATGGTCAGAGTTCCTAGAGATTGATATCAGAGAGGTTGCGGACCGTATGAACGTGCCCTTAATCATCGATGGGCGTAATGTTTATGATCCTGATGAAATGAGAAAAAATGGGTTCGAGTACCATGGCCTTGGGAGGCATTAAGGGATGCTCCGGACGCAACCGTTGGTTTCACTGATTACAGGGGGTGCTGGGTTCCTCGGATCACATGTGTGTGACCGACTAATAAATGAGGGACACAAGGTTCTCTGCCTTGATAACTTTGTGACGGGTAACGCTTTAAATGTCGAGCATCTGAAGATGCATCCCAGGTTCACACTTCTTCACCATGATGTCACTCAACCTATACATATTTCTGAGTTATTGTCTGTAAATGGTTCCACTAATGCGGACTTGGATCTCGATTTCATATTTCACTTTGCGAGTCCAGCGAGTCCTAAAGACTATGCTCGCTTACCCATACCGACACTAAAAGTTGGAGCTCTTGGTACCTACCACGCCCTTGGTTTGGCTAAGGCGAACGATGCAATTTTTATTCTGGCATCTAGTTCTGAGGTCTATGGTGATCCATTGATTAGTCCACAGAGCGAAGACTACTACGGTAACGTTAACCCAATAGGTCCACGAAGCGTATACGACGAGGCAAAACGGTTTGCTGAGGCCCTCAGTCTAGCCTATCTTCATTCACACGGTCTTGATGTCCGAGTCGCTCGTATTTTCAACACCTATGGACCAAGGATGCGTATTGATGATGGTAGGGCCGTCCCTGCTTTTCTGTCCCAAGCGATACGGGGTCTGCCAATCACGGTATATGGCGATGGATCACAGACTCGTTCATTTTGTTACGTAGATGACACAATTGATGCTATTTACCGGTTGATGGCTTATGAGCGGCAAGTAGCAGCCAGCGATGATGATGTTGAGGAGTTGGTTGTTAATATCGGGAATCCAGATGAAGTAACAATTTTGGAAGCTGCACGTGAACTGGTCAACGTCGTTGGCAGTGCAAGCCAAGTTGTTTTTGAGCCTCTACCCCAAGATGATCCAATGGTTAGGAAACCTGACATTTCCCGTGCGAAAGAATTACTAGATTGGGAACCGAAAGTGTCACGTCAAGAAGGATTTCCTAAGGCAGCGAGTTACTTCCGAGAGCAGCTTTCTAAAATTGATGATGTGTCGCTTGGCAAAAATGGTTAGATCAGAATGATTCACATCCAGATACGGATTTACTAAAAATGTGTGGAGTTCTAGCTGTAATTGGGAAGAGAGGACCACTCGATCTACATCATTGTAGCGGGGCACTTGAAGGGCTCCGGCTCCGTGGACCAGATTTTAGTTTTGAGGAACTCGTATTAGATGGACGGCTCTACCTCGGCCAGACAGTGTTGTCGATCGTAGGGGAATCGGCTCCAGTAGTGGATACATATCACCGCTCTAGAAACAGGCAGTACAACATCGTCTACAACGGCGAAATCTATAACTACCGTAAGTTACAACGCGAAATCCTGGATGCCAAGGGTTATCATTGCCCATCGGACACTGATACAGAGATGTTGGTGAACCTCCACGAAATTGCCGGCCCCGCTGCAGCTTATGATCAACTGGAAGGTATGTTTGCCTATATCACACATGATGCGCCACGAAACAAACTTTATGTAGGACGTGATCTTGTTGGTGAAAAGGTCCTGTATCGATATGAGGATGAGCAATACGTAATCATCTCGTCTGAGATTGGACCAATACTAAAAATTGCACCGTACATTCGTATAAATCGATCAGTACTTAAGGAGTACTTCTTCACTAGACACCTGCTGACGCCGGACGTGTCAGTGTTTGAGGGGATAGAAGCAGTGCCTCCTGGTACGCTATATGAATATGACCTAACTGACTTTTCATCTCGAAACCTTCGGTCATCAGATCTGGGCGGTTTCGTTGATCCAGACGTCTTAGAATTTAATCGCCGACGTGATATCGAGGATCTGGTCGACGAACTCGAGAGTGTGATGACTACTGCGGCGGAGAAAATTGCTCCTAGTGGAGTAGATTTTTGTGCTGTTTTCTCTGGCGGCGTGGACTCGTCGCTTGGTAGTAGGTTTGTAAGTGAGGTTCGTCAGCCTAAAGAACTGATCTCTCTTGTTTTCCCAGGCAAGGACAACATCAGTTCTCAACTGGCTCCGTTTGAAGCTGTAATGGGGAGAGATATTCTTACGGTAGATGTGTCCGTGGATTCCTTTCACAAAACCCTCGACAGTGTATATAAGTCAGTATGTGCACCATTGCCAACTCACTCCTTTGTTTCACAGGCAATTCTTAGTCAGGCCGTACGAGAGACTGGAGCAAAAGTGGTGATTGGCGGTGATGGTGGGGATGAATTATTTGGTGGATACGAGTTCTACAAACGCCTACTTAGCAGATCCTACCCGTCCACGAACCCGTCAATTTATAGTGGCTATGTTGACCTGGGCTTCGAATTTGAAGGATGGGAGCCTGTTAATTTGATAAGCCAAATAAAACAACGTTGGTTAAAGCATTCTGAGGTGTATGAGTTTGAGCCTAATGAGCGAGATAGGATAATTCAAACCGTTCTTTACTCCGATACGGTCATTCAGCTTGAGTCTACGGGTATACGAGCTGGAGACACGATGTCAATGCTTCATTCTATTGAGCCTAGATCGCTCTTTTTGATGTGGGATGTGATGAGGTTTGCATTAAACCTACCAGCGAAACTGAAGGTCGATTCACATGGGCTAGATGAACTCATGACCACACGTCCAGCGCTCAAACATCTCTTCGTGAGGAAATTCGGTCGAGAACTTCTTTTCCCGAAGCAAGGTTTCTCTGGTTTTCCCAATGAAGCTGGGCGTATTGAAGTGAACGATGGACGTTACCCGCTTGTGATGGAGGTATTGGGGCTGCAGCGAGTTCCTGAGTATTCCAACGATGAATCGGCTCGTGCCGCTGAATGGAAATTGCTTAACACAGAAATCTTTTTACGTAAATTCCGAGATCACGCGTAGGATGAAAGTAGTTTTTGTAACTCGCAACGCTGCTATGTATTCATACCATGAATCGACTGTGCACGCTCTCCGGGATCGCGGGCACAAGGTTACAGTTCTGTTCTCCTATGAAAATGGCGTTCCTGGATGGAATCACACCATCCTTAGAGAAGGTACAGAAAGCCAACTTGTTGTAGGTGGTGAGGGCACAGACCAACGAGAACACTTGGATACTCAAGGGATTGAACTTGGAAAGACCGTAAGCCGTGAAGATAGATGGACTACGGTATTAGCTGCGGTACGCGAGACTCTGACTTATGCTAGTTACATTGCTCGCGGTGATGATTCTCGCTTTCGGAGTGTTCAGCAGCAGCGTTTGCCTACGAGGCTTCGTGGCCCTATGGCATCTTCCAAATTGTTACCCAAAGTACTGTCATCGAAACTGGTGATGTGGTGTCTCCAATGGGTTGGTGGTTTGATACCAGTATACAGTCCAATTCTTGACCACCTACGAGAATTGGACCCAGATATCACCGTAGTATCACCCATAAACTGGGCTTCCCGTCCCGGCGATTTTGCTGGTGAGGTCGAGTACGCTCGCGCGAGCCAGAGTCTGGGCATCCCCGCTGTTGTACCCGTATTAAGTTGGGATAATCTCACCGCACGTGGACTTTACTACGTTACTCCCGATATGACCCTTGCTTGGAATGACTGTCATGTTGAAGAGGCTACGACCATACACGGGATACCTCTAGAGAAGATAGTTGTCACTGGATCACCATTGTTCGACAAGTGGTTCAACGCCGAAGACTTAGGGGAGTCCCGTGGTGATTTCTGTAAACGTGTAGGGCTTCACCCTGAGAGACCAATAGTTGTGTATCTGGGATCATCCGGTAATATCGCTCCAGATGAGACGTGGCTGATTCATAAACTTATATCCGCGGTTGCGAATCATAAAAATCCTGATATCAATACCCTACAATTTATTATTAGACCACATCCTGCGAACGCAGATCATTACGGGAACGTTAATTGGGGTAACGCGACGGTTCTTTGGCCGAGAAAGGCTGCGCTCCCTGACTCGAAGGATGCTGTGCGCGCCTTTTACAATACACTCCTGCACAGTATTGGTACCGTTGGGATCAACACAACTGGCATGATTGATGCCGTGGTGGCCGATAAGCCGTCAGCTACGATCTTTGTTGATAGGTATAAAAAATCCCAAGTAGAAGCACCTCACTTCCAGCATCTGTTTGGATCCGGTGCGTTGGAGAGGGTTCACAATGGAGAAGAATTTACTGAATTCGTCGAAAGAATTTTGCAAGGAAGAGACAATGCTCAAGAACAAAGACGGAAGTTTGTGACCACCTTTGTCAGATCAAGAGGCTTGTGTCGAAGCGCAGGATCAGTTGCTGCGATGGCTATTGAAATGCTGTCTGCAGGACTGACAATAACGGAAATTGAGCGGAAGTTAGGGCCACGATTAGACTCGGCAGACCTGATCGGATAAATACAAATGCTACCTGCGATAAGAGTCGACAATCTATCTAAACGGTATCGAATTGGTTCTGAAGAGCAGCGGCGTGACACCCTAGCTGGGACAGCAGCACATTTGGTGTCCTCTCCGTTTAGGAATCTGAGCAAGATACGGCGATTGTCCAATTTTGGTTCTGATGATAGGTCGGATCAAGACGTTTTTTGGGCACTCAGCAATGTCTCTTTCGAGGTTTCTCCTGGTGAGATTGTTGGAGTCGTAGGACGCAATGGTGCCGGGAAGTCAACGCTACTCAAGATTCTATCGAGGATTACTAATCCGACCACTGGTCGAGCGGAAGTTTACGGGCGGGTGTCGAGCCTACTTGAAGTTGGAACGGGATTCCACCCTGAGTTGACGGGCCGAGAGAACATTTTTTTGAATGGCACTGTTCTTGGGATGTCCCGGAAAGAAGTCAAAACCAAACTTGAGGCAATCGTTGATTTCTCGGGAGTCGAAAAGTTTATTGATACTCCGGTGAAACGATACTCCAGCGGTATGCAGGTTCGCCTTGCATTTTCTGTGGCTGCACACCTGGAACCGGAGATACTTCTGATCGACGAAGTCCTAGCTGTGGGGGATGCTGAGTTTCAGAAAAAATGTCTTGGTAGGATGGAAACTATAGCAGGGGAGGGACGAACCGTTCTTTTCGTGAGTCATAATATTTCAGCAGTGAACAGACTATGTCCCCGGGCGATTTTACTGGATGAGGGAAAAGTTTTGCAGGATGGTCCCTCACCAGAAGTTACAGCCGTTTACTTGACCGGTAGTGGTCAAGATGTTGAAGGACGTAAAACATGGTCTTTGGACGAGGCACCAGGGTCCGAAGTGAAGCTGACGCAGGTCGAATTGACAGATACTGAAGGTCAAACGGTATCTCTAGCAAATATTGAAACTCCGCTGAGGTTAAGCCTGAGCTATGTGGTTAACCAACCGGGTATACGATTTCGTTGTGTTGCAGGATTCTTCACTCAAGGTACTTGTGCTTTCTGGTCTAACGAGTCTGTTGAAACTGTTAAATCTAACTCAGGTTCTTATCGGTCTACTGTGACAATCCCCGGGAATTTGCTTTCTGAAGGGGAGTATGTTGTGGACGTATCAATGTTTACTTCTATTGGCGGCACCAAGAAATGGTACCTAACTGCGGATAATGTGATTGGATTTCAGGTTTATGATCCCATAACAGGCTCATCTGCTAGAGGAGATTACGCGCAAGGATTTGAAGGGGTGATGCGCCCTCTACTAGCGTGGGAATTGGAGCCTCCACTAGAGTGAAAACGATACAACCGTTAAATGGAACTGCCAAAAGGTCATAGGTAACGTGATGCCGAAGGACGGTTTTTATTCTGCGGAGGTGGCGACTGGAGTCGCCGTTGCGCTCTAAGTTGCGTATCCTTTTTGTCCTGCGCTGGAGTTATATTTTCACCTATCATGAATCGACTATCCGCGAGTTGTGTAAGCGAGGTTATGATGTCGAAGTACTGTTCGACGAGGTCCACAGCGCTGGCGATGCTGGGACTGCTGTCATGGCGGCTGTTTCTGATCATGTGAACTTATCTTGGGGATGGTCCCTAAGGCGTATTGGTATTTGGCGTAAACCCGTGTTTGTTGCGAGAGAATTACTTACTTATGCTAGCTACCTGGGACGGCCTGAGCAGGATGAGTACTACATTAAGCGCTGGGAGAAATACCTTCCGGCGTATATACAACGGCTCGTGACATCTTGGATAGGACGGCTGTTCCTCAAATCCAAACTTGGGCGATGGGTTCTTAAGAAATTTATTGAGATAGTTCCGAGTGACCGTGCGATCTGTGCGTCGCTGAGGGAATGGAACCCAGATGTGGTGATAGCGTCACCTTCAAACATGAAATACTCTGAAGAAATCGAATATGTCAAAGCTGCTAAAACGATGGGGATACCTACAGTTATTGCGGTTCTGAGTTGGGATAATCTCACCACCAAAGGGCTCCTACACGAAACACCTGCAGCCACTCTAGTTTGGAATCGAGCACAGCAAGCAGAGGCAGTATCTATACACGATATCCCGAAAGACATGACTGTTGTTACAGGAGCCCCTTTTCTCGATAAATGGTTCGACGATGTGCCGGTAATGGAAGAAAAAACTTTTCGCCGCCTTGTGAATATCGATCATGACACGCCATTTGTTCTGTATTTAGGATCTTCGGCAAACATTGCAAGGAATGAAAGTTGGCTAGTGGCGGCCCTGGCATCTAGGCTAGCTAGATCCAGCCATGCGGATATAAAGATTCTTGCTAGAGCACATGGCGGTAACTCAGACATTTTTGAGGAGTTGTCGATGTCCAATGTGACCGTCTGGGACCGCAGTGAGTCACTCCCCGATTCAAGAGAGTCTTT
>Ga0310344_10003922_pt1 | contig 11057 bp, 9 predicted proteins | sample HC15DNA20200_MG_FD_203801 | JGI IMG/M metagenome (GOLD analysis project Ga0310344, IMG submission 203801) | Marine microbial communities from station ALOHA, North Pacific Subtropical Gyre - HC15-DNA-20-200_MG | ecosystem: Environmental > Aquatic > Marine > Oceanic | place: Pacific Ocean: North... | reverse complement strand
GCCGGGATTGAATCCGCCACAATACCAGCACCGGCCTGAATATAAAGCTGCCCGTTGGCGAGAACGGCTGTCCGGATGGCGATTGCGGTATCCATGTTTCCATTCCAGCCGATATAACCCACAGCTCCAGAGTAGATACCGCGACGGTCGGGTTCCAGCTCCTCGATGATTTCCATGGCCCGGACCTTGGGTGCCCCGGATACTGTACCGGCGGGAAAAGTTGCGCGCAGCACATCGATCGCGTCCAGGTCTTCCCGCAAGGTCCCTACCACGTTGGATTCGATATGCATGACATGGGAATACCGCTCTACCTCCATCTTCGCCGTCAGGTCGACAGAACCGATCTCAGCGATCCGACCCACATCGTTACGGCCCAGGTCAACCAGCATCAGGTGCTCAGCGAGCTCCTTTGGGTCGGAGATCAATTCTCTTTCCAGTGCGAGATCTTCCTCTTCGCTCTCGCCGCGGCGCCGGGTGCCGGCGATCGGGCGGACCGTGACCTGGCGGTCCTCCAGGCGGGCGAGAATTTCCGGTGATGAGCCCACAATATGAAAGTCATCAAGATCAAGGAAATACATGTACGGCGAGGGGTTCACCGTTCTGAGGGCCCGGTACAGGGTCAGCGGTTCGGTACGAAATGGAATCGAAAGCCGCTGGGATAAAACCACCTGAAACACGTCACCGCTGCGGATATAGGCCTTCGAAGTCTCAACCGCGCTCTCGAACTCCTCCCGCTCGAAAGAAGGTGTGAAGTCATCCTCGCCAACCCGCTCCTGGTAGTGGACTTCCCCGGATGTGGTTTGTTGCTCAATCTGCGAAACCAGATCGTCCAGTCTATCGTTGCCATTTTCAAAAGCGTTTTCAGCTTCCGGATCAGTGTGCACAATGACCTGTAGCCGACCGCTCAGGTTGTCAAAGACCACGACCTCGTCGGACACCATGAGCAGTATGTCCGGCGCACCTACAGGATCGGGCCGGACTGAGGTCCCGAGATGGGTTTCCACATAGTTGACCGTGTCATAGCCGAAGAAGCCGACGAGACCCCCAGTAAAGCGTGGCATGGCGTCGATCTGCGGCACATGAAACTGCCGCTGAATACTCTGGATGGAACTGAGCGGGTCCGACGTGGCCTGGCTGTGGATGACTTCACCGTCTTCCTCGATTACCAGCTGGTCGCCGTCGACCCGGATGATCGTGGCGCAAGGCAGACCGATCATCGAATAACGACCCCACTTTTCACCACCCTGGACAGACTCCAGGAGATAGCTGTAAGGCCCACGCGCGAGTTTGATATAGCTACTCACCGGTGTCTCAAGATCAGCCAGTATCTCCCGGACCAGGGGAATGCGGTTGTAGCCCGCGGCCCGGTAACGGGCGAAATCAGCGCGACTGGTCAAAACACCGATTCCGTCCGCCGACAACCCGTCAGGCGTGGCACAGGTGTCACGGAACTTGTTGACATGGAAATTAGAGTCACGGACCGTATCTCAAGCATCAGCGCGCTAAACGAATCAGCCGCTCAAATTAGCGGGACATTCAGCTACCGATCACGATCAATCCTGTTAGTTGGGAAATCGAATCTATCACAGCATCTGGTGCAAGTTGTTCCGAGTGGTGTAACTCACCGTAGCCGTACTCTGCCCAGAACATCGGCATACCAGCGGCCCGTGCAGCGAGGATATCATTGGCTGAATCTCCGACCAGCGCACAGTGTGTGGCATCAACTTCCAGACGACATGCGGCGTCCAAGAGCGGCTCCGGCGCCGGTTTCCGGACAGGCAGGTCATCACCGCACACCACTGCCCCGAAAAAATGAATGAGTCCGGACTGTTCCAGGAGCGGGGTAGTAAATGCACGGGGCTTATTGGTGACACACGCCATTGCCAGGCCGATGTCCCGTAAATGGGAGAGCACTTCCGTGACACCCGGATAGAGTACGCTGTCCACGCACAGCGACCGCGCATAAAAGTTCCCGAACATCTGGTAGGCCGCATCGACTTCGTCTGCTTCGCTGTGCGTTATCCCGTCCTCTGCAAGGGCACGCATCACCAACAGCCGGGCACCGTCGCCTACCCAGACCCGGACCTGATCGGCAGCCACGGATGGGCGGCCTAGCCCCCGCAGCATCTGATTGGTTGCTCTGGTGAGATCCGGAACGGTATCGATCAGTGTCCCGTCCAGGTCGAACAGCAGGCCGTTTATTCTGAGCGGACACTGCCGGTGCAACACCCTCCGATCAGCGGTGATCATTGCTCAGGCCGCGTGATCGATTTCAGTCCGCATGGCCCGGATAATGCTGTCGTAACGGTTCGGGTCCGATCTGTCCCCTGCGGAGAATATGGCGGACCCCGCAACAAAAGTATCGGCGCCGGCCTCTGCGATCGAACGAATATTTTCCAAATTGACGCCGCCGTCGATTTCTAGCCGGATATCCAGACCGGAATCGTCGATCAACTGCCTGGCTTGCGTCAGTTTGTCGAGGGTGCCGGAAATAAACTGCTGCCCGCTGAATCCCGGATTAACAGACATCAATAGAATCATATTCACTTTGTCCATGACGTGGTGAAGATGATCAAGGGGTGTGGCGGGGTTGAAGACCAGGCCAGGTCGACAGCCTTCGTCCTTGATCAACTGCAAGGTCCGATCGACATGGTCACTGGCTTCAGGGTGAAAACTGATATAGGTCGCTCCGGCTGCCGCGAAGTCCGGAATGATTCGATCAACCGGCTTGACCATCAGATGTACGTCGATGGGCGCCTCTATGCCATAGGCCCTCAGCGCCGAACAGACCAGGGGTCCCACACTCAGGTTGGGCACGTAGTGGTTGTCCATTACATCAAAATGAACGATGTCAGCCCCGGAGGCGAGAACCTGCTCGACCTCGACGCCAAGCCGAGCGAAATCGGCCGACAATATTGATGGCGCGATGAGTTTCTTGGTCATTGGCTGTGGATCTCCAGGTTGGGCAAAGGATCTTGGAAGGCGGACCCCGTCAGCGATTCGTCAGGGGATCACCAGATAAAAGGCCGAATCGCCGCGCCGCAAGTTAAGGAGCAGACCACGCGAGCTGCGTTTTACGGCCTGGGCAAGATCATCGAGACTGAAGATCAGCTGCCGGTTGACCGACAGAATCAGGTCGCCCGGACGCAGCCCTGCTTGCCAGGCAGGGCTGCCTTCCGCAACTTCCACTGCCCTTATTCCAGGCTGGCCGTCCCGGCCAGTAGCCTCATCAACATCCTCAAAAAGCGCTCCGGCCAGGTTGTCGCTGATCTGAACTCCCTGTCCCGCTTCTGCCTGTACCGCCCGGATCCGGATTGTCTGCACGATCTCTTCACGATTCCGGATATAGGTGATTTCGACTTCATCGTCGGCTCGGGCCAGGCCGATCAGGTTACGTAATTCGGCTGCGCCCGATACAGAACGCCCATCGACAAGTGTGATGACATCCCCTTCCTGCAGTCCGGCGTCCTCGGCGGCCGAGTCGGGCATGACCCTGGAAATCAAAGCACCGTTGCGGCTATCTATCCCGAATGCTTCAGCAAGGTTCGGAGTCAGATCCTGTACGATCACTCCCAGTCGGCCGCGTCGGACTTCTCCGTACTGGATGATTTGTGAGGTCAGACGCAGCGCCATGTTGGCAGGAATAGCAAAACCAATACCGACATTTCCGCCGCCCCGGGCCAGGATTGCCGTGTTGACACCCACCAGCTGCCCGCGAAGATTGACCAGCGCACCACCGGAATTACCCTGGTTAATGGACGCATCAGTCTGGATAAAATCCTCATAGCCCTCGATCCCGAGTCCGGTCCGCCCCAAGGCGCTGACGATCCCGGAAGTTGCGGTCTGACTGAGACCGAAGGGGTTGCCAATGGCGACTACAAAATCGCCCACCCGGAGTGCATCGGAATCGCCGATCTCGATGGCTTTGAGATTTTCTGCCGGTATCCGGATCACCGCCACATCCGCTTCGGGGTCGGCCCCAACGAGTTCGGCGTCAAATGAGCGACCGTCATCCAGGCGTACACGGATCTCGTCAGCATTTTCGATCACGTGATGATTGGTGACGACATAGCCCAACCGTGCATCGATGATGACGCCGGAACCCAGGCTCTGGGTACGACGCTGGCGTGGCTGGCTGTCTGGCAAGGTGTTGAAGAATCGCTCAAAGAACGGATCAGCCTGGAACGGGTTTCTTCGTACCGTGACTTTTCCTTCAGTCGAGATGTTCACGACCGAAGGCAGTACGCTCTCCAGCATTGGCGCCAGACTGGGCAGGGCCTGCCCATCCACTGCCGGCGGCAGGCTGGCAACGACGTTGTGTGCCACAGCCGCAAGAAGACCTGCCAGAAGGCCAGTCATCAACCAGCGAGCGAGAGGCATCATGTTTTGATCTGGATATGGGGATTGAGTACGCCGGGCCTCAAACCAGGGCCCCTCGCTGCGAATTATATCAATGTGAAGCCGACAGAGCCGCTCAGCTGTCGTTGGTCACCCCATGGGGGACATGACCGGTTGGAACATACTGACGTGCGGACTCACAGTGCGCCCGCTGGTCGTCGAAATAGATATCGGCCCCGAAAGTCTCCAGGAACGCCCCCTTGTCCAGGCCACCGAGAAATACCGCCTCGTCTATCCGAATATCCCACGCCCGGAGGGTTCGAATCACCCGTTCATGGGCCGGCGCGCTGCGGGCTGTAAATAGCGCTGTCCGGATCGGGGCTTCTTCCTGCGGCCAGTCGGTCTGTAGCTGGTGAACGACAGCTAGAAAATTCCGGAACGGTCCGCCGAGCATGGGCGTGGCCGCGGCCTCCTTCTCTGATTCGGCAAACGCTGCAAGACCCTGGTTCTGGAAAACCCGTTCGGAATCGTCGGCAAAAAGAACCGCATCACCGTCAAAAGCGATGCGCAACTGGTCCTCGATATTGCTGTCGATCCTAGAAGGCATGATTGTCGCGGCTGCAATACCTGTATCGAGTGCGTTGCGCACGTCCCGGGGATCAGCGGATAGAAACAGGTCCGCGCTGAACGGTGCGATGTAGGAAAACGGGCTTGCGCCACCTGAGAAAGCAGCACGGGTGATTTTCAGCCCGTAATGGCTAATTGAATTAAAAATCCGTAGGCCAGTATCCGCGCTGTTGCGGGAGATCAACACGACTTCCACGAGCTGACGGTTTTCGTCGGACGGGTTGAGCGCGAGCAGTTTGCGAACCAGGCCGAACGCCACGCCAGGTTCCAGGATCTCGTTCTCGTGGATCATCTGGTAGCGGCAGTACGCATCGACCCCCTGCTCGGAAAACACACGGTGACCATCCTCCAGATCGAACAGCGCCCGGGACGAGATAGCCACAACCAGTTTGTCATCGAGCCGAAATTCCATGACGGCAGTTTAGCACTGCACAGTGTTCCACCGACATCGTCCAGCCGGATGACGACAACAACGGATCAGCGCCTACGGCGTGTCCAAGGAGCGCTCGCCAGAACTACAACCAGCAGCACAAACACCACGACTGGCAGGCTGCCATAACGAACAAACGGGGTCTCTTCTGTCATGGGTTCGACAAAACCGTGCAGCCCGTGCTGCTGAAACTGCGGCGCGCTTTTTAACACCCGTCCATCGGCCGATATCAGCGCCGACAGACCGTTGTTGCTCGCACGTATCAGCGGGCGGGCACTTTCTAGCGCCCGCATGCGCGCCATCTGGAGACGCTGATGCGGTGCCAGAGAATCGCCAAACCACGCGTCTTCGCTGAGATTCACCAGCACCGTCGCTGCCGGCAGCGACCGGCGTATGACAGCGGAGAAAGCGTCCTCGTAACAGATTGATACCGCCACCTTTTGACCGGCAAGCACCATGGGCTGCTGTTTGTCCGACCAGGCTGTGAAGTCCGACATCGGAATCTGCAGATAATTCAACACCCAACCGAACAGCCAGCGAAGAGGCAGGTACTCGCCGAATGGCACCAGCTGCTGTTTACGGTACAGCGTATCGCGCTCACCCAACCCAAGCGCACTGTTGTAAAGGACGACCTTATCCTTGATCAGCCGGCGTTCCAGAACACCCAGCAGAACATCGCCCGGTAAGCGCCTGAGCTGCATCAGGTCATCATCGCGAATCTCATCGAGATAAAGCGGCAGTGCCGCTTCCGGCCAGATCAGTAGGTCAGATGCCGGCGAATCGCGGCTGGCGACAAGATACTCTTCGACGATCGATTCAACAGCATTGGGTGACCATTTCTCATTCAGTGGCACGTTGTTCTGAATAACTGTAACCCGAATCGGCTGCCCGGCCGAGGTCACCCACGCTGTGCGGCCAAAGGCCAGGACCAGTAAAACGCTGGCAAGGATGGCGCCGAAGCCAGCCAGGCGGTCGTGCCGTGGACCCGTTACCACCATAACGAGGGCCGTACCGCCTATCGCAGCTGCCCAACTGACAGCGAGCACCCCGCCGAACGGCGCGAGCGCAGCGAGCGGTGTGTCGATCATGCCGTATCCCAGATAGAGCCAGGGGAAACCGGTAAAAATCACGCCGCGCAACCACTCACACAGAACCCAGCAGGCGGGCATCAAGACCAGCATTCGAAGGGCCGGAGAACGCCGCCGGCCCGCAGCCTGAATCACACCGGCTGCAGCAGGATACACCGACATGATCAGGATAAATCCGACCACCAGAAACGCGGCGAGTTGCGGCGGCATACCACCGAAGCTGTGCAGGCTGATATAAACCCACGACACGCCTACACCGAACAACCCGATCCCGAAGCAAAACCCCAATAGCGCGGCACCCAGAACTCCAGCAGACAACCACAGCATGAACAGTACGCCCAGGGAGAGTGGGGCAACAAAGACATAGTCGAAGGGTGCAAAGCCCAGTGGAAAGAGAGCCCCGGCGGCCAGGGCCAGTGCTGGCGGACCGATTCGGTGCACCAGGCACCAACGTTTCATCTTTGGAACGGGACCACGATCTACCGGCGGTTCAAGCCACCTGGAGCCTTGTGATCCGCAACAACCGCGGCCGGCGGATGTCAGCGCTCAATACTTCGATCCTGAGCCCCGGGAACTCGACTGTTTCACCGCGCGTCGGCAGGTGGCCCAGCTTGGCGGTCACCAGTCCACCGAGAGTGTCAAATTCCAGCTGGTCCAGAGCAGCCTCAAACAGCTGATTGAAACTGCTGATCGGCATTTTCGCCTTGACCACACAATGATCTGCGCCGCGGCGAAGTACCATGCTGGCCCCTTCATCCACATCGTGTTCATCTTCTATCTCGCCGACAATCTGTTCAAGTACATCCTCAATGGTAACCAGTCCGATGACACCGCCATACTCATCCACCACGACCGCCATGTGGTTTCGGCTCGCCCTGAACTCCTGTAGCAGAACGTTCAGGCGCTTGCTCTCTGGAATGAACACAGCTGGGCGCAGCAGCCGGTCCCAGGGCAGGTTCGGACTTCCGTCCTCGCGCAAATGCCGCAACAGATCTTTTGCCAGGAGAATTCCCAGCACGGTATCCCTGTCACCCCCTGTCACGGGAAACCTGGAATGCGCGGAATCGATGATCACCGGCAGAGTCTCGTCCAGCGTGTGGCTGGAATCGACGGTAACCATCTGTGCTCTGGCGACCATGACTTGATCGACCTGCAGGTCACTCACCACGGTCGCCCGCTCCATCATCTGCAGGGTGTCGTCATCCAGAAGTTCCCGTTGTCTCGCACCGCGCAGGACCTTGAACAGTTGCTCACGGGTGAACGGTGTTCCTCGAAAAACGTAACGCAGTCTGTTGATCAAGTCGTTCTGGCCAAGCAGTTTTCTGTCAACCCCCACCATGAGCGCGCTCAGGAAACCGCATAGGGGTCATCAAACCCCAGTTTATCGAGCACTTCCGCTTCCAGTGATTCCATGATCCCGGCATCGGCCTCGTTGGCATGATCATAACCACAAAGGTGCAATACAGCGTGTACGGTCATGTGTGCGAAGTGAGCTTCCAGGGTCTTGTGCTGTTCGGCGGCTTCAGACCGGACCACTGCGGCGCAGATCGCAATGTCCCCCGAAACACCGGACGCGATATCGGGTGTCTCTACGCTGGGAAACGAAAGCACATTGGTCGGCTTTCCTTTCCCCCTGAAGCGTGAATTGAGACTCCGCATTTCACTCTTGCCGACCACCCGCACCGTTATTTCGCTCAAGTGATGAGGGACGGCCTGGAAAGTGGTGTCGATCCAGGACAGGATCGCAGGTGTTTCTGGGACGGCGCTGTCCTGAACGTCCAACTGGACCTGGACGTTCACGATTCTTCGGACGACCTGGCATCTGCCGCACCGTAAGCTTCCACGATCCTCTGGACCAGCGGATGACGAACAACGTCCCGCGAATTGAATTCGGTCACACTGACACCTTCAACACGTGACAGTACAGAACCGGCATGAGTGAGTCCGGACTGAGTACCCTTGGGCAGGTCGACCTGGGTCACGTCACCATTGATGACAACTCTTGAACCGAATCCGATACGGGTCAGAAACATTTTCATCTGGCCAACCGTCGTGTTCTGTGCTTCATCAAGAATCACAAAAGCCTCATTCAGAGTCCGGCCTCGCATATAGGCCAGCGGAGCGAGTTCGATAACCCCGCGTTCTACGAGTTTTCCGACACGCTCGAATCCCAGCATCTCGTAGAGCGCATCATAGAGCGGTCGCAAATAAGGGTCTACTTTCTGCCCGATGTCTCCGGGCAGAAAACCGAGCCGCTCCCCTGCCTCCACAGCGGGCCGGGCCAGCACGATGCGCCCGACTTCCTTATCAGCCAGCGCCTGTACCGCACACGCTACGGCCAGATACGTCTTTCCTGTTCCAGCGGGGCCGATACCGAAACTCAGATCGTGGGTCACGATATTGCGCAGGTAGGCGCGCTGATGGGCATTTTTTCCGCGGATGCTGGTTTTACGCAACCGGACAACCACTTCATCCGGGCCGGGTTCCGCGCCAGTGTGATCATTCGGAATCTGAGACATCGCGAGATGGACCTGGTCCGGTGTCAGTACCGCCCGGTCCCTGGTGTCCCGGTAGAGGGTCCGTAAGACAGTTTCCGCCTGCTCGACATCTCTGGACCGGCCATCGATACAGAACAGGTGACCGCGGTGAGAAATCTTTACCCTGAAACGCGCCTCCACCTGCCGAAGGTTGGTATCGTATTCGCCGCACAGCCCCGCCAGGCGCTGGTTGTCTTCCGGGATCAGGTCGAAAGTCGAGGGCGTCGTAATGTTTTTCAAGCCGTCCCATGTACCGCTGTTGAGCCGCCACCGATCATAACAAAGTTCGCGTCATCATCTGAAACCAGTTTCCCACGCAGAGAATTAGGCAATGCCTCCGTGATCCTGACGTCGACGAAACGGTTTCGCAATCCGTTGCCACCGCAGAAGTTGACCACCCGGTTATTGTCGCTACGGCCACTCATCTGTGCCGGGTCGCGACGGGATGGTCCTTCGACCAGTACCCGCTGAATGGTGCCGACCATCTTCGCACTGATTTCGGCAGACATCTCGTTTATTCGCGCCTGAAGTCGTGACAGGCGGGCCTGCTTGATCTCGCCGGGAACCTCGTCGGGCAGCAGCGCAGCCGGCGTACCCGGCCTTGGGCTGTACACAAAGCTGAAAGACTGGTCGAAACCGGTGCGTTCAATCAGCGCCATGGTTTGCTCAAAATCATCATCGGTCTCACCCGGAAAACCGATAATGAAATCCGATGAGAGCACCAGATCGCAACGCCTTTGCCGTACCCGTCGAACGATATCCTCGTACTCGGCTACGCCGTAACCTCTTTTCATCAGCGACAGAATCCGGTTTGAACCGCTTTGCACCGGAAGATGCAGGTGACTGACCAGTTCAGGAACCTCCGCATAAACCTCGATCAGCGCCTCGTCGAAGTCTATAGGGTGAGAGGTGGTATAACGCAGACGGTCGATGCCTTCAATGGCCGCGGCGTAATGAATGAGTTCCGCAAAGTTGACCACACCGCCGCCATGACGGGTGCCGGAATAGGCGTTGACGTTCTGCCCAAGCAGAGTGACTTCGCGTACCCCTTGTTCTACCAGTTCGTAGATCTCGGTAATTACATCGTCAAAAGGCCGGCTGAATTCCTCACCCCGTGTATAGGGAACGACACAGAAACTGCAGTACTTGCTGCAGCCCTCCATGACCGATACCAGGGCCTTGGCGCCATCAGCCCGTGGTGCAGGCAGACGGTCGAATTTCTCAATTTCCGGAAAACTGACGTCCACGACTCCCCGCCGGGTCGAGAGCAGCTGATTCACCATCGCCGGCAAACGGTGATAGGTCTGTGGGCCGAACACAAAATCGACATAAGGGGCTCGCTGGAGGATGGCCTCTCCCTCCTGGCTCGCAACACATCCCCCGACTCCGATCATCAGCCCCGGCCGGGATTCTTTCCATTCGCGCCAACGGCCGAGTTGTGAGAAGACTTTTTCCTGGGCTTTCTGACGAACCGAACAGGTATTCAGCAGCAGCATATCTGCGTCGTTTGCGTTGTCGGTCAACACCATGCCGTGCGACTCGCCGAGCAGACTCGCAATACGCCTCGAGTCATAATCATTCATCTGGCAGCCGAAGGTTTTGATATACAGTTTTGCTGGCATCGAAATGTTCCTAACCCCCACAGCCTGATCAGTACCCTGTCTGTGCATTGTTCAGCGGGGGGCGCGAATTATCCCTAAATCCGGACCGACGTCAAAATAGGATAATACGCGAATTCTGGGGTCCATTCGGGACCGCGATTCGCTGTGCTTGACCAACGCGGGGCAGTCACCGCTTTCAGCGACCGGTGTCTTTGAGGGGAATTGGTGCAATGGCTAGTCCGGTTGGACATCTGCTGCTCGCCCTGTCCTGCACAGGTCTTCGAGAGCGCTCTAGCGACCCACGGCCGGCCCTCTTCTGGACGGTCATCGTTACTGCCTGCTGGGCACCCGATCTGGACTTCATCCCCGGAATGCTTGTCGGCGAACCCAACAGGTACCACGGAGGTGCCTCCCATTCTTTAATCGGTGCGCTGCT
>Ga0310344_10003920_pt1 | contig 11058 bp, 8 predicted proteins | sample HC15DNA20200_MG_FD_203801 | JGI IMG/M metagenome (GOLD analysis project Ga0310344, IMG submission 203801) | Marine microbial communities from station ALOHA, North Pacific Subtropical Gyre - HC15-DNA-20-200_MG | ecosystem: Environmental > Aquatic > Marine > Oceanic | place: Pacific Ocean: North... | reverse complement strand
ATGGCCAGGGCGATAGCAAGCGCGACCGTTGCATCGAACACAAGGTGCCAGCGCCATGCCGGCAGCGCGTTCACGTGCTCGTATTCAGGCATCAGGCGGGCCCGTAAAAGCCGGGCTGAAAACCAACGGGTGGTAATCAACAGGATCACCACGATGAGTGCGGCACCGATAGCGTGTCCGGCGCTTGCGAAATAGAGCTGTCCATCCAGTACCGCTCGTCCTAATGAGTGTCCCAGGCTCGTATTCGCTGCTGCGAGCATGAGAACGCTCCAGCCGAGTAGGTACATCAAGACGTAAATCGTGTTGCCGTGTCGCGCGCCGAGCTGTTTCAGCACTAACCCCGAGAAAGCGCCCAACGCCGCGCCGACACCCGAACTCGCATCGGCTGCGGCGGCAATGAGCGTACCGGCGGCGGAAAGGTGGGCAATGGCTAACGCGGCAAGCCATTCATCGCGCAGTCGAAGGAAGGTCCCAAGATGACTGATGCTGCCGGCGATGAGCAGGCCGGCGATAAACGGCACGGCAAAGAGCGAGAGGGAAAGCGCATTCATTGGGAGGTGCCAGCCGCCGAGAACGGTTTCACCTCAATGAGTAGGTTGCATGTTTGCTCGAGGAAGGCACGATCATGACTGACTGCAACGACCGCCTTGTTCGCGGGCAGCATCTGCAAGATCTCGCGCAATGTGTCGGTGGCGTGCGGATCGAGATAGCTCGTTGGTTCGTCGAGCAACACCAGTTGTGCCGGCCCCGACAGCACCGACCAGACCGACAACAGCTGGCGTTGCCCACCGCTGAGTCGGTCCACGCGGGTGTCGATGACCTCTGCCAGCGAGCTCGGTGCGTCTTGGGAGCGGGCATCCAGCAGCTTAAGCTGCTCCCTGCATGTCCAGGGCATATAGCCTAGCTGGACCAGGGATTGGGGTTGGCTCGCTACGGGTCTCGCATGAACGATGAGCGAACCACTATGGACGGTTGCGCTTCCGGTGATCGCACGCAGGAGTGTGGACTTGCCGACTCCGTTCGGTCCGAAAAGACCGACACGCTGCCCATATCGAACGGAGAAATCGAAGGGCCCCGTGACCGCCCGGTCGTAGCCGACGACCAGCGCCCGCGCGTCGAGCGCGGGTGCGTTCCCATCGAATAGGTCTACTCGCGTGGTGGCATTAGCCACTCTCACCCGTGACCTTTAGGGCTTTGACCCACCGTTCGATGTGAGCGAGGTATTCGCTGGCCCCCGCGTCCATCGTTGGCTCGATGGGTAAGATCCGCACCGGCCATTTCGTTCGCGTTGCCAGCCATCGGGGGCCGGATGCGGACTGATACGGCGTATGGAGGATCACGCCTTGCTTGCCCTGAACCGCTGTGCTGATGCGGGCCAGATGACTGGCAGTGGGTGGAATGCCGGGCAAGGGTTCCATATAGCCAAGGACGGGTACACCCAATCGTCTCATCAGATAGTTTGCATCCTCATGATAGAGGATTACGCCTACGCCCTTGGGGACTTGTGCCCGCAATTGCTCGGTTGCTTCGACCAAGCGCACGTTGAGGTCCCGAGCGCGCCGAGCGTATTCGTCCGCGCGAGCGGCATCCAATTGTCCAAGGCGCAGTGCAAGCGCGACGGCGATTGTACCTGTCCGGACCGGGTCGATCGTGACATGGGGGTTCCCTTGCGGGTGCACGTCGCCGAGCCGCCGGTCGGCTGGCTTTCCGGCCCCAATGCGCTCAACGTGCGCCGCCGCCTCGAAGTAGCCCTTACGCGAGGGGAGCAGGGCGGGATTCGCTGCTCCGCGCACGGCTGGACCGATCCACCCCACCTCGAGATCCGCCCCCATTGCGACCAGTAAGTCAGCAGCACGCAGCTTCGCCATGATGCTAGGGCGCGCTTGGACCTGATGGACATTCTGCTCCGGGGTTGTGAGCACCGACACTTTCACGTCGTCACGTCCGACCTCGCGCACCAGCATCCCAAGGCTCGGCGTGGTCGCTACGACGTTGAGCTCTGCCCAAACGGGCGACATGAACCCCAGTGCGACGATTGCGAGCCCGAGCCCGCAAACGATCGACCTTGCCATATCGGGCTCCTAGAAGCGGTGCGCTGGATGGGACCCGAACGTGAACGAATATTGCAGGAAAATTGAATCGAAATCGGTTCCCCCGTCTTCCGTTTGGATGTCCGAGAAGTTGCTTTGGAGGCGAAAGCGGGAAAATTCCGTCGGAGACCACGTGACCGCGAGGGAGAGTCGACTGGAATCGCCGATGCCCGTGGTCCCTTGCGGCGAACGCACTTCGTTGGTCATCCCGAGCACGTCGTACCGCGCACCCACCCGCCATCCGGGTAAGAAGCCGTACCAACCCTGGAGGTACATGCCATCGGTGATGAGCTCTCGCGATTGCCCCACCGAGGCGGGCGCGTCGGCGCTGAAGGTGATGCGTGTGTCGAGGTTTTGGTACAAGTACTCCCCTTGCAACACCACATCACCATGGCCGTTCGAACGTCCCGAGCTGTATTTGTAGACTGCGTCGAGCCCCCACATGTAGCCATCACCTTGAAGCACGAGCGCTTCGTCTGGTTCTTCGAGCTCCTGGATCTCTTGGTGCTGTTCGGTCTGGGCACCCCAAGCACCGAATTGAAGACCGTGTTTGGGACCGAGGTCGGGCCCGATGCGCGCGAAGCCCGCGAAAAGGCGAGGCGCCGATTGCCGGCCGGCTAACCCGAGTGCGGCAGCGTCAACGCCCGGGTTGCCCAGCGCGTCGTCGATAGTCGTTGCGGCTGTCGTACGGGCCGCGTCAGTAACGTGTGCACCGAATGCCGTCTGCTCCCCTTGGAAGACCTCCAGGCCTAGCTGCGAGAAGAAGGGCGTCGGCGCGACCCACGTAAGCTGAGCGCCGATGTCGCGAAGATTGCCCTCTCCACCGAACAAGTTTTGATAGGCCAGATTTTGGTCCGACCAGTCCCACTCGTGCGGGTGCATCCGATTGTGCCGTGTGATTTCGCTGAAGAACTTGCCGAGCTTGAACTGCAGACCCGCTGGGAGTGACAGCGTGTGAGCGTAGGCTTCTTCGAGTTCTATGTCGCCGTTGCTGGAGATGCTGATGAAGGACCGGGCATCGAAGTAGGGATCGACGGCAGCCCCGATGCCGAGCTCAATCTCTCGAATGTTGAAGCCCCGCTCGAAGACACCGTGGCCGTGCGCTTCCTCTTCTCCTGCGCCATGTCCACCGGCGTGCGAGGCCCGAAATGCCTCGTTTGCGACTTCGCTTCCCCCTCCCCCGGCATCATCGGTGTAATACGCCCCATCGAGCACGACGGAAATGTTGGGATTGAATGAGACCCCCCGCACGGGAGCGGCGCTCTTCGCCTGCGCTTGGTCCTCTAACTTACCTGCCGTCTCATTCTGCGCCTTGCGGACTTCCGCGAGTCGCTTCTCTAAGGCGTCGATGCGGGACTCGTAAGCCTTTCGTAGGTCCTGAAGCTCGCTCCGGAGCGTATCGACCTCGTTGGCAAGTGCGCTCGGTGTAACGAGTGCAATGCACAACGATGTGATGAACCAGATCCCTTTGCTCATTCGCGCCTCTCCGATGATCGTGCAATATAGTGAAATGTTATAATATTACCTTTTGCAGCCTTGTCGCAAGCTCCCACGTCACGGGCGCACCCGCCGCGCTGTCGGGCGGCTGGGTCTCTCCTTCGTAATGTTGGTGGGCTAGCGGCTCCGGGATCGCACGAACGAACGGGGCGCGGTAGGGAGGCGATTGGGGCGCTTAGGGCGCCTTGAGGTCTTCGGGGCGCCAAGCTCTCCCGAGGGCGCCGGTGTAATCGGCTTGCATCTCAGGTGACGCGGCGACGAAGGCGGGGTGCTCCAGGGCATGGAGGTAGATTGCCTGCACGAGCGGATATCGGCCCACCTCGAGGTCGAATCGGGTCACGCCTTTCCTCACCTGAGGGACGAGAAATAAGTCCGCCCAACCGGGTGTATCACCGAAGCAGTAGGTCGGCGTCGTCGTCCGGCGACGCAGTAGCGCTTCTATGGTCTGAAAGCCCTCATGCATCCAGTGCGCGGACCAGTCCTCCAAGCCCTTCTCCGAAACGGACAAGTGATCACCGAGGAATCGCCGGACTCGACCGACGTCGATGGCGTGCATCTCGCAAGCGATGACCTGGCCAATCGCCCGGGCCAGGGCCCGCTCTACGGGCTTGCCAGGAAGCAGAGCCGGCGCCGGGTACGCTTCCTCGAGAAATTCCAGAATTGCGGTTGATTGCGTCACCAATTGTCCGTTGAACGACAACGTCGGCAACAGTTGCTGCGGGTTGATGGCCTGATAGGCCTCCCACCCGATGTCCTTGATCGAGATGTACTCGTACGGGAGCGCTTTGAGCGCGAGGGCAATTCGTACCCGTTCGCCGCCTGAATTTTGTGCGTTTGAATAGAGTTGAAGGTTCATTGCTGTGCGCTGGCGCGACGTCTCCGTTTAGGGTCTGGGTAGAGGTTACGGACTTAAGATTGCCGAAGCGAGGGCCCGAGCGAGAGTACGAAGCCGGGACGGATAGGGCCAGAATCCCCCGCGCTGCACGCTCGACGTGGGCAATGGCGCACCGTGCCAACGCCCGACGGTTTCCGGACGGGCGCATGGGTGGCGCGGATGATGACCGGCAAGGCATGCGCATTTTCATTCACGGATGAAAGACCCGAGCGTTTGAGGTCACGGTGGGCGGCGAACGCTCTACAGCGTAGGATTGGAACGCAAGATCGGGCTCACAGACGGCCGTACGGGGCTCAAAAAGTCCCGCTCGTGACGAGCAAATCGCTGGGCCTAACAGACGACGGGCTCGAATAAAAACAGCATCGAGGGAGAGAGGTCAATGTCAGATCCCGTATCGCGCTGGGAATCACCGGGGCCCGTTCGTTATCCTGATCCGGATGTCGTGGTGCTCGATCCGCGGTTCGACTCGATGGTGCTCGATCAGGCGGCGATTGAGCGTATCGCCACCGGATTTCGCTTCACCGAAGGGCCGGCGTATTACGGAGACGGGCGTTACTTGCTGTTCTCCGACATTCCGAATGATGCGCTGTTGCGCTGGGATGAGATTACCGGCGCTGTAGCGACGCTGCGCCAACCGGCGGGCCATCCCGACGGGAATACGCGTGACCGGGAGGGACGGCTCCTGACCTGTGAACTCGGTAGCCGCACCCTGACCCGTACTGAGCACGATGGAACGGTCACGGTACTGGCCGAGCGTTTCGAGGGCACCCGATTGACCGGACCTAATGACGTGGTGGTGAAGTCGGACGGTTCCATCTGGTTTAGCGATAATGGGGCGGGAATTCGGGGTAATTATTTGGGCGACAAAGCGGTGCAGGAATTGCCGTTTCGTGTCTACCGTCTCGATCCGCACAGCGGTAGCCTCAGTATCGCGGTCGGGGACATGGACCGCCCCAACGGGCTTTGCTTCTCGCCTGATGAAGCACGGCTTTACGTCGTCGATACGCCGCGCCAGGGCGCCAAGACAACTCACGTCTACGACATCATCGATGGCAATGCGGTAAATGGTCGACTGTTCTTCGACGCTACGCCCGGCTTTGCCGACGGTATTCGCTGTGATACCGAGGGCAATGTGTGGTGCGGCTTCTCTGGTGGTCCAGGTCATGACGGCGTGGCGATCTTTGCGCCCGACGGCACGCTGATCGGACGCATCTTGCTGCCAGAACGTTGTGCCAACGTGTGCTTCGGCGGCCGTAAGCGGAACCGGCTGTTCATGACGGCCAGCCAATCTGTCTACGCGCTTTACGTTGAAGCGCAAGGCAACCCCGGGGGCTGAGATCGTCAACCGGCCCGACGCCGGCGTTGTGCTGAAACGCGCGCGAGCCCGGGTTCGGGTCGAGCGCTATCGTTCGGCGACGTGGGTGCGGGCAACCGGCCTCGGCACAACGTTGCCGAGCCGGTGAGTAGATCACGAGCCCTTCAACGCCTTACCGCACGATGTCTCGCAAACCATGGCGACCGGCGTTCGCCGGGGATCCTCCGTCGGCCCTGCTTGACGATGACCGCCCGTAAGGAGGGATCATAACCGTGAGACCGGTTCGCGCGCGGGGGCGGTGGGGCCACGCCGGTCGAGCTCCGAACGCCCCAGCATCGACTAAGCTGCTCTATAGGAGAGAGTAACCCGACCAGATTGGCGTTTTTAAGTGAGGGGGAAAGGTACGATGCTCGAGATTCCAGAAGTCCCGAAGACCCAGGAGATCGTCCATCAAACGATGGACGGGCGCATCCTCATCATGGATTCGATTACGTTTGCTGACGAGCGCAACAACACCGGTGACGTGCTCGTGGGAGCGTCTTTCTGCGGCATCCTTTCGATACGCTGGCCGTTGCGGGTCGATCCAAAGGGGGTGATATGCCATGAAGCGGGCCCCGGTCTTGACCTTGCCGGCATCAACGGGCTGTGGGCACTCGAGGGCAAGGGGATCCCCGGGGCAGCAGCGGCCACGCATTCGTGCCGGATCGCCGACGGCCGGGACATGTACGAGAATGGAATCGTCGCCGAGGTCAACGATTCGGGTGTGAAGCTCGGGATAACCGCCGGCATGAGCGTCAAGGAGGCCGCGCGCCGCATGCTGGAGCGTAAACGGTGGATCCCGGAGGTCCATCGCCCGATCGAGGTGGCGTACGAATCGTCGTGGGGCCGGGTAATGGCGATGGGATCGGTGACGTTCATCACCAACGAGAACGTCGGCGATGTCGTTTGCGCCGGTTCTCATTTCGGGCGAACGTCGGCGGCTTATTCCTCGCGATTCGATCTACGAGGCGTAATGTGTAGCGACGCCGGGAGGTGCAAGGACGACTCGGGTATCTCCGGGCTGCCGGTGCTCGACGAGAAGGGTATCCCCGGCGCCGCCGTTTCGACCGAGTCTGCACGTGTCGGCGACGGCGCGAGCACTTACGCCGATGGCGTTGTGTCCATGATGAACGACGCCGCTGCCGCGATTGGTGTGGTGGTCGGCATGTCTGCTCGTGAGGCGGCGCGGCTCATGCTAGAGCGAGAATGGTCTCCTGCGACGCCAGCCGAATCCTGAGGCGCGAAGGGCCGAGGTTCGAGCCGTGACCTCGGCTAACCCACCGCCGTGGATCCGCGGCAAGAAGGCAAGCCCGGTTGTCCGGCTGAAGGCCAAGAACCGGCGATATTCCCACAATGCCGCCCGGCACCCCGGAAACGGGTGCGTTCGAGCGGTGCCGGCGACGCAAGGGGGTCTCGGAGGCTAGCGTCAGTTCTAAGCGGGCGGGGCGGACGCCAGTTGGGGCACGTCGTATTGATCCATCAGGCCCGTGACGATGGCGTCGAATTCGTCCCAGGGGGCGTTGATGTAGCTGTAGTTCCGGATGGAAAAGAGAGGGCCCACAAAGAATTTTTCGTACGAATGCAGCCGACTCGCGTGGGGTGACCCGACCAGATCCCAGGCGAGCGCATAGAGTTTCATCCGCTCGACAGAGCTGTCGTTCACGTTCGCCCAATAGGTATCGAACATGCGCTTGAGCTCGGGATTTCCGATGAGGTCGATGCTGGCAGGGAACTGGAACATGCCGCCGCCCAGAAACTCGCGCACCGTCTCGAGTAGCATGGAGTGGTTCTCGGCGGCCCACGCGAGCCCCGCATACATGTAGCGCCGGGCATAAAGTACATAGTCTTCGTTGATCCGTTCGTGCGCGTAGATCTGGGCATCGATCAGGGCCCCGAATGCGGCCTCCATCGCCGCGAGCCTCCCGAGTGTCTCGCGCACCGCGGGGACGTCGTTTGCCCCCGACGCCTTGGTGATCATGTTGGCCATCCCCAGTACAAACCGCATTTTGGTGTGGAACCGGCAATTGGATTGATGGTTCGAGAGCACGTGGCTGGCCGAGCGGATGAAGATGTCTCGGCTGAGGGGTGCGTTGTTGTGGACGATCACCCGTTCCCATGCGATGTGCACGTTCTCGAACACCAACATGCAGTCGGATTCGTCGTAACGCCGGCTCAGCGGCGCCTCGAACTCATGGCGAACCTCCGCCGCAATCGGCTTTCTCGACCACAGCGTCATACCGGGCAGGTTGAAGGGGATGATGCAGGTAATCGATTCCGGGCCCTGGTCCGGCGCAAGGGGCAGAATGTTGCCGACGATCACTTGGTTTGCGATGGCCGCACCCGTGGCCAGGTACTTCATACCGCTAATCGTGACGCCGGCGTCATCTTCTGCGACCACCCGTAGGGTGGGCGACGCGATCCCCTTAGCCTGATAGAACTCCGGATTGCGGGCCGCTGGCGGGGGCACGATGGCATAGGTCAGGAAAGAATCATCCGAGCGGAGCTCCTGCCAAAGGGCGTGCAGGTGATCAGGAAAGCCGCCGTGCCCTTCTGCCAGCACGTCTGGCTTCATCGCCATGCCGGTCACGTTGCTTGCGGTGGCATCGGGCGAGCGGCCCAAAAGGCCGTAGGACCACTCGGTGATGAAACGGTGCGCGGCCGTGCGCTTCTCGAGATCGGCTTGGGTGCGGGGCTTCAGGAAGTAGGTGCTGTACCGTTCGCCGTCTTCCTCGTACGACATGAGTCTGCGGTTTTCGGGCGCCGACTTGAGATCGTAAAGCGTTGCATAGGTGTGCGCGATATCACGGAAAGCCGGATGTGCGGCGGGGTCTTCGACGAGCTCCTCGCCGATATAGATCTTGCGGCCGTCTGCGAGGCTTTCGAGATAGTCCTGGCCTGTTTTCAGCATACCGGTGCTCCCATACTGGCGCGTTAAGCCTTTCGCCAGCCCGTTAGGTCTTGCCGCTCAGAATGGTTCTCCACAGCGCAAGGTAGTCGTCCGCGGTAGGTTGCGGTAGTCCCCGCCATGCAAAAAGGCGCTTGCTTGTGAAAGATGCTGGCCTTCGTGGTGCAACATCGATCCCTGCCACGGGTGGTCTAGCAACCAGCCACAAGGGTTTCGCGCGACCATTAGCGTATGCCGCCGCTCAGCTAGAATTCTGCACTTCCCTGTGGCTAGCCCTTACCAAAGGCGCCGTTGGTTCTCAGCTTTGCTATTTCGGCTTCGCTGTAGCTCAAAATCCGCCTCAAGGTGTCGGTTGAATCTTCGCCCAGCGACGGGGTGCCTTTGGTCGGTGTGAAGGGTCCCTCGCCGACATACCGCAGCGGCGCCACCGGAACATGGGCTTCGTCTGATGCGCCCGCATCGACGGTGGCAATCAGGCCTCGCGCCTTGGCGTGCGGGGTCACTATCGCATCACTGACTCCCAGGACGGGTGCAGCCGGCACATCCAGGGCTTCGAACTGACAGAGCCAATGCGCGCTGGATTGGGTACGCAGCCTGGGTTGAAGAATCGAATCCAGTGCAGCCCGGTGTTTGCAACGCCCCGAATTGTCGGAAAAACGTGGGTCGGTTGCCAGGTCGTCCAGCTCCAGAGCCGTGAGGAAATTCAGCCAGAATTTCTCTACCCCGACCGCCGCGACTACGATCGGGTCATCCGCTGTTTCATAAGCTGAGTAAGGGGATAGCCCGGGGTGCCCGGCAGCGTGCTGCGGATTAGGCCAGTCGCCCGTGAGGTTATTGGTGATTTCGTCACCGAGCAGACTGATTTGTGCATCCAACATCGAGACCTCATAGGCTCGCCCTTTGCCGGTCGAGCGGGCCTGGAGGATAGCGGCCAATATTGCGATGGCGGAATAAAGCCCGCCCGCGGTGTCGCCCAGGTGAAACGGTATGTGAGCCGGTCCTGTTTCAGGGTGCCCGGTGATGCTCATCCCTCCGCCCAGGGCCTGTACGATGAGATCGTAGCCTGGCCGTTTTGCCCATGGCCCCCGATGGCCAAAGGCGCTGAGGGATATTGACACCAAGGCCGGGTTGAATTGCGCCAAGGTTGTGTGGTCGAGCTCGAGCCGTTCCATTACGCCCGGGCGAAAATTATCGAAGATTGCATCAGCGGCGCTGGATAAATCGTACAGAACGCTTTTCCCCGCCGGCGACTTCAAATCCAATTCGACACTCGATTTTCCGCGATTGTAGGTGTGGAACTGCGCATTGACGTTGCCGATCTGGGGGCCTACGCGATTGTGTCTTATCGGGTCTCCGCCCGGCGGCTCTACCTTGATGATCTCTGCGCCCAGATCCGCCAATAATGCGGTTCCGAAGGGACCCGCTACGAACAGCGAAAGATCAATGATCCTGATGCCATCGAGGGGTCGGGGATCACTTTCGTTAGTGGTCATGCCATCCCCAAATGTTTCTTGCATTTTCGTGAAGGAAAGCGCGCCGGGTCTCCGGTTTCAGTGCCATCTCGGACAGGTCCTTGAGCGCGTCGTCATAGGCCATGAGGGGATACCCGGTCCCAAACAGCACTTTGTGACGACCATAAGAATCCATATAGCGCACGAGTTCTGAAGGGAAATGCTTGGGGCGGTGCCCGGAGGTGTCGATGTACACGTTGTCATGTTTCCACGCCAGGGAAATGAGTTCTTGAGTCCAGGGAAAACCGGCGTGTCCCGCAATGATTGTCAGTTCGGGAAAGTGCAGCGCTACTTCATCCAAATAGTGCGGTCGGCCAGGCTCAGAAGCCTGTTGGACGGCGGTGTGACCGGTAAGAATGAGGACCGGAACGTCCTCCTCAACGCACGCGGCGTAGAGCGGAAAGTAGATCGCATGATTCGGCGGTTTCTCGTAGAGATAGGGCAATAGCTTGAGGGCTCGAAAATTGAGCACTCTGACGGACTGCCGAAGCGCCCTCACTGCCTTGATACCCTCTCGAGGGTCAACGCTGGCGCAGCCAACGAGAAGCTCTGGGGCTTCATCGACCACGGCGGCAACTACGTCGTTGGTCGACGTGCTGCCGGGAAACGCGGTGGCAGACAAAATGATCCGGCTGACATTCCCGGACTTTGCTTGCGCCAGCAAATCCGAAAGGTCCAGGCACGTTCGTTCGGTCATTCCGAACTTACGGTATAGGCGGCTCAGATCGGGAGCGACGCGAAAAAAATCCGAATCCCACCAGTTAGACCACACGTCAATGACGGGCTCATCAGGCTCCGACATGGTC
>Ga0310344_10003918_pt1 | contig 11059 bp, 10 predicted proteins | sample HC15DNA20200_MG_FD_203801 | JGI IMG/M metagenome (GOLD analysis project Ga0310344, IMG submission 203801) | Marine microbial communities from station ALOHA, North Pacific Subtropical Gyre - HC15-DNA-20-200_MG | ecosystem: Environmental > Aquatic > Marine > Oceanic | place: Pacific Ocean: North... | reverse complement strand
CCGGTCCTTGGTGATCTCGACTACGATGCATTCTCCCGCCAGTTCTGGGCCATGGACCGAATGCACGGAGTCGCCTTTTCCTTCGAGAAGTCCGGTCTTCTCACAGGAGAGTCGATCTTCAAACAGCTCCCGAATCCACGCGAGGGTCTGGCTTCAGGAGGCCTTTCGGTCGTTGACTCCACGATCTCCACACTCGAGTTGGACTGGATCGCGGGCGATCCACAAGCCACCGAACAAATTCGAGTCGTGTACGGCCGAACAGTCACCTCCGACTCCGAGAAGGTCAGTATCTCGGGAAACGAAACATTCGGCTATGACTTGAAAGCATCGACAAAAGCCACAAACTTCGGTGGCATCGCACGAACCCTGACACCCGACGGTTCGGAGGTCGCCTTCATCGTCGCGCGAGACATTCGACGCGTGCTTCAACTAAAGATCTCCACCGGGATCGAGGGCCAAAAGTTCCGACGCGGCGACGCCAATTCGGATGGCCTGATCAACCTGTCCGATGTGATCTTTATTCTCGTCCATGTCTTCCTGGGTACGAAAACGCCGATTTGCCTCGACGCGATCGACTTCGACGACAACGAGAACCCCCTCGGACAAATGGACGCAGCACTGGATGCAGTGGCGTTGTTCAGTTACCTCTTCGCGGGCGGTCCCCCGCCAAACCTCCCCTTCCCCCACTGTGACTTCGATTTCGAGCCCGGACTGTCCTGCGAAAACGAGTCCTGCGTTCCTCCGCCGTCTGAATAGCTCAGCGACGTCTTCGACACAGCCGAAGCACTTCACCTCACGATTCGCCACTACCTTGCGATAACTCTCGCGACGGCCCCGAGACCGCAACGTGTTGCGTCGCACCCGCCTCGACGAAATCGACGTCAAGCTCCACCAAACGATCAAGCAACACCACCATGGCCACGATGTCTCGCCGGTTGTGATCCAGAACGGGCTCGACCCAGCGATTTTCGCCGCTCGCCACGTAGTCGTTATATCTCTCGGGAACCTCTCTTCCAGGAACATCAGTCGACGAGCGCTCGAGTCCCAGAAGACGCCTTTCGACAGTTCCAAGTCGACAGTCAGGCAACTCGCCCTTCCAACGTCGACGCACAAGGATCAGCAAGTCCAGATGACGGTGACAGGCCGGCAAGGCGATCCCATGTCGAAAAGCTCGATTTCGCAATCGAGGGTAATCGAAACTGCGACCGTTGAAACTGACCCAGGTCGTGGATCGGGCGAGTATCTCAATGGACTGACGCAGCATCGCGCCTTCGGCGGACGGATCTCGCGCCATAAAGAGATCGAGGCGCAACTCCGGTTCAGGCCACTGCGTCGGCGGAGAGTCGAGGCCCACCTCTGGATCAAAAGTGAGGATCCCGACCAGGAAGATCGTCACGTCGCCGAGCCCAAGGGTCTCAATATCCAAAAAAGCCGTCCGCCCATAGCACGCGCAACGGTCGCGAAAAACAGCAGGGTCAAAATCCACTCCGAAGAGATCCACCGGAAAGCCTTCCCGTGCTCCACGGAACCGCTCCACACGATGCTCCACCCCACCCGAAAGGGCTGGAGGCTCAGCACGGTGAAAACCATCATGTCGCTGTAGGTACTTGAGAAGCCGAGCTTTCATTTCCCCTTGACGAGCAGCCACATTCCTATTGACCAATGACGAACGAATTTGTTTTCACCACACATTCGGGTTTCGGCCTTCCGTCTTCGTCATTCTTTGGTCCCCGCCGCCCGTCGAATGCGTCTCACCAATCGGGGATCCAACGCCTCATGACTGGAAACCGCCGCCGGGCGAGCCACCACGTCAACAGCCTCCAAACGTGGCTCGTACGGTTCCTTCTCGAGCAAATCGTGAAGAAGGAACCGCGCCGCCTCTCGCGGATAGGGAAACTCCCGAATGCTGGGCTCCATCGCAATCTCGTAACGCGTCGAGGTCGGCAGCACGCAACTCGGACACCCGGCGTCACAACGACAACTCCGGACGTGCGCCAGCGCCGCTTCCAGGACGCGCTCGAAGATCTCGTAGGCCTTTTCGGCGTAGCCGATACCTCCCTCGTAGAGGTCGTAAATATAGACGCGCCGCCCATCGATAAAATAGTCCATATCGCGCGGATCATTCATGACGAAGAGAGGCAACAGACTGCTAAAAAGACGGCTCAACCCGTGCAGCCCACTTCGAAAGAAGTCCGCTCCGTGGCGCATGGCCGACTCGACTCCGGCTTCAGGAATCTCGAAGTGGACAGAGACCGTGGGCAGGACGATCGGCGGCAAGTCGACTTCACCGTAGCCAATATTCTCCATGCTACGGAAACGCACCTTCTTGTAACCAGTGATACGCGTCTCCACGGTCACTTCGGACAGCTCCAGACGCGTACGGCGCCAGTTTCGCTCGTCGAGGGTTTCGTCAACATGTACCCTCTTCTGACACAGAGCCTGCGTGTAATAACCGCTGTCGTCTTTGCGAATCCGGGCGATTTGATTGACAACGTCAAGTTTTTCAACAAAGTGCGTCTCGGAACGATGAATGTAGATCGCCCCCTCGTAGAGACTCAGCAGACCCGCGACATAGTCGAGCTCTCCGATGATTCGCTGAGAGCCGGATTCGTAGATCGTGAAGTTCTCCTCACCGATAGTGCGCAACTTGACCTTCTTGGCCGGAAAATCTTGCGTGATATAGTGCCAACGCTGCTCGGCTTCACGAAGGTGGCCGGCCTGACACAGCACCTCCAGTACGCCACGGAGAAGCGTCACATTTCCGCCAGGGGTGTCATCTCCGGTAAAAGTCTTGGCGTCAGCTTCGGACAGCGGCAACTCGTAGGACGCGCAAAGCAAATGCTTCGTCAGAACGTACGGGTTCTGCGGTTCAATGACGGCATTCTCGGCCGATTTCTCGAAGAAACTCTCCGGATGGCGCATGAAGTACTGATCCATCGGATCACTGCCTCCGATGAGAAGGACCAGGGAATGGCGTGACCGACGTCCAGCACGACCGGAGCGCTGCAGAAAGCTGGCAATGGTGCCCGGATAACCAATGAGTATGCAGGCGTCAAGGCCACCTATGTCAATACCCAGCTCGAGCGCATTGGTACTGACGACGCCGAGAAGATCGCCGTCAAAAAGCCGTTGCTCGATTTTACGTCGTTCCCAGGGCAAATACCCCGCCCGATAGCTCTCAAGCTTGTCCGCGAGAGGACGGGTAGATTCGTTCGACCGGAGACGATCCCAGACGTACCGCAACAAGAGTTCCACGGTGGAGCGCGCCTGACAAAAGGTGATCGTCCGAATGTCTCTTTTGAGAAGCTCCGGAAGCAATCGCACAGCCGTGCCAAGTGGCCCCTTGCGGAATCGAGAGCCGTCGGGGCGATCTTCAATCGGCGGATTCCAGAGGACGTAGGTCCGCGACCCCTTTGGCGAGCCATCGCGATCGACGAGTTCCACCTCCTCTCCCAGTAAGCACTCCACATGCTTACGTGGATTGGCAATCGTCGCGGAAGCGGCTATGAACTGCGGTTTCGCACCGTAATGGTGCGCGAGTCGCCGGAGACGACGAATCACATTGGCCACGTTCGACCCAAAAATACCACGGAGAGAATGCACCTCGTCGACAACCACGTATCGAAGACCGGCAAAGAGGCCGGCCCAACCACCGTGATTCGGCAAAATGGAGCGATGCAACATATCGGGGTTGGTCAATATGATGCGTCCGTTGCGTCTCAGTCGACGCCGCATGGCAGGATCCGTATCCCCGTCAAAAACCCCGGCCACCACTCCGAGTTCGAGCCCCTGAAGATAGCTGTCAAGGATCCTCATCTGATCCTGCGACAACGCCTTCGTCGGAAAGAGGTAGAGCGCGTAGCCCTTTTGGCCCGTCAAGAAGTAGTCAAGGACGGGCAAGTTGTAACACAGACTCTTGCCACTGGCGGTCCCCGTGACGACAACCACGTTCTTGCCGTCGCGAACGTGGTCGAGGGCCTCGGCCTGGTGCGAGTAAAGCCTCTCGATACCTTGTTCGGCCAGAAATCGCTGCCAACGAGGATCCAGTCCGTAGAACCCTGCCGTTTCGTCGCCTCCAGACCCGTCGTCAGACTCCGGGGCAGCCAGAGGCGCGAAAACCGCCTCACGGGCAGGCTCGGTGCGAAGCCACTCGATTTGATCCGCATGAGACGGACGTCTCAAGACGTCATCAATAAAACTCGCGAGGACTTGGGCTCCGGCGTCTTCCCCATGTTGGCCCGTAGGACTCTGGACGTGACCATTCGAGACGTCTGCCGACAGTTCGACACGCTTCTGGATCATCGATGCAACTTTATGGGACCAGATTATGGGGCCACATTACCGGACCCCAAACACCGGAACGGAGACCCCCAGATTCTCGGGGCGGGACGCCATTCCTCTTCACTTCACACTCGGACGATTCCTGCCAGAATCTCCCTCCAGAACCATAATTCTGGGTAAAGACACCACGGAGAATCTCAGCGTGAGACCCCTCGCGGAACCCGGCGCGAAATTCGAACGATTCCATGGACAGAACCAAATGGAGATAAAGCCCTCCCGGACCGCCACCGATTCCGAAAATATCCTAACTTTCGCCCTTCAGATATGCAACGGGCATCCCGATCTTCTCGTAACGTGCAACTGGGAGCGATGGTTCGACTCCCTGACAGAGCCCTGAAAAAACCCGCAGGCTCCCGCAAAAACGGGTAGAGACAGAGAGGGACCAAGGTGCGTCGAGAATCCGTTGCCAAGCCGTGGGTATGTGATACCATTCAGCGACCTGAGGTTGCGTCCAGCGCGGCGAGCCTTAAAATGAGCAAAGGCAGCCTCAAAAAAGCAGCAAAAGACGCGGCAAAAGACGCAGCAAGGGCCGAAGAGAACGTCACGCTGACAACGGCCGGTAAAAAAGCGCCACGGAGGACCGTAAAGGGCGCCAGAAGAGAAGCAGAGGGAACCCGACCGAGCCAGTCCATGAGAGGGGAGCGCTCCACATTATCAGATCCCGTGGGACGGGAGTCCGTCTCACCGTCGTCTACCCGCCGAGTGGTACCGACGCTGCCCGTGCGCACCCCGAAAACGCCCGCAAGTCGCGTCATCCTGTTCGTCGCCCTGGCGACGAGCATGGCCCTCCTGAATTCTTGCGCACAGAAGGAGCGGCGAGACGACACTCGCGCCCTCTTGAGCCTTGCCGAGAACTCAATTCTTCGTGGCGACTACCGGAGCGCCCTCAAGACCTTTCGCAAGCTCAACACGCGAACGGCCGCGAGCAACGCGAAATCAAAAAACTCACGAAAACAGGGCAAGAAGACGTCAGCGCAAGCCTCTGTCGTAAATCGAATTCATCGGGGCACCGGGCGTTGCTACATGGAACTCCGCATGTACCGCAAGGCCTTGATCGCGCTCAAGAAAGCACGCGACAATTCGCCGGGACGCCCGGACCCCGCTGTCGAACGCCTCATCGGTGAGGTTTATTTCCGTAACGGCGATTACAAGAAGGCGTATCGGCATCTCAAGCCATTGACGAAGAGCTTTCGCGGCCAAGAGCGCGACCGCCTGTTCATGCGACTATCGATTTGCGCGTATCGCAAGAAGGACACCCGACGTGGTCAGTACTTCTGGAACGCAATCCGTAACCGCGCGGACCCGGAGATCCAGGAACTCGAGCGCCGACACCTGGGTTCACGCGACGCGACTGTGGCCAAGGCAAAGCCTCGCGTTCGGAGCAAGGCCAAGCGAAGTTGGCGCAAGAGGGGAAAACTTCTCATTCACGATCGATCGGAATGGAACGCACGCCCCGTCCGCCGCAATGTGGATCGCATGAGTCAAATCAGTCGGATCACAGTACATCACACCGGCGACAAGCTCCACCACTCGAGTTCACAAAGAGTCAGTGCCCGAGAGATCAAAAAAATCCAGAAGTATCACCAGCAACAAAACGGCTGGGCGGACATCGGATACCACTTCGTGATCGACCAAAACGGTCGCATCTGGGAGGGTCGGCCTTTGCGCTACCAGGGCGCCCACGCCCGCGGTCACCACAACGTCGGAAATGTGGGCGTAGTGCTGCTCGGCAACTTCCTTCTCCAGAAACCGTCGAAAAAGCAGTTCTCTTCCCTGCATCGCTTGCTGGTCGACCTCTGCCGTCGTCATCGCGTACCACCCCACCGAGTGCACACACACTCCGAGTTACTCAACGGCGAAACGCAGTGCCCGGGTCCTGTCATCAGCCGCTGGCTGAGTCGCTTCCGTCAGCGTGGAATCGCCCTGGCAAAATGACGAAGGACGCCACGCGTCCGGATTTCGTCAACGACAACGGGTAAGCTCGACGATGAGATCCCAGCGGTCCGGTTGACGCGGGTCATCCTCGGCAGTGCCATTGCGCACGGTCTCTCCACAACCTTCGCAACGGTGCACCAGAAACCAACCGGAGCCTTCGGAACCCTCGAGCGCCACCGGCTGCATCAGCTCTCCACAAGAATTCTGTCGATCGCCGGGAACCACGTCAACGTGCAGACCCCAGAGGCACTCCGGACAGTGGTTACGAAATCCCGTCACGAGCGGCAAAACAGTGGCGCCACAATAGCGGCAATCGAAGGCGTCATTGCCACGACCGAGAAAGTTCTTACGTTCCGGGGACGATGGATGGTCCATACCGTGCAGTATACGCCCCGACCCGAGAAGAGGTCATGCGCGAAGATTATTACGAATTCCGGCAGTGCAGGGTACTTTACAGACATATAATGAGTGGAAAGACGCCAGGAGTTACCCAATGTCGAATCGACCCGACACGGCGCGACCCGTGACCTCAAAGCACCCTGAGAAGACCGAAGGTACTACGGTATCAGAGGATGCGGAGATCGAGGCACGCAGACATGAGCGCGAGCTCATCGCCGAGCGAGACGCCGAATTGGTCGCCCGCAGTCGAGAAGGGGATCTCTCCGCCTTCGAAACCCTGGTCGGACACTACCAGCAGGTGATCTTCAACGTCGCCTACTTCAAATGTCACAACCTCTTTGACGCCGAAGACTTGGCGCAAGACGTCTTTCTCGCCGCGTACAAGGCTCTGGAAACACTGAAGGAGCCTGGAAATTTCGGCGGCTGGTTGGTGGGAATCGCCCACAATCGCTGCCACAAATGGTTCCGCCGCGAAAAAACCAAAGTCTTGAAATTCAAGGAGATCCGAGAGCAACGCGAGCGCGAAGAACGGCTCGGACAGCGCCAGGCGGAATCCAGCGGTGACCAACGAGTCGAGGTCAACCGCGAAATCGCCAGCCTGCCTCACGAAATCCGCCAGGTGCTGGTACTCAAGTACCTGGAAGGAATGAGCTACCAGTTGATCGAGAGCCAGACGGGCCTCAAGGCCCATCGCATCGACTACCTTATCAGAAAAGGGAAGGCGCTTCTGAAGGCGCGCCTTCGAAAGGATGTCTTGTGAAGAAAAGTCCTGAGAAGAGAGCCAATCATTTGGATCAGTCCCATGCCGCGGGTTGCCCCTTTGTCACGGACCAATTGCACGCGTACGTCGAAGGCGAAGTAGATCGCTCGACGACAAGCTTCGTACTGGCCCACCTCGAGCAGTGTGAACCTTGCCGCGTGAAGAAAGACAAGATAGAACGCGACCGACTGGAGTTCCTGGAAAGCTTCGTCGTCGCTCCAAAACTTCCGGATCGCTTCGCCACCAAGGTCGTCGCGGCCATTCACGAGCAAGAGAACGGTCAAAAACGGCGCGCTCTTCTCCTACGCCGGCGCTTCTCTTTCGGACTCGCGGCCGGCCTCCTCCTGGGAGCCGCGATCTTCGGTATCGTATTCTGGACGCTACAAAAGTCCGAAACACTGCTCACTCCGAACGAGTCGATTACAGGTAATTTCGACAGCTCTCGTGCAGAGATCGCTCTACCCAAAACCGCCAATGACGAGCCGGAGGCGCCAGCCTACAAGAAGGTCGTCACGCCCGTTTCGACACCGGAGCTGGCGTCATCGGAACAAAGCAAGCCTGTCGAAAAAACGACCTCCGTGACCGAGCCCTCTTACGCAAAAAGCTTCACCCTCGAGTCCGGTCGAAACCAGGGGCAAGGCCACCAGCCGACTTCTTCTCCCCACTTCGAAGAGGTCTATGGCGTACCACCGTGCTGGGGCTACATCGACAATCCGGTCGTGCTCTCTTTTGCCGTCAACCGTTCGGCACAGGCCAACAACGGCCCCTCACACGACGACGACTTCTGCCACAACTTCGAGGACGACTGCTGCGAACGCGGTGATTGTATTTAACGGTGTTCTTTGACCGTACCAGAGATCACTGGTTACAAAGCACCCGTCGATAGACAGCCAACGTTCCGTCCAACATCGAATCCACGCTGAACTCCCGCTCAACACGTTCCCGTCCTGCACGCGCGAGCTCTTGCCGACGCTCTGGCGAATCAAGTAGAGAAACTAGCGCATCGGCAAACTCTGCAGGGTCTCGTGGCGCAGCGAGAAGGCCATTGACTCCGTCTTCCACGATCTCTGGAATCCCCCCCACACGACTCGCAACAACAGGAACCCCGGCAACGAGAGCGTCCTGAATCGAAGTGCCGAGCGCTTCCTGATAGGACGGTTGCACATAAACGTCACTCAAACGCATCAGTAACGACACGTCTTCACGAAAACCCAGCAAGTGAACTCGGCCTTGCAGCTCGCGCGACTGAATACGACGCAACAAGTCGTCACGCTGGCCTCCTTCGCCCGCGATCAAGAAAACCGCGTCGTGAGACACGAGAACCCTCGCCGCAGCATCGATCAAAGTCGCGTAGCCTTTTCCTTCGACCAGCGCACCTGCCGAAAAGATCACCGGGAGTCCACGAGGTATCCGCAACTCATCCCGTAGACGGCCGAGGGTGTCCTTCGACTCTCCGGTGGCCGTGCCCCCGTCCAAATTGACTCCACTGTGAACCACAGTGATGCGCTCTGACGGCAAACCGTCTTGAATCAAGCGCAAGCGCACGGCATTCGACACGGCGATCAGATGACGGACCCGCCAGCGATACTTCAAAAGATTAACGCGCATGGTCCAGGGGCGATAGATTGTCAAATCGACACGACGCGTCGCAACCAGAGGAACTCGAGGGACAAGGAAGGACGCGAGCCACCCCAGAAGTAGAGCATGAGATGCATGCACGTGAAGCACATCAGGCCGCCTCCTCCTCAGGAGACGGACCAGACGAGAGACGACGACGGGATCCCCTTCGTTGATGGGGCGAATCGGAAAAACCTCGATTCCCGCCCGCAACGCGCGTTCAGCAAGAGGTAAGTCGGGACGCGTCGCCAGTATCACCCTGTGTCCACGACGCTTCAGTCCCTCCAAAAGATAAAGCGTCTGCCGCTCCCCGCCCCTCCACGAGCCCTCGGTGTTGATGTGGAGAGAGAGGAGATTCTCGGGTATTTCAGTGACTAAATCCGCCAACGAGGGTACTTTCGGAGGCTCTGTCGCAGGCCTCTTTTCCGATAGCTATGCTTCAAACATCACAGAACAGTCAGTCTGGACTTCGCTTAATAATCATCCTCGAATCATGATACACGAAAAAACGAGTCGCCTTTTACAACCAAACGACAAGAAGATCCTTTTCCTCGTCCTGGACGGCCTTGGCGGGCTACCACGACCCGAGACAGGCAAAACCGAGATCGAAACGGCCAATATTCCGAATCTCGACGGGCTCGCGGGTGCATCGAGCGGCGGTCGAGCCCAAATCGTCGACCCCGGGGTAACTCCCGGCAGCGGCCCGGCACATCTGGCGCTTTTCGGCTATCACCCTTTTCAGGTCGAATTCGGCCGCGGAGCGCTGGAAGCTCTCGGCAGCGAGTTTGACATGCAGAGCGATGACCTGGCTGCCCGGGGGAACTTCGCGACACTGAAGGACTCCGGAAACGTAAACAGCGTCGTTCTCGATCGCCGAGCCGGTCGTCCAAGAGATGACGAATGCAAACGGCTCTGCGAAAAACTCCATGCGGGCCTGAGAGACAACTTCAAAGGCTGCCAGATCTTTCTCCTGCCTGGCAAGGAGCATCGATTCACCGTGGTCTTCCGCGGAGCAGGATTGGCCGCCGGCCTCAACGACAACGATCCACAACGCGAAAACAAGCCTCTCGTTCCGATTCGCCCGGCGGGCGCCGAGGATCAACACGCTGCCAGTTTGGTGAACGACTTTCTACAAAGCAGCCTCGAAATTCTCGCGGACGAAACACCGACTTCGAGCGGAAAAATAGCAAACGGTATGCTACTACGAGGGTTCTCCATGCTACCGGATCTGCAACCCTTCCACGAGCGTTACGGCGTCCGGGCAGGCGCTATCGCCGCTTATCCAATGTACCGCGGGGTCGCGAACCTCGTGGGCATGGAAGTACTTGGCACGCCCTCCAGCTGGGAAGAAGAGCTCACACTGCTCGAAGAAAAGTGGAAGGACCACGACTTCTTTTTCGTCCACTTCAAGAACACGGACACCGCGGGCCACTCGGGACTCTTCGACGAGAAAGTCCGGGCCCTCGAGACCCTCGATGCGAGCATCCCGCGCCTCCGGGCTCTCGACCCCGAAGTCCTCGTCATCACGGGCGACCACTCAACGCCCTGCATACACAAGGAGCACAGCTGGCATCCCGTCCCGACTCTGATCCACTCCCCCCTGGCACTTCCCGGTCCAAACGACGGATTCAGCGAACGAGCACTCATGGCGAGCGATCTGGGAGTCTTTCCGGCGACCCAACTCATGGTATTGGCCCTGGCACACGCTTCTCGTCTGAACAAGTTCGGGGCCTGACAGGCCGTTGAGAAAGTCAACTCCACGAAAATCGTCACGGTCGGGTTGAGGCAAAGTCTCGAAGCGTCAAATACGGTGTGGCGACGGACAACAGAGAAGACCGGTGGCCTCACAGCCCAAAATACCGGGTGGAAAGAGCGCGATTCACTCACCTCCATAAAATCGCGGGCGTGGCTCGGGAGATTATGGCCCGCCCCGCCTTTGGACCCGAATTTCGGTGCCAGAGCTTGTAGGCGGCGCCTTTCTCCACACATTCCTAAACCGGGCAACGA
>Ga0310344_10003917_pt1 | contig 11059 bp, 20 predicted proteins | sample HC15DNA20200_MG_FD_203801 | JGI IMG/M metagenome (GOLD analysis project Ga0310344, IMG submission 203801) | Marine microbial communities from station ALOHA, North Pacific Subtropical Gyre - HC15-DNA-20-200_MG | ecosystem: Environmental > Aquatic > Marine > Oceanic | place: Pacific Ocean: North... | reverse complement strand
TTAAGAGGTGTTGAAAAGAAAGATATCAAGCGTGGAGATGTTTTAGGTTCACCAGATAGTCCACCAAACGTTGCAAAAGAATTCAAAGCACAAATTATAGTTATTCATCATCCAACGGCTATTGCACCAGGTTACACACCTGTAATGCATGCACATACAGCCCAAGTTGCAGCAACAATCACTGCATTCAATGCAAAAATTAATCCTGCAACAGGAGCAACTGATGAAGAAAATCCAAAGTTCCTCAAGGTTGGAGATTCTGCTATAGTTACAATCAGACCAGTAAGACCAACACCAATAGAAACATTCCAAGAATTTCCTGAGATGGGAAGATTTGCATTAAGAGACATGGGCGCAACAATTGCTGCCGGTGTTGTTAAAGAAATTACAGAAAAACACACTGCATAAGTGAGTCATTATGGCTCAAAACGCTCGCATTAAATTAACTAGCATCAGTCTTCCTAAGCTAGGTGATGTCTGTGATGAGATTATGGGCATTGGTAAAAAAACAGGAGTGAAAGTCAAAGGTCCAACACCATTACCAGTTAAACGTCTTAACATTGTAACACGAAAATCACCATGTGGTAATGGAACAGAAACTTATGATAAATGGGAAATGCGAATGCATCGACGTATAATTGATCTAAATGCAGATGACAAGGCAATTCGACAATTAATGCGATTAAAAATTCCAGATGATGTATATATTGAATTATCATTGAAGTAGTATGTCGGAAGAAAATTTTACAGAATCAGTTGAAGATGTGCCTGAAGAGAAATTTGATGTTATTTACAGGTGTTTAAGATGTGGTAACCAATGTACACTTGTAGAGTTAAACAGATTACCTGAAATCAAATGTATATGCGGTTTTCGTGTATTTACAAAAGAAAGATCTGGTTTGGTAAAAACTGTAAAAGCAATCTAATTTCTGTCTTTCTTATAACTGTGAAATCTCTGTAAATGGGTTCTCATATCCTCCATATTAGAAAAATTTTGGTTACACTCTTTACAATCATATGGTAAATCCTTGTAATGTGTAATTTGCAGGTGGCTCATTAATTCCTCATGTCTCCTAAATTTTTTATCACAATGTTGACAAGAAAACTTTTTAGAAAAAACCATTATCCATTCTCAGCTTTCTGCCCATCCCAGCATTTTCTACATAGCTTACCATCGATTTTCCAATGATTTTTTGGAGTGTATCTAAAAAAACTTAATTTTGCACCACACATAGTACAGAATTCCTTCTTTTTGTCAAAATCAGTTTCTTTTTTGTCAAAACATGTTTTACATAACAATCCTTGCATATCCCACTGCCATCGTGGTTCCCACAAGTCAGTAACTTTTTGTTGAGTACCACACGTAACACATTTTGATTTAATATTAGAGTCATATTCATCACGCATTTTATCCATGTAGCAATTACCGCACAGTGGTGCCTCAAGATACCATTCTTTCTTTGGTTTATGTTTGTGTTTTGTTGGTTTTTTACATATAGTACAAATTGCAGGTTCCTTGTTAAACAAGCCCATAAATGTTGTAAAATCTAGATCTAATTAAATTATGAAAATAAATTAAAAAGAAAACTACGCTAGATTTCCTTAAGAAGGTCTTCTAATGCTTGACTGGCATTTAGCATACCGTTTTTTTGTGCGTACTTTTGGATCATTTTGTATTGATCGTTAGTAAAGCAAACTGGCATTGAACGTTTTTCCATAAATAAACTAATTTTTCTTTTTTAATAACTCTTACTTTATTTTGAAAAACTATATTGGCGTAAAATTATTTGTCATGTATGGGAAAAATGCGTCAGATTTTAGTCATTGGCAATAATGATAATGGTTGTACTCCTGAGATTGAATCAATAGCATATGAAATTGGTAAAGAAGTTGCAAAATCTGGTTCGGTATTAATTACTGGTGGTTTAGGTGGTGTAATGAAGGCTGCATCACATGGAGCAAAAGATGTAGATGGATTAACTGTTGGTATTATTCCACAAGATGACTCTACAATGGCAAACGAATTCTGTGACATTGTAATTCCATCTGGAATGGGATTATCACGAGACTTTCTGAATGCTCTCTCCGCAGATGGTGTCATAGTTGTAGGTGGAGGCTCTGGAACACTATCTGAGATTTGTGCTGCATACATGTACAAAAAACCAATTGCAACACTAAAAAATTCAGGTGGTATGGCAACCAAATATTCTGATCAATATATTGATCACAGGGAAAATGTCAAAATTATGGGATTTAACACTCCAAAAGACGCTGTTAACTATATACTAGAGCAAACTAAATCATAGACTCTAAGAGTGGATCTGGTTTGTAAAACTCACCATGTTTCTCTGCAAGCATGTTTAGTTCATCTACGATATTTTTAATTCCAATCTCCTTTGCTGTTTCAAATAATGGTTTTCTAAGACCGAGTCCTAGTTTTGCCGCCTTTTCAATCTCTTCAACATCACTTGCACCGTTTGTGATCAACCATGCTGCATTGTTTAAAACATTTGCAACAAGTTGAATTGGATTACATTTTTGTGCTAGTTCTTCAGACAGTTCGACTCTTTCGTACTTGTCATCAGAATATTTGTAATATCCCTCCCCTGATTTTTGACCAAGCTTTTTCGAATCAAACATTTTTTCAACTGTCTTGTGTGGATTGATCACTTTTTTATCTCGTAAATGCATCTCGACTGTTGCCTTGTGTATTACATCCATACCAGTGAAGTCTGCTAGTTCAAAAATTCCCATAGGAAATCCTAGCTTAAACTTTACAGCAGAGTCAATCTCTTCAAGCGTAGCACCTGTTCTATCTTGTAGATAACACGCCTCATGAACCATTGGAATGAAAAGTCTGTTTATGATAAATCCCGGAACATCTTTTCTACATAAGACCGCTTGCTTGTTTACTGATTTCACAAACTCTTGTGTAAGATTAGTTATTTCATGTGATGTTTTTTCACCTGGAATCACTTCAACAAGTTTCATTAGTTGTGGAGGGTTAAAAAAATGAATCCCGATGAATTTGTCAGGACGTGATGTTGTATTTGCAATCTCTGTAATAGGTAGTGTACTAGTGTTTGATGCAAAGATTACTTCTGGTTTTGCCGCCTTGTCCAACTCTGCATATACCTGTTTTTTTAAATCCATAATCTCTGGAACTACTTCAATTACTAATTCAGCATCTTTCACTGCATCATCCAAATCTACAATTGGTGTGATTCTTGAAAAGATTGTATTTCCTTCCTCCTCTGATATCTTTTCTTTTGTGACGAGTTTATCTAGGCTCCATCGAATTTTTTCCATTGCTTTATCTAGAAATTCTTGTTTGATGTCTCGCAGGACAACATTATACCCTGCAGTTGCAGACACCTGTGCAATACCATGTCCCATTACACCTGAACCCAAAACTGTAATGTTTCTAATTGTCAACGAACATAGTATGAAAAACCGTTTTATAAGCTCATAGAAATCATAAGTCATGGGTCTCTTTGGAAAAAAAGGAAAATCAACCGAAACCAAATGTAAAGAGTGTGGGTTAGAACTACATCAACCAGAAAGACTTGAACGTCATATGAAAAAAGCTCATGGTAATGTACCAGAGAAAAAGATGGATGGGAAACAAGGATTCCAGGAATCAGGCGGCATGTGGTAAAAATCTATTAATGTAAATTTTTTCATCAAAAAATATGGAGTTATCTGACGGTCAAAAATATGCAGTGATATTCTTAGGTTCATTAGCAGTTGCTGGAATAGTTCTAGGTACACTTGTATTTCCATTTTGGAATTTTATTCGTGAAGACGTTGTTGAGGAAGTTGAAATCTTTAGCTCTGCAGATGGTAATTGTTATGTTGATACAGTAGATGGAATTCCAAAAACAATTGAGAGCTGTAATCTTAAAGAAGGAATGATTGTTACCATAAAGTATGGGCACGGACTACCTTGGGCAACGATTGTCTCACCCGATGATTGATGATGAACTGTATTTTTTGTAAAATAGCATCGAAAGAAATTCCAGCAAAAATACTTGTTGAGACAGAATCATGTATAGGATTTTTAGATGCATTTCCATTGGCAAAAGGACATGCATTAGTAATTCCAAAAAATCATTATGAAAAACTTCAGGATTTACCAACCGGTGTTAATACTGAAATGTTTTCTGCAGTTCACAGTCTTATTTCCAAAATAGACACTTTGACAGGTGCCACTCTAGTGGCGGTTCATAATGGTAGAGAGAGTGGTCAAGAAATACCACACGTCCACGTTCATCTTATTCCAAGAAGCAGTGATGATTCTGCTGGAGCAGTTCATTCTATGTTTTCACAAAAACCAGAATTATCTGAATCTGAAATTGATGAATTGTACAGTAAACTTCGAATTAACTAATATGGAAAAAGCCTCTTACCCTCATCTAAATCATCAACCAATATTGCTTTTGTTGGGCATGTTTCTGCAGCATTAAGTATTTTCAAGTTACTTGCACCCTTTCTGTTATAGACATTAGACTTTGGATTCATTTGCGATGATTTATCAACTGAAAAAACACCTGGCGCGATTGTTTCACAACTACAGCAGCCTATACATAAGCTCTTATCCACTCTAACTCCAATATCAATCTGTTTTGTTTTTGTTTTGAATTCTTGTGGTTCATCTCTTTGTGTTTTTTGATTTATTGTTGAATCATAATCTTCCCAGAATTTTTTTTCATATTGATTCCACCATTCTTTGTTTTCTTCAAATTCTTGAGTGAATTTACTCCAGTCTTCCTCAGGTGTCTTGTTTTTACCATTTGGTCCCCAGTTCGTTCTTTTGTAAAATTTAGATTTTGAATTATTTTTTTGACTATATTGTGGCTTTTTTGAAAATGAGTTGGTAGAGTTTGAATGTTTATTTTGATTTTTTAGATAATGGTAAGCCTCAGTCGCATTTTTAAATTTAATATCATTATTGTTATTTTTATTTTTATCAGGATGGTATTGCAGTACTAATTTTCTATACGAGTATTTGACTTCATCAAATGATGCATTACTATCAACTGATAATATTTGACGTGCATGTGATGTGTTCAACTATATTATCCTGTGCTTTATATGATAAAAAGAATTCTAACCAAGTATTTCACCTTCAGGCTTCCAAGCAGGATCTACTATGCAGAGTGCAACTAGATCTATATTACCACTGTTTTCCAAAAACTGTCTCGAGTTTGGCGGGACAAAGATTGTTTCATCTTTTATGACTTGTTTTTCTTCATTATCTATATGCATAAGGCCAGTTCCCTGTAAAATATAGTAAACCTCACTCATCTTCATTGTATGTGGCTTGGAAGTTTTTCCTGGATTTATTGTGCAATGTGCAATACTATATCGAATTGCATTTTCTGTATCTTCTGGTGTAAAAATTTGTTTAATCTGAGATCCTTCTTGTCCTGAAAACACATGTACTTTATCGATTTCTCTTGAATTCATTTTATTGCAACCGCTCTGTTACGTTTGTTTTAAAATCTGATTCATACCAAATTGTTTTTGGCTCTGAGTTCTTTCTTGGAAATGAGTTTATCGCGATATGTGCAAAATCTTCGTTTTTGTTTATAGAACCATGTGTGTGAAGTGTGTTGGCAGAAATATGAACGCAGTCACCACTATTCAGTTTCACACTGTTTATTTTTTTAATTTTAAAATTCTTAATACCAGTTCCTATTTTTCTATATTTCACTAAACTTCCTCTTCCTTTTGTGACTATCAACGTTTGCCCTCCATTATGAAAATGTAATTTTGTTTTAGAGCCATTTTTGAATGTGACATGATATATCTTTTCGTTTGTGGGTTTGATTGTGGCGGAAATGTCTTTTGCAGATACTGTGCCGGTGAAATAGTTTGCTTTAGCTTTTTTGCTTTTCACACCTGATTTAGTGAATAGGTTCTCCTTTTTCATATAATGAAAATATGAAAATTAGGTATATGTTTTTACATCTGAGATTAATTTAAAAACGATCTAAATAATTAAAATTAATAAAAAATGACAAAAACTAATCCTAAAGTAAAAACAATTGCACTGAAACCACAGATTGATGCAGACATTGCTGATGATATGGTAGATAGTAGGAAAGTGAAAATATTTCAAACCCTGTTAAAGAAACCAAAGAAAAGTGAAATCCACCTTCATTCACTGAAACTGTTTTATGAAGCGTGCTTGTTATTATCTGGTAAATATTCTGCCGATTTTATTCGTGATACAACACATTCTATTACTGTCGATAAAGACGTTCGTGAATTAATCATGGATGATAAGGTCTATCCAGTAGCACAAAAGAAAAGTGTATTCAGTAAATTAGAGCCAACTAGGAAAAATAAAGTAAAAATTGAATTTCAAGAACGCCTGATTATTGAGAATGAAGATGATATTGCATTTGATCATCACGGAAAAGAAATAAACCTTTCATACAAAAACACTCAAAAAATCATAGAAAAACACCCACGAAGAATTTTAAATGAAGAGAGTGATAATATCAAAAAACCTGAAATCACGATAGATGCAGCAATTAAAAAACTAACTTCAAAATTAAAAAAACCGACAGATAAAGGAATTAAATCGTTAAATGAGAAAATTGAGTTTTCTGATGTACTTGAGGTCTACGTACCAATCTATGAAGCACGATTAATAGGACCAAAAAAGAAGATAAAGATTTTACGTATTGATGCGGTTCGAAAAAAAATTCTTTAATTATCTTATAATACTCTCAAATTCTGGATCGTCTAGAAACCTATCAAAGATTTCATCCTCTCGTGCCCATGTCTTGATTATCTTTGATTGTTTTGTTGCTTCTTTGAGTAAGATGAGTGATTCTTCGATTTCATTTAATGCTGCTTTGCTTCTTGCTTTTGCATAGACAATGTTTATGTTTCTACCAAATTTTGCCAGAACTTTATCAAACACAACAATTGCTTTTTCATGTCTATCTAACTGCGCAAGTTCAACACCAGTATGAAAAAGTGCATCGAGGTGATTACGATTGGTGCGGTAGACATTTTCAAAGCAATTTAACGCACGTTCATGTTTTCTCATCTTTCCTAGAACAATTCCTTTGTAAAACAGTGGATTTGACTTTTTTGGATCAATCTTAATTGCTTCTTCTAAGCAGTCTAATGCCTCTTCATGTTTTAGTTGACGATCTAGCAATACGCCTTTGTTATAGTATGCAGCTGCATATTTTGGGTCAACTTTGATTGCTTTATTGTAGTATTCCATTGCGTCGTCTGGATTTCCAGTTTCTGCCATAGCAATGGCTCTATTATTGTATGATGGTGCATCTTTTGGGTTAATTTCAATTACTTTATCAAAACATGAAATCGCATCTTGGTATTTTTTTAATTGATTAAATGCAAGACCTTGATTGTATATAGCTGTAACATTTTCTGGGTCATTTTTCAATGCTTTTTTGAAAAGTGCAATGGCAGGCTTTGGTTGGTTTCTTTGCATTAGTAGTATTCCACTATTGATTAAATCCTGTGGATCTTTTGAACCTCCAAATAATCCCATAATCCTTCTAAAATATTGTCTTTATTGAAACTTTTCTTGTCTGAGAAAAAGCATTAAAGGTTAAGGTATTAGCACTAAAAACTACTATGAAGGAATTAATAAAAAACATTCGTATGTCTGTTGCATCTGATAAAGATCAGATACTGAGTTTTTGTAAGAACACATTCTCGTGGGGTGATTATATACACGAAGTATGGGATTCATGGGAAAAAGGCGATGGGCTTGTTATAATTGAGGATCATGAGACTGCAGTTGCAATGTGCCATGGTGTAAAATTTCAAAATGAAAACATGCTTTGGATTGAGGGTATTAGAGTCAAAGAAAACTATAGAAAAATTGGACTAGCCACAAGTCTTATTAGATATTTTGAAAAAGTCGCAAATGATTTTGACATAAAACGTCTAAACATGTTAATCGAATATGAGAATATACAATCACTCAATCTTGTAAAAAAGTTAGATTATAAAATTATATCAAAATGGAATTATTTTTCTTTACCATCTATAAAGAACTCTCATGGAGAAATAAAATTTGAATCTGTTGATATTAGCGAAATAAATTTGAAAAATCTACGATTTGTTGATTCATGGCGATGGATTCCCCTTACAAAAGATAACTTTAGAAATCTGTGTTTGTCTGGTAATGTTTTATGCCAAAAATACAATGGAGTAGTAGAAAGTTTAGGTATAGTATGTGAATCTGATTCTTTTGACGACACTATAATACTAACCATAATCTTTGGAACATACGATAGTATACACAAAATGATTTTGCATGTACAAAATTTGTCTGTTAAGAAAGGTTATTCCAAAATTAGAATTTTAACAGAAGACGATGATCTTAAAATGGATAGTCTTGGGAAAAAATTTCTATTTTATTTGGTCGAAAAAACTCTCTAGTGTTATCAATCAAATCTAATTATAGCAGCTACATTTTTTTGCTTTATGACGAACACATCCTACTAGCTTATGGTCTTTGCATCCACAAATGACACACTTTTTCATATTATATGATGATCAATGACTGACTAATAGTTAACGATCATTATAATGAATATATAATATGACTGAAGCTCATAATTCCATTTTGCGTAAAATCACAATCAAGTTTAATGAAAATGATTACTTAGATTTTTTATTAGAAAGTAATGAACATGGATTAACACCAGAGGAACAAATCTACAAATTAATTGATTACTACATATTAGTAAGGAGACGCAGAGCTAAGGTAAAGTTTCATAGAAAGACCAGAATATGCTAAAATAATTACCTGCAACCCTTTTTGTGTTTTCTTAAATCTTCTGGGTCACGAAATTCTTTCCCACAAACTCGGCATTTATCATTTTTCTTACCATGTGCAATTTTCATATGACGTTCTAATCTGTTTTCATCGTGTAACTCGCTACCACATTTATTACATTTAGTAAGACTTTTTGATTTTGCTTTTGTGAAGAATCCCATCTAATATTATTATCATATGATCCTAAAATCACTTTCTCGTCTAAATCTGTAAGTGATTATAAATTACACAATTTACTTGAATGATTATGAAAATTAGTGAGATTTTCAAGTCAATACAGGGTGAAGGAACCAATGCTGGAAAGCCCTCAATTTTTCTACGTACAGCTGAATGTAATTTGAAGTGTACATGGTGTGATACCAAATACACATGGGATTGGAAAAATTTTGATTATTCTAAAGAAGTGAAAGAAATTTCAATTAAGGAAATCAGAGAGATAATAGAACGATTTCATCTTAGACATCTAGTAATAACAGGCGGAGAACCATTAATGCAACAAGATGATCTAGCAGAGCTGCTTGTATTTTTAAAACCAGAATTTTATGTTGAAATAGAAACTAATGGTACGATCCTACCTAACAATGCACTTTCAGCGCTAGTTGATCAATGGAATGTTTCACCTAAGACTAAAAACTCTGGTAACCCATTGGAGATGTGTGAAGATAATGAATGCTATGCATTTTTTTCAAAACAAAAAAATTGCTACTTCAAATACGTAGTTGAGAATAAGGACGATCTCATGGAAATACACCATCTTATGAAAAAACACAGACTTGAAAAAAATAGAGTGCTTTTAATGACACAGGCTATAACAAAAGAAGAAATGTTAGAGCGTGAAGCAGGTGTTTTTCTGATGTCGAAAGAACATGACTTAGGATTTTCACCAAGAATGCATGTGACTAAGTGGGGAAATCAGCGTGGTAAGTAGAACCCTTAAATTATAAACTAAACAATTAGATAATCTCGATATGGCTAAAATAAAACAAGGAGATTTTGTCTTATTTTTTTACGATGATTCAAAAAAATGGTTACTCAAAATTAAACGAAAAGAACAATTTCATTCTCATATAGGAGTTATAAAACATGCAGATGCAATTGGAAAAGAATTCGGTTCTAGAGTAATAACAAACAAAGACAAGTATGTCTATTTGTTAAATCCAACTATTCATGATTATGTAATGAAAATGCAACATGGAACACAGATTGTTTATCCAAAAGATTTTGGTTATATCGCTGCAAGAACTGGATTAAAATCAGGGCAAAAAGTTGTAGAAATTGGTACTGGAAGCGGATCACTAACTACATTTGTTGCAAGTATTGTTGGTTCACGTGGACATATTGACACATTTGATGTTGAGCCCAAATTCATCGAAGTTGCTAAGAAAAATATCGATAAAGCAGGAATGTCAAAATATGTGACTATGCATAAGCAAGATCTCAAAACAGCAAAGAAAATGCCCATAAGTGATGTTGATATGGTTATAATTGATCTGGGTGATCCATGGACAGTAATTCCACAAGCAAGAAAAATGCTTAAAGGAAGTGGAGTCGTCGTCGCGATTTGCCCTACAATGAATCAATTAGAAAAAATTTCATCAGCATTTGTTGCCAATGAATTTTCTGATATTGATTGTACAGAACACATAATTCGCCATATTGAAGCACGCGAGGGAAAAACAAGACATTCCTATAGAGGAATTGGACACACAACATACCTTGCAATAGCACGAAAAGTCTTTTTTGATAAGAATAAAACCAAAAAACGAGTGAAAAACGTTGTCAAATAGAATCCTAACTACTAATATTGTTAAAAAGTATATTCCTCCACGTAAATTGAATTCCAGAAAAGGAGATAATGGAAAAGTTTTGGTTGTTGGTGGAAGTTATATGTATCACGGTGCACCAATTCTAGCATCACTTGCTGCATTACGTACTGGGGCAGATTTAGTTTATACTGCAGTACCAAAAATCAATGCACAGGCTTCGAGGGCATTATCATCAGACCTTATTGTAATTCCTTTGGCTGATTCAAAACTAACGCGTGGTTCAGTAAACAAACTCCTTGGCCAAGTACCTGCTGGGATTGATTCTGCCACTATAGGCATGGGCTTAGCAGTAGAGAATATTGAAGCACTAAAACTATTGATCAAATCATTGATTGACCAGGACATTCGACTTTCTCTTGACGCAAGTGCACTTAGGAAAGAAATACTTCCAATA
>Ga0310344_10003916_pt1 | contig 11059 bp, 8 predicted proteins | sample HC15DNA20200_MG_FD_203801 | JGI IMG/M metagenome (GOLD analysis project Ga0310344, IMG submission 203801) | Marine microbial communities from station ALOHA, North Pacific Subtropical Gyre - HC15-DNA-20-200_MG | ecosystem: Environmental > Aquatic > Marine > Oceanic | place: Pacific Ocean: North... | reverse complement strand
CTGCACTCATACCCCCTCCGACTTCATATTCAGGTGCTAATAGCATTTCTCCATTTTCAATAATAGATGCCTTAGCAGTTGTTCCACCCATATCAAAAGTCATGAAGTTTTCTGTTCCAATATGATTTCCTAAATGAAAAGCTCCTACTACTCCAGCAGCAGGACCTGATTCAATACAAAAGATAGGTTTTTCTATCGCAAGATTTACAGGAGATAATCCTCCATTTGATTGCATAATAGTAAGAGGAACTTTAAAACCTAGATTTGCAAGTTGATTGTTAAGGTTTTCTAAATAATCTTTTACAACTGGTCTGATATAAGCATTTATAACAGTAGTACTTGTTCTTTCATATTCGCGCATTTCAGGAAGTATTTCACTAGAAACAGATAAATTAATATTAGGTATATGGGATTTTAAAAAATTAGAAATTTCTAATTCATGTTTTGAATTTGCATATGAATGTAAAAGGCAAATTGCTACGGATTGAATTTTTTCTGATTGAATATTTTTAGTTATTAATTTTAAGGAGTTATAGTCTAAATCTTTAAGTATTTCACCTTTAAAATTGACACGTTCGTCTATTTCAAAACGTAACCTTCTTTCTACTATTGGGGTAGGTTTTTGATAATACAGATCATATAATCTAGGGGTACGCAATCGTGCAATTTCTAATACATCCCTAAAGCCTTTTGTTGTAATTAAAGCTATTCGCTCGCCTTTACCTTCTAATATGGCATTAGTTGCTACTGTAAATCCATGATTAATTTCTGTGATATCAGAAGAATTGATATTAAGTTCTTTAATGCCTTCTGATATTCCTTGAATTACAGAATTACTGTAATCCTGGGGAGTACTCGCTACTTTTTTTATTAAAACAGTACCTTTATCACCTAAGAACACAATATCTGTAAATGTTCCTCCAATATCTACTCCTATTCTAAAAGATTCCATTTTTCACCTTCGGTTATAATTGTTAAAACAATTATAAAATACGATTAATTTGATGATAGGTCAATTATTGTAATAATTTTAAATACATTGTAATATATTTAAAATTATTTTCTTAATTTTTAAGGAGTTAAATCTATGACTTTTTTAAATAATAATGAAATTGATACTTTTAATAAACAAGGTTATCTAATAGTAGAAGATGTATTGGATCCAGAAGCTGTTTTAGATCCATTAATAAATGAGTATAAAATGGTTTTAGATTTTCTAGCTAATGATTTATATGATAAAGGTTTAATTAGCTCTAAGTATAAAGATGATAATTTCAGTGAAAGATTAACGAAGATATGTGAAGAATCAGGTAAAATTCATGCTCAATATTTTGATTTTTCCTTACCTCAAAATGGTATAAAAATAGATACACCTATGTGGCATGGGCCTGCAGTTTTTAATGTTTTATCAAGTCCATCCATATTAGATGTTGTAGAAGATATAATAGGTCCTGAAATTTATTCAAATCCAATACAACATGTCAGATTAAAACCTCCTGAGAATAGAACTCCGGTTCATGCTGGTACTAAAACTGTTCAATTAGGTGCTACTCCTTGGCACCAGGATAATGGGGTTGCTAATGCAGATGCAGATGAGACAAATATGTTAACAGTATGGATACCTATATGGGATGCTACTGAAAGAGATGGATGTTTACATGTGGTCCCAGAAAGTCATATAGAAGGTCTGAAAACTCATTGTCCTCAATCAATTCTTAAAGATGCAAGAGGTGGTTTTGGGTTGCATATTCCTGATAAACTTTTTCGAGTAAATGATGCTATTCCTATTCCAATGAAAAGAGGAAGTATTTTACTATTAAATAAAATGACATGTCATGGTTCATTACCAAATAAAAGTAATAGAATTCGTTGGAGTCTTGATTTAAGATATAATCCAATTGGGGAACCGACTGGTAGAGATACATTTCCGGGTTTTGTTGCAAGAAGCAAGAAAAACCCTAGTAGTGAGTTACATGATCCTGTAGCTTGGGCTGAAAGCTGGATAAAAGCAAGACAAAATTTAAGCATTGGTGAAGAGCAAAGCTATAATAGATGGGATTCTAGCGATCCTTCTTGTGCTTAACTTTCTACTATTGGTTGAGCTATGATCCATAGACTTAAAGCAGTATAAAATACCATTAGAAATAACATTGGGTATTGACTTCGAATAGCTATATTTTGATTTTTAAAAATTTTCAATGCTATTATATGTGCAACAAATATAGAAATTATATGTCCAGATATTATAGAAATAAGTGATATAAACCAAGCTATTTTTGCATTAATGATAGATATATTAATTGTATTATTTGCAGTCCCAATAATATTCAAACCATTTCCGAAAGGGTCAGATAATAAAGGTATTATATATTGACCTTGAATAAGTATATAACTTAAATAATGAGCAAAGTGGTAAGCTAATGCTATAGGAATAAGAGATAATGTGAATTTTTTAAATATATATATTGCATCTAATGATTTTCCTGAATATATATATATATACCATATAAAAATACCATATAACATGATAAAAACTATTGGAAATAATATTAATCCTAAAGTATTAATATTTGCAACTGTATTTGGTCCAAATACAGATACAGCAGAAAAAATATGAATTTGTATTGTTACCCAAAATGGAGTTTCAACTATACCATCAAATGATACTGTAGCAAGTTGGCAAAGTACAAATATAGATGTAGCCATAGTAATATTTTGTGTTTTTATTAAACCCATACCTGGGAATCTGAATTTTAATCTTTTATTTTTTTTAGAAGAAGTTTCTTGGCATGAGTAGCAATCTATGCATTCGTTATTTTCGATACAATTAAATTCACATAATTTGCAATTGTTTATGTCTAGAATTTTAATTTCTGTAATAGAGAATTTTGACATTATTTTGAAGAATTTTGAAAATGGGTCAGCGTATTCAATCCATGCGTATTTGCCATAAAGTATCATGCCTGTCCAAGTAATTATAGAATAGATAATAATTAAGTTACTTAATTTATACGGTGTAGATGTGTCAAAAATATTTTCAAACCATGCAAATAATAAAAATAAAATTACTGAAGGCCAGGCATCCAGCTTTTTTGGATATTTATATATAGGGTAGTAATTTTTGGAATGTTTAAAATTATTCTCAAAAAATTCAAATATTATTTTCCATGGATTTATGATATTCCAAACATCTCCAATAATCGCATTTATATATCCCAATCCTACCCACCAAATAATCCATACAAATGTGACTGAAAAATTTTTATATGGGTCTTGATTTCCAATAGAGCCTGAAATAATAGTGAGTAAAAATAATATAACTGAGACAGTTTTTAATAAATTGATTAGTATTTTTGAAAATTTATTGAATGCTAATTTTCTAGATAAAAAATTTTGCTTTTTATATGGGTCAAGGTTTTCATGAAATAAATTAGCTATATTTTTTTGTTTTATAAATATACCAATTAATATAAATGAAATTATTATTGTGAGTGAGCTTCCGATCAAAAAATAATTTAAAGGAATTGGGAGGTCGTATCTTTCTCCAAAGCCATGAGCTGATACTCTGTAAGGTATAAATAAAATTGTTAGTGAAAATATTAATGATAAAAAAATTTTATTCATATATATTTTAGTTTGGTATTACTTCTAGAATTACTAATTGTATTTCATCACTATCATCATGATGAGAATGGCCATTTTGATGATCTTTTGAATGAGAATTATGTTCAGTTTCATCTGTGTGTATAGTAATGTTAAATCTACCTGTAGCATTAGCTTGAAATTCGATTAATTCAGCATTTCCAGGGGTTATTTGTTTTTCTATATCATATCCGTGTATATGGATTTGGGTTTTTTGATCGGAATTAATATTTAATTTTATATAATCATTATGATTTACTCTTAAAGTTGTCGATTGATTAATTAATTTATTGTTTTTTATATTTAAATCAAAATTGACTTCTTTAGGTTGATTTGTAGTATTACAAGAAATAACACATAAAATAATTATAAAAAGTATAATTTTTTTCATTTTTTTTTACTTATTATGTTTGTTTTTTATTTGTGAATATATCGAGAAAATTAAAATAGATACTAGTAATAATAATATAGTTATACCAAAAATTGAAGCTAAAGGGTTAGGTTTTACTACTTCAATCGTATGAATAACTTTGGAATTCTTCTCTAATCTTTGTATATCTATAAATAAATCCCATATTCCGGTTTCTGTTAAAACTAGGTCTATATCATATTCATTTAGACTTAACGGTTCTAATCCAGATAAGTTTGTTAATGTTAATGGACCAATTATTTCTGAAGTTTCTCTATGGTTTAATTTTATTGTTACGTTTGCATCGTTTACAAAAGCTTGAGTAGTTTTATCTTTAACAATAATTACTATATGTCCAATTCCTTTTTGTAAAGGGTCAGGTGATATTCCTAATAATATTTCATATGATTCAGTATTTTTTGTTATATAGCTTTTAACTCTTCCATTAGCTAGTAACTCATTTGAGTTATTTAATAAATTTATGTTTATAAGAATTAATATTCCAATAATAAGACATAAAAATATATTTTTTGAATTTAATTTCATATTTAATTAAATAATTTTTTTGAATAAAAAGTTTGCCAGAATTCTACAGCTTGAATAAAGGCTTTTTTACTATTTTCTATATTAATTGATTTAACTTCAAATTCAGGAGATGATTTTCCAAATCTGACTATCCAGCCTTCATTTATTTTATTATTTGTCATTTCTTCTAGGCAGCAAATATAACCTCCTGCTTGAAGAGCATATTCTGGATATAATGCTTTAGATGTTTTCCAGTCAACTAATATTAGTTGATTATCTTTAATTCCAATAGCGTCTAAAGTCCCAGCAACTGAATATTTTTTTGAATAAACACAAATTTCAGAGAATAAAATATCTATATTAAATTGATTTCTCCACCTATTAAAAGATTCTATAGTATCTTGAAATTCTTTTGGTATTTCAGGATTTTCGCCTTTAATTATAGATTCAATTAGGTAGTGTGCATAAGTGCCAAAATCAGCTGCACTAGTCGATGATTTTTCAATTACAGCTTTAGATTTTATTTGAAAATCTTTTATCAAATCTAATGTAATCGTTTTGCCTAGGTAAGTATTTAGTGTTTCTTCTCCTGCAGTTAACCCAATTTTTTTTGCCCAATTTACGAGTCCAGGCTTGTCAATAACGTCTTTTACTACAGTAGTCACAGATATTAAAGGTTTATCTGAATATCCTGGAATTACATAATGTCTTTTACCATTAATGCTTTGTCTTTGTGGGTTTTTCGGATAATCTCCGATTATATTATTTATATTTTCTGAATTAATCATAATATTTATTTAAGTCTTATTTATATTTATTATAATATATAACATATTAAACCTGAAATAGTAATTATGAATTTATTGACAATAAATAATTCTGTTCTGTAAGGTGGGGTAATAATTTTTTAAATATTTCAATTTAAGAGGTATATATTATGACTTATGTTAGATGTGTAACTGAAATGGGTATGGGTGTAGATATAAGGGGGCTTGATTATACAAGTGCATCAAAGAGAGCTGTATATGATGCAATACACCATAGTAGTTTGAATTTTCAAGATTTAATAGGGAAATCTGGAAATGAAATGAAATTAAAAGTAACAATTGGAATACCTAAACCGAATGAAGTAAATGGGGATGAGGTTTTAAAAGTCTTGCCTTATGGATCTAAAACTATTGAAGTAATTAAAGGTGGATTAGAAATACTTAATGAAGATAAAAAAGATGGGACTTTAATTGCTAATGCAATTATTGAAGTAAGCTTTGAGTCAATGATTAAATAATAATTAAATTCAAAAAATTATTAAGAGGTAAAAATGATTACACAAGATGATTTATTAAAATCGCTTCCTGATGTTATTTCTACAAAAAAGTTTAAAAATCTTTCAAAAAATGTAGAAATTTTTAGAGATAAATGGGGTATACCTCATATAAAAGCTAACTCAGAAAAAGATTTATTTTTTGCCCAAGGATTTGTAACAGCTCAAGATAGGTTATGGCATATGGATTATGATCGCCATAGAGGTTTGGGTAGGTGGAGTGAATGGGCAGGGCAGGTCAATGAATCTAATTTATCACAAGATATTCTTATGAGGAAATTGAGTTTAGAAAGAGCATCTAAAGCTGATTATGAAGTTTCTAGACCCGATACAAAATCGATGGTAGATTCACTAACCGAAGGTATTAATGCATATATTAATGATACAGAAAATCTTCCAATAGAATATCAATTATTAGGTGAAAAGCCTGAACTCTGGGAGCCATGGCATTCTTTTTTAGTTTATAAATGTAGAAATATGTTAATGGGTACTTTTGATATGAAACTTTGGCGAGCTAGATTAGTTAAGTCTATAGGCCCAAAACGCGCCTCAGAGCTATTTCGAGGTTATCCATATAATCATTTAGTGACTACTCCTCCTGGGATTAAGCATAAAGGAGAAAATTATACTCCATATGAAGAATTAGCTTATGCATGGAGTGAATTAAATAATATTAACGAATTAGATTCAGGAAGTAATGCATGGGTTGTAAGTGGAGATAAAACAGTATCAGGGCTTCCATTAGTTGCAGGAGATTCTCATAGAGGTCTAGATACTCCTAGTGTTTATTATCAAATACATTTGTCCTGTTCTGATTGGAGGATATCAGGTTATTCATTGCCTGGCGTACCTGGAGCACCTCACTTTAGCCATAATGAATATGTAGGTTTTGGAATGACTCATGGTGTAGCAGATTACCAAGATTTATTCATAGAAAAATTTAGAGAACGTTCCGGAAAATTAGAATATTCTTATAAGAATGGCTGGTATCCTGCAGATGTTAGAGAAGAAGAAATAACAATTAAAGATGGTAAACCTATACCTATTGAAGTTGTTATTACTCGGCATGGAAGGATTGTTGCAGGTAATCCTAGAGAAGGTATTGGCCTTGCATTTAGTCATACAGGTACAAATCAAGGAACTAAGTGGATGGATTCGGTGTTAGATATTTCTCGTTGTAAAAATGCTGATGAATTAGAAGATGCAGTTAAAGAATGGACTGAACCTGTTAATAATTATATGTATTGTGATGTTTATGGAGAATTTGGATATAGGCTCAGAGGAAGAATTCCTATTCGCGATATTAGAAACACTTGGGTTCCTGTTAGTGGTAGTGATGGTAATCATGAGTGGGAAAGGGAAATCCCTTGGGATGAAATGCCTCAGGTGCGTAATCCTGAAATAGGTTATGCTGTGACTTGTAATCAAAAAGTTACTACAGATGATTATAAATATCATATAAACCATTATTTTGGTAATGGTTGGAGAGCAGAAAGAATTGTAAATAGAATAAATCAAATAGATAAAGGCGATATGGACATTAACAAGATGGGTTCAATACATGCAGATTCTATATCAATCCCAGGAATTTGGATTGCAGATAAAATTTTATCTTTAAATCTGGAAGATTACATTGAGAAAGAATTTCAAAAATTATTAGTTAATTGGAATGGAGATATGGATAAAAATAGAATTGAACCTACTATAGTAGCAGAGACATATATGCAATTATCTAAAATTATTTCTGATCATATATTTGTTAAACTATCAAATGAAGCTCTTTTAGGTAAAAGTAGAGGTGCTCCTGGTCATTTTGGGGAAGTAATGGGGCATGTTTTAGAAAATATGAACAAAAACAAACAAGATTCTAATATAGGAATTTTCAATTGGGATGAATTAATTAGGAATAGTTTTATTGAAGCAATTATATATCTTAAAAAGCGGTTAGGAAATGATACAAGTAAATGGATATGGGGTAGGGTTCACACTACTAATCCAGTACATCCTTTATCTGAAGTATTTCCTGATCTAAAATCATTATTAGATCCACCAAAATTTGCTTTATCTGGAGGAATGGATACCCCTTTAGCCGGTACATTTTCTTATGCTAATAGGTTTTATATAGATGGTTTATCAGTAAATAGGTATATTCATGATCCTTCTGATTGGACTAAATCAAAATGGGTTGTTCCTCTTGGATCTTCTGGACATCCTGGAAGTGTCCATTATTCTGATCAAGGAGAATTACATAGTAATATTGAATATGTTCCTCAATTGTGGGAATGGGAAGATATAAAAGATAATTCTGAGTCTATACAGTTACTAAAACCGCGATAATATTTATATCCATCTCCAATAATTAACTACAAATATTATGGATGATATTATAACGATAGATATTATCAAGAAGATTATAATTGATGATATATAATAATCTTTATTTGATTGTTTTTGGTCAAATTCGTTTATTAAAATATTTTGAGATTCGAGCATAATTTTATACGAATCCGATAATTTTGGCTTCTTATCAAATAAAGATTTACTAATTTCATAGGATTTTTTATATTCGCCCATTTCAAAATATATTTTTGATCTTAATTCATATGCTGGATAATACTTTTCATTTAAAGTAATTGCATAATTATTTTTATCTAAAGCAAGATTTAAAAGGTCTTTGTTATCAGTATTGGATAAATATTCGTAATAATATATTTCAGATATATAAAAATATGCTTCGTAATTTTTATTATTTAATTTAATTACATTGTTGAAATCTTTTAATGCGTTTTGGTTTTCATTTAAATATTTAAATGCTATTCCCCTATTTAAATATGCAGCTTCATCTAAAATATTTTTTGTAATTACATTATTGAAATGATTGATAGCTGTATAGAAATTATGTTCATCTATAGCTGACAGGCCTTTTTTAAAATTATTATTTAACATTTAGATATTGTAAGTTCATTTTTTTTACTATTTATTGATATAGAATCTCCATTTGTAAATTCGCCTTGTAAAATACGTTTTGAAAGAGGGTTTTCTACATATCTTTGTATTGCTCTTCTTAATGGTCTTGCTCCATATTGAGGGTCATAGCCTTTTTTAGCAAGCCATATCTTTGAATTTTTAGAAAATTTAATATTGATTTTGTGTTCCATTGTTCTTTGTGCAACTTCATCTATCATCATGTCAACAATTTGTAGAATTTCTGACTCTGATAAAGGTTCAAATATTATAAACTCATCAATTCTGTTTAAAAATTCTGGTTTAAATGTTGATTTTAAAGCTTCTTCAATTGATGATCTTAATTGAATACCAGATGATTCTGAAGCATCTCTTAAAAACCCTACAGGTTCTTTATTTTCTTCAGATGTACCTAAATTACTAGTCATTATAATAATTGTATTTCTGAAGTCAACAGTTTTACCTTGTGCGTCAGTAATTCTTCCATCTTCTAATATCTGTAATAATATATTAAATATGTCTGGATGTGCTTTTTCAACCTCATCCAGTAATACAACTCTAAATGGTCTACGCCTAACTGCATTCGTGAGTTGTCCACCTTCTTCAAATCCAACATAACCAGGGGGCGCTCCAATGAGTCTAGCAACAGAGTGTTTTTCCATGTATTCTGACATGTCTATTCTTACCATATTTTGTTCATCATCAAATAAATATTGAGCTAGTGCACGTGCTAATTCTGTTTTACCTACACCAGTTGGACCTAAGAAAATAAAACTTCCTATTGGTCTATTAGGGCTTGAAAGACCTGCTCTAGATCTTCTTACAGCTTCAGATACTGATTCTATTGCAGTATTTTGTCCAACTACCCTTTCATGAAGTCTATTTTCCATTTTTAATAATCTTGATGATTCATTTTCAAGTAATCTAGATACAGGAATACCTGTCCAAGTTTCCACTAAACTTCCAATATCTTCTGCTTTTATTATCATTGGAGAGTCATTGTCTTTTTGTGATGCTGATTTGTGAATTTGAAATTTTTCCTGGATTTTTAACCTTTCAGTTCTGAAATCAGCTGCTTGTTGATAATCTCCTCTTTGAGCACAAGCTTCTTCTTCATTTTCTAATTGACGAATTTTACTTTCTAGGGTTTTTATTTCTCCAGGCATACTTTGTGCATCTATTCGCATCTTGCTAGCAGCTTCGTCAATTAAATCTACTGCTTTGTCTGGTAACAATCGGTCAGTAATATAACGTTGACTAAGTTTTACTGAAGATTCTACAGCTTCATCACTGACCTTAATTTTATGGTGAGATTCATATCTTGGTCTAAGTGCATATAACATTTTAGTAGCAACTTCCAAACTAGGCTCGGCAATCAGAATTGGTTGGAATCTTCTTTCAAGAGCAGAGTCTTTTTCAATATGTTTTCTATATTCTTTTTCTGTTGTTGCACCTAATACTTGTAAATCTCCACGGGCTAAAGCTGGTTTCATCATATTACTAGCATCTATAGCTCCTTCAGCTGCTCCAGCTCCTACTACAGTGTGAATTTCATCTATAAATGGAATAATTTCACCTTTTGATTGTGTTATTTCATCCATTACAGCTTTTAATCTTTCTTCAAATTCTCCACGAAATTTGCTTCCAGCTACCATTAAACCCATATCTATTGCTAAAACTTTACGGTTTTTTAATTCGTCAGGGACATCATCAGATATTATTCTTTGTGCAAGTCCTTCAGCTATTGCAGTTTTACCTACTCCAGCTCCTCCAATTAAAACCGGATTGTTTTTTGTACGACGTATTAAAGTTTGCATCGTTCTATTAATTTCTTTATCTCTTCCAATAACTGGATCTAATTTACCTTCACTAGCGAGTTTAGTTAAGTCAATACTATATTTTTCTAGGGATTGGTATCTACTTTCAGCTCTTGAGTCGGTTACCCTATGAGATCCTCTGATTTTTTGTAGAACTTTATATATTTCTTCTAAATCTATTTTAAATTCAGAGATTATTTTGCTTATATTACCTGTATTTTCTTGTATTATAGAAACTAATAAATGTTCACTTGCAATAAATTCATCATTTAATCTTTTTGCTTCAACTTTTGCACGTTCCAAAATAGTGTATGCGCGTTCTGTAGCGTATATCTGATTAGAGAATTGTGTGACTTTGGGTAAGGAATTAAGAAGTTGAAT
>Ga0310344_10003915_pt1 | contig 11063 bp, 13 predicted proteins | sample HC15DNA20200_MG_FD_203801 | JGI IMG/M metagenome (GOLD analysis project Ga0310344, IMG submission 203801) | Marine microbial communities from station ALOHA, North Pacific Subtropical Gyre - HC15-DNA-20-200_MG | ecosystem: Environmental > Aquatic > Marine > Oceanic | place: Pacific Ocean: North... | reverse complement strand
CCTGTCGACGCGGGCGTGGCAATTGTCGGGTCAGTCGGTAGACCTGGGCGCCAACGAATGGCATGTCGATGGCCTACCGGAGTCGATTGCGAAGCTGATGATCTTTCCGCATGCGGTCGGGACTGAGAAGGGCACGACGGAGTTCCAGTTCGCCGACGGGCAGACCTTGGCGATCGAGAGCGCCGGCCCGACCTGGGCACTGTTCAAATCGTCGGAACTGATGCACCGCGGCGTCCGGCCGAGTGAAGGGACGACGCGATATGTGGCGGAACTGACGATCATCCCGTCGCCGCGTTTCGACCTGAGTCCCGTCTTCGCCGGGAGCAACGCCCGACATCCGCTCGAGCCGTGGTTCCGGAGCGCGACTTACCGCTGCTGATTCAGCAGGTGTTAGCGGTAGGCGCCGCTGTAAAACCGTATACGGTTCACGGTGTCCTGAATGCCGGCCTCGAACAGTTCCATGATTTCTTCAACGGTCTGTTCTTCCGACAGCTCGCTTTCCGGCAAGATGCCGACCTGGTCGCCGCAATCGACGCTGAAGCGTTGCCGAAAAGCCCACAGGAAGTAGGAAATGTCGGTTTCCCGGTCGCACAATTTCAATCCTGCCTTGGCGCACTCTCCTGGTGTGACCGGAAACTCGCCGTAACTCTTGCCCGATCCGGCCGGATCCAGTTTAAGCACGGCGATGTCGCCGATCGGCTCCTCGATGACCTTGATCAACGCCTCCGCGTCCCGGCCGTCGACGATCTCGGCCATGAAGCGGGCATCCGCGGTATGGAAATCGAAGACGAAATCGTCGGGCAGCAGATCGGAGGAGATCATCGCCGGGTTGAGCTGAAAGGTGTGCGAGCAGAATCCTTCATCGGTGCGGAAGAAGACGGCCACCGGATCATGCCCCACGGTCGTTGGGTTCGATTGGATGAACGAATCGAAGAACTGCTTGCTCATATTCTCCACCGAATAGGCGAGCAGGTCTCCGCTGTCGATTTCGATATGGTTCGACCCGGCCTCTCGGAAGAGCGCCAGATTCTCGACCATCGCATCTTCTTCGGCGCGGATCGCGGCGGTGACGACGCAGCCGATACCGTCCTCGATGTGCTGCTTGGCGCCCGACAGATAGCTTTCGCTGTAGATGTTACCGGCCCCGACGAAGACCAGGTCAGCATCGAGCTGGCGCGCGGCGATGGCGGAGCAGTATTGCGCCCCAGCCACGCACCAACGATCCGGATCCGGCGTGGACTCGTTTTTTGGATGCTCCAGCAAGGTATCGGGAATGCAGGTAACGCGGACATCGGCAAAACGCGCGACCGTCTTGAAGACAGCGTGGTTCAGCAGCAATTCCTGATTCGTCTCCGCAGTGAAGACGTCCAGAATGACGCCGCCTTCCGATGCTATGGCCGGGATGTTACCCGGCGCGAGCAGGCTGGAAAGGTCGAAGGCCAGGCATTTCTCAATGAATGCCTCGCCCCAGATAACGAGGCTGATCAGGGTTGGCCGGCTGTCGCCGCCGACCAGCGACGGTGTCAGATTGCGCGCCAAGGCCTTTTGCGTGTCGTAGAAATCGAGTAGCTCGAGATAGAACTCGCCCTCGCTCGATTGACCGGTCATGCCCAGCGTCTTCAGCAGGTCGCGCGCCAAATCGTGCCGCTGATGGTGGATCAGGGCGCGCGCGATCGAAATCCTGGCTTCCGGCGCCAGAAGCGCGTGGGCCAGCAAATCGTCCGGGTTCTCGATGATCGCCCGGCCAGCGTAATTCTTCGCATCTTCCAGTCGAGACAGCCGCGCGCAGGCAAGTGCTAGACCGGAGAACAGACCGACTTCGCCGGCCTGCTCTGCGAAGTCGATTCCATGCGCGATGACCGGAATAAGCTGTTCCAGCAGGGCGGAGGCTTCCGGGTTCTGTCCGGCCGCGACGAATTGCTCGATACCTTGTACGACGGTCGCGATGTTCTCCTGGACGTCTTCATCCGAAAAGTCGGGTCCGCTCATGGGGAGGCCTCTGTGCTGTCGGTAAAGCCAGCTAAATTCGCACGCGCGAATACGGCGGTCCAGAACGCATGTGCCGACAGCTCGGTTTCGGCCTTCGCGGCGGCACGCTGTGTCATCGCGAGGCGTTCTTGTTCATTCTTCAGATAGAAAGTCGCTTTCTCGACCAGCTCTTCCATCGTCCCGAACGTGTCGTACTCGACCCCCGCGGTAAACCAGCGCTGCGTCTGCAGATTGTTCGGCTCCAGCAACAAGGCGCCGCACAGCATCGATTCCAGAACCCGACCCTTGAATTGGTGCGAGGGCACCTCCGGGGCGAACACCTTGGAGAAGTTCAGTGTCACCTTCGAGCGCCGCAGCATCGCGGCGTAATCCTCAATGGAAAGCCGTTGTTCGCGCTGACCGCCGCTCTTGGTGACTACGATGCCGGCCTGCGCCAGACCGGCGAGCGCGCCTTCGCGGTCGGCATACCGCGCCGTGCTGCCGATAAAGGATAGGCCGATGTCGCGCGGTGTATCGTCGCGATAGAACACGCGCGGGTCTTACGGCGTCCAGAGCGGCAGATAGGCGTCGGGCCGTGTCGAGACTTGCGGGTAGACGGTGTAGCAATCGATCGCGATATTGAAATCAACTGCGTCCTCGAATTGGTCGGCAAACTTCACCTGGCCGGGTAGGGCGCTGTCCCAATACATGGCGCAGACAGGCACGCCATACTTTATGCGCACCAATCGCAGGGTTTCGGGCTTCGGGTTGATCGGGTGCCGGGAAGGGGCGTCAGATACAGCAGGTCGGGCGGCGAGGGGGCAAGGCGGCGACAGCGTCGAGGATCGCTTGATCGACCGTATGCCCCGCTGCCGCGGTTTCGTCCAGGAACAGGGTTGAAATTGACGCCAAACCGGTCGTTTCCAGCGAACCAATAATGTTGTGATTCAGGTTTGACAGGGACCCGCCGGGTGCCGCGTCGCACCAGCGCTCGCCGACGACCAGGACGTTTACGGTCATCCAGCGATCGGCCGGGCGAGAACGCGGGCCGGGGCGCCGTCAGCCTTGGCGATATTGAGAGCGCAGAACACGAACTCGGCGCGCTGCCCTTCGAGGGAATTGGTATTGCAGAGATGCTCGGCGACGATGACGCCGTCGCGCAACAGGACATGGTGGACCGGCCAGTTGAACCCCTCCGGCCGTAGCGCCACGGGCAGATCCGGCGTCGGTATGTCGACGGCCAGCAGTTTTGCGCGCTGGTCGACGAGCCACTCCGCGGCGGCGACGCTGAGCGCGGGATGTTCGTCGTCGTATTTCGCGCTGCCGGCGTAGCCGCTCCAACCGCAGCTGAGCAGTAGGATATCGCCGTGGCGCAGCTTCGGGGAGCAGGCCTTCAGATCAGCGGGTTCGATGACGCCGTTCGGCCCCTTGTCGACCCGCCAGACCACGCCGGGTCCGTGCAGCCGCTCGACGGGCACATCTTCGAAAGCCGGACCATCCCGGTAGAAATGCCGTGGCGAGTCCACATGGGTGCCGATATGCACGACCATCTGCATTTCGGTTACGTTCAGCGGATGGTCGGGCATTTCCATGATCTGCTCGAAACGCGGTTCCGGGAACAACGAGACGCGCGGCATGTCGCTGCTCAACGGGTGCGAGAGATCGACCCAAGGGCCGGTCGGGGTGATGGCTTCCGGTGCCGGAAGATCCATCCAGCCGCGCCAGCCGAGGCCGACATCCTGGGGCGCATCGCACATGCTCTCTCGCTCCGCTTAGTTGTTCTGTTTCGTTCGCGTGCCCTAAGCTATCACGAACGATCAACCCGAGGGAGGTGGCGGATTATGGTATTGAACGGATCACAGATCATCGCGCGGGCGCTCAAGCGGATGGGCGTCGACAATTTCTTCTTCATCATGGGCGGGCCGATGCTGCTGGTCGAATCCGAATGCATCGATCAAGGTCTGCGGGCGATCGACGTGCGGCACGAGCAGGCGGCGGCGATGATGGCGCACGCCTATGCGCGGCTGCAGAACCGGCCGAGCGTCTGCATGGCGGCTTCCGGCCCCGGCGTGACGAACCTGATCACCGGCGTCGCGCATGCCTGGGCGGATTGCACGCCGGTCATCGCGTTGGGCGGTTCCGCGCCCTACGGCACCAAGGGTAATGGCGCGTTCCAGGAAATCGACCAGCTGGCGATGATGGAGCCCTGCACCAAATGGGCGGAGCGCGTCTACGACCCGGCGCGCATTCCGGAGCTGATCAACAAGGCCTTTCAGCAATCCATGTCCGGCAAGCCCGGCCCGGTCTATCTCGACTTCCCGGGCGACGTGCTGTACCGCGACGTCGACGAGGACACGATCCACTGGCCGGAACCCTGGACCACGGAGAAACGTGCCAAACCGCAGGCCAACGACGCGGATATCGCCGCGATCATGGCCAAACTGGAGACGGCGGAACGGCCGGTCATCATCTCCGGCAGCGGCATCCAATGGGGGGCTGCCGAGGGCGAATTGCAGGCCTTCGTCGAGCAGGCGGGCATCCCGTTCTACACAACGCCGCAAAGCCGCGGCGTGATCGCCGAAGACCATGAATTCTGTTACCTGACGGCGCGATCTTCGGCTTTCCGCGAAGCCGATCTGATCATGGTTCTGGGCACGCGGATGAACTACGTCATCGGTTACGCCGCGCCGCCGCGCTTCAACGCGGACGCTACCCTGGTGCGGATCGATATCGATCCGACGGAGATCGACACCAGCCCGCGGGTCGATATCGGCGTGGTCGCCGACATCAAGGTCGCGCTCGGCCAGCTGATCGCCGCCTGCGACGGCAAGATCTCGCCCGCCACCTATCAGAGCTGGCGCGACCGCTTGGCCGGCACCAACGCCAGCAAGGTCGCAGAGCAGGAGAAAGTGCTGGCGAACGACGCGACGCCGATCCATCCGCTGAGGCTGTGCAAAGAGGTCGGCGACTTTCTGGACCGGGATGCGGTGCTGGTCGTCGACGGCCAGGAAATCCTCAATTACGGCCGCCAGTCGATCCCGACCTTTACGCCGCGCCACCGGATCAATTCCGGCTGTTTCGGGACCATGGGCGTCGGTTTGCCGTTCGGCGTCGGTGCGAAGATCGCCAATCCGGACAATCAGGTGCTGGTGCTGCATGGCGACGGCTCGTTCGGCCTGAACGCGATGGAGATGGACACCTGCGTCCGGCACGGTGTGCCGATCACCGTGGTGATCAGCCTGAATGGTGGCTGGACGGCGGATCCCGACCGCGACAAGCCGGGCCGCGACTTAGGCTACAAACGCTATGATTTGATGGCCGAGGCCTTTGGCTGTCACGCGGAGTATGTCGAGAGCCCGGACGATATTCGTCCGGCCCTGGAACGGGCGGCAGAAGCCAACGCGGCGGGGAAGCCGGCGCTTGTCAATGTAGTGACCGACCACACGGCGCGCGCGACGACGACCGCCTTTACCCGTTACACGACGTGATCAGCGGGACCGCCGCTGCGAGATCGGCGGCGGTCTGCACGTCGAACTCGGATGCCGCCAAGGCGCGTGCCGCATCCCGTTCGCGCGGTCCATGGCCGGTCAGCACATGGACGCCGCCGGCGAGGCCGGCATTGCGGCCTGCCGCGATATCGCTCGCCGTATCGCCGACGATCCAAGCGCGAGACGGGTCGAGCGACAGCGTTTCCGCAGCGGCTCGAAGCATGCCTGGTTCGGGTTTGCGCCACGGATGGTCCGCCACCGCAAAGGGCGGCTGTCCGTCCGCGTGGTAGGCGCACGCCAGCACCATATCGAAATGGGCAGCTTCCACCGCGAAGGCCGCGATGAGGGCGTCCTGCAGGGCGGCGAACGCGGTCCAGTCATAGTAACCGCGCCCGACGCCCGATTGATTGGTGACGACGATGACCGGCATCCCGGTCTCGTTCGCGGCGCGCACGGCTGCCGGCGCACCGGGGATGATGCGCATATCCTCGAACCGGTGCAGATAGTTGATCTCTTCGACCAGCACGCCGTCGCGGTCCAGAAAGAGGGCCGGGCCCGGTCGCATTTCGGTCGACAGGCGTTGCCGCCAAAGCCCAACGTCGTCGGAATTGAACAAGGTCATTACAATTTCTGCCGCAGGGCCGCGATCTCGGGGTTTTCGCGCAGCGGCATCCCCCGATAGGGCGAGAATTTCGTTGGCCAAATTTGTTCGAACAGGATTTGCGCCTTTTCTTTTTTCTGATTGGCGGGCAAGGCCTCAAGGGTTTCGACAGCCCCGGCAGCCGCATCGTCGTCTACGAGCCGGAACGGCTCGAAACCTACTGAACAATGAGTGTCCCGGAATCGGTAGGAATTATCCAGGACGCGGTCGCCTGGTGCAATTACGGCCGAGCGGATATTTTGTGCCGGCGGACGATCGAGATGTATCCATCGTTCGCCTGGGCGCATTTGTTGCTGGCGGAAACGGCGCTGAAGATTGGGGAATTCAAGATTGGGCGCCGCCTCTGCGCACATTCAGCGGCACTTTAGCAGGAGCATCCCGGTCAAGCTGGGCCCGAAATCGCGACGGCGCTGCAATCCTTCTTTGTCCTGCCAGCTGGAGGTGGTGGCGGCAGTGCCAAAATTCGGCGGCTATCTGCTGATCAAAAGCTACGGGTTTTGGTCGGATGTCGAGCATGTCATCGGCGCGCTGCTGTTGGCGGAGATGACCGGCCGGACACCGGTCGTCCATTGGGGCGGCAACAGCTATTACACGGACGACGAGCGCGGGGACGCCTTCGGAACCTTCTTCGAGCCGCTCGCGGCGCTACCGCTGAATGATTCGGCGGAAGAAGTGGACAGTATCTACCCACCGAAATGGTCCCGGGACAAACTGGCAGAGAACGGTTTGAACGTCTGGGACGGCGCGGTTTCTCGTCTCTCCGGCCTCTACCTGTTAAACCGGCCCGAGCATCTGGTCGTGACCTACTTCTTCACCCAGGTTGTCGAACTGCCGCCTTGGTTGCCGCCAGACCACTGGCTGCAGGGTGCCGACGCGATGTAAGCGATCCGGCTTCTCTACGAAAAGTATTTTGTGCTGCAGTCTGATATACAGATCGGAATCGATACATTCCGCGCCGACAATTTCGACTGCAGTCCGGTCTTCGCTGTCCATGTCCGCAGCCTGGACAAGGGCCGCGAGAATCCGGAATTCCTGCGCGACAATGCCGACATGCTGCCGGTGCTCGACGCAGCCCTGGCCGCGGATCCCAAGCTTAGGCTGTTATTGATGACGGATTCCGAGACCGTGCTTGAACAAAATGCCGGACTCTACGGCGACCGGGCGTTCAACACGGACTACGCGCGACGGAGGGCATCATCCCGCTGACCTAGCAGGATACAGATGTCCGGCACCGGCTAGGCGTGGAAGTCATCAAGGACACCTATCTCGTGGCGTCCTGCGACCGTTTTATCAGTTATGGCGGATTAAGCGTCGCCTGAATAGTGGTCTGTCTGAAGCGCTGACCGGAAGGCGCGTGCATCCTGCTGGCGAAAATATCAAGATCCGCCGCAACTGGCTGCTGCACGACTGGTATGTTAGTTCTTGTACAGCTTGTCCGGATCGATTTCGACGTCGGCGATGGTCTCCAACTCCCCGTCGCGCACCGCGCGGTAGAAGCAATTGCGGCGCCCGGTGTGGCAGGCGACGCCGGTCTGGTCGACCAGCAGCAATATCGTGTCGCCATCGCAATCGACCCGCAGCTCGACCAGCTTCTGGACCTGGCCCGAACTCTCGCCCTTGCGCCACAGGGATTGGCGCGAGCGCGACCAGTAGCAGACCTGACCGGTCTCGAGCGTCTCGGCCACGGACTCGGCGTTCATCCAGGCCATCATCAGCACCTCGCCGGAATCGTGCTGCTGTGCAATGGCTGGCACCAGCCCGTCCGGCGTGAACGCGATTTCGTCGATGATGGAAGACATCATCAATCTCCTAGGCTTTGTTCATCCGATCGAAGCCCGCTTCCAGGTCGGCGATCAGATCGTCCGGGTCTTCCAGGCCGACATGGATGCGCATGCATTGGCCGGAGACGTTCCAACTGGTCGCGGTCCGGCTCTGCTCCGGCCAGCTCGGGATCAGCAGGCTTTCGTAACCGCCCCAGCTCGAGCCCATGCCGTGCAGCTCCATATGGTCCATCATCGCCGAAAGCTTGGTCCGGTCGTCTTCTTTAAGCACGAAGCCGAACAGGCCGCTGGCGCCGGTGAAGTCGCGCTTCCACAGCTCGTGACCGGGGTCCTGCGGCAGGGCGGGATGCATGACCTGGCTGACTTCCGGCCGCGACTGCAGCCACTCGGCAACCTTGATGCCGCTCTCATGGTGCCGGTCCATGCGGACACCGATGGTACGCAGGCCGCGCAGCGCCAGATAGACATCGTCCGGGCCGCAGCACATGCCGAACAGCGAACTGGACTGGCGCACGGTTTCGTAAGTCGCCTCGTTGCAGGCGATGGTGCCCATCATCACGTCGGAATGGCCGACGATGTATTTCGTCGCGGCCTGGACGGAGACGTCCACGCCCTCGGTCAGGGGCTTGCGGAAATACCCGCCGCCCCAGGTGTTGTCGGTCAGCACGATGACATCGCGCGCATGGGCGGCCTCGACGATAGCGGGCAAATCCTGCACGTCGAAGGTTTGCGATCCGGGGCACTCGGTCCAGATCAGCCGCGTGTTGTCGCGGATCATCTCGCTGATGCCGCTACCGATCAGCGGTTCGAAATATTCCGTTTCGACGCCGAGGCGGGCCAGGGTGCGGTCGCAGAAGTTACGCGTCGGCGTATAGGTGCTGTCCGTCACCAGGATGTGGTCGCCGCTCTCGACGAACGCGCTGAGCGCCATGGTGATCGCCGACAGGCCGGAGGAGGCGAGCACGGTCCCGTGCGCCTGTTCCAACGCGCTCATCGCGTCTTCCAGCGCGAAGGTCGTCGGCGTGCCCGCGCGGCCATATCGGACTTTGGCTTCGGAGCGGTTGATGCGCTGTTCCAACGTCTCCGACAGGACCGTCGAGGCGTGGTAGACGGGCGGGTTGACGATGCCGTGGTTCTCGAAGGGGCGGTTGCCGGCGTGGGTGACGACTGTATTGTCTTTCATGGGCCTGCCATTTATCTAGCGTTGCGAAAATCTTACAGTGGCCGCGGTCGGTGAATTCCACAGCAAGACCGCAGTGATTACACCCACGCATTCAAGGGAGCAAGCGTGAGCGAGACATTCACGGAGAGCGTCGATTGCGTTGTTATCGGTGCGGGCGTCGTCGGGTTGGCGGTGGCGCGGGCGCTGGCGTTGGCTGGACGCGAGGTCATCATCCTGGAATCCGCCGACATGATCGGGACGGAAACGAGCTCGCGCAACAGCGAGGTGATCCATGCCGGCATCTATTATCAGGTCGGCAGCCTGAAGGCGCGCTTCTGTATCGAAGGCAAGAATAAGCTCTACGAATTCTGCGCGGAGCACGGTGTCCCGCATCGGCGCTGCGGCAAGATCATCGTCGCCACGGACGAGAGCCAGGTGCCGGCGATGCACGAGATCAAGGAGCGTTCGGCCAAGTGCGGCGTGATGGATCTTGAGTTCCTGACCGCGGAAGACGCGAAAGCGATGGAACCGGAACTGTTCTGTCACGCCGCCCTGTGGTCGCCCTCGACGGGCATCATCGACACCCATACCTTGATGCTGGAACTGCAGGGCGAGGCGGAAGCCAACGGCGCGATGACGGCGTTCCTGAGCCCGGTCGAAGGCGGCACGATTACCGATGACGGCATCGTGCTGGAGGTCGGCGGCGAAATGCCGATGCGGCTGCGTTGCTGCGAGGTCATCAACAGCGCGGGTATTCACGCCCCGGCGCTGGCGGGTACGCTTGAAGGTATGCCGGCGGACAAGGTCCCGACCACATACCTGACCAAGGGCAACTACTACGCGTTGACCGGCAAGACGCCGTTCAGCCGGCTAGTCTACCCGGCCCCCACGACGCAGTTCCTGGGTGTCCACATCACCATCGATATCGGTGGCCAGGCCCGTTTTGGCCCGGATGTGGAACATATCGACGAGATGAATTACGACGTCGATCCGCGCCGCTCCGACGGATTTTACGAGGCGGTGCGCCGTTATTGGCCGGGCCTCAAGGATGGGGCGCTGCACCCGAGCTATTCTGGCATCCGCCCGCGCATCACCCCGCCGGGCGAACCGCTGTGCGACTTCGTCGTCCAGGGGCCGGGCGAGCACGGGATCAGCGGCCTGGTCAATCTCTTCGGCATCGAGTCGCCGGGCCTGACCAGTTCCATGGCGATCGCCGATTATGTCGTCGAGATGCTGGGGACGCGGAACTAAGTCACAGTTGTATTGCCGGTCGGTCTTGCTGGTTTCGATTGACGGACTTTTCCTGGGCGTTACCTATTGCGCCTTCGGTATGAAATGCCTGTTGAGGAATTTTGAAATGAAAAACGCCCGCAGTGTGAGACAGCCGGTTTGGACCGTGTGGCCCTGGTCGCACGACCTCAATTCGAATCCTGTCCGGGAGGGTGGTGCGCCGACGGTGTAATCGACAGATTTCAATTCGGTTACCGAAACCCCTCCTGAGACAGCCCTCAGGAGGGGTTTTCCGTTCTGGAGAGCGCGTCACCGCGGAACGGGCGGACTGCCGAATGTGTTGAGGAGCTTGGCGTATCGAAAGAGGAGTAGAAACATGACTTGGCCGCTCTATCTGACCTTCGTCGCTGCGACCACGGCGCTGATCCTGCTGCCGGGACCGAACATCATGATGATCGTTGGTAACAGTATCGGCTATGGGCCAAAGCGCGGGCTGGCGACCGTGGCAGGGGTCAGCGCGGCGATCGCGGTCTTCCTGTCGCTAATCACGCTGGGCATGACCTCGCTGGTCATGACGTGTCGCACTGGTTCGAGTGGCTGCGCTGGATCGGGGCCGCCTATCTGATCTATCTCGGCGTGCAGCAATGGCGCGCGCCGCTTGTGACCGCTACCAAGGCCGGGCCACCGATGGCGTTTTCCTGCGCTTTCACCCGGGGTTTCATAGTCTCCGCGACCAATCCGAAGGGATTGCTGTTTTTGCCGCCTTCCTGCCG
>Ga0310344_10003914_pt1 | contig 11063 bp, 14 predicted proteins | sample HC15DNA20200_MG_FD_203801 | JGI IMG/M metagenome (GOLD analysis project Ga0310344, IMG submission 203801) | Marine microbial communities from station ALOHA, North Pacific Subtropical Gyre - HC15-DNA-20-200_MG | ecosystem: Environmental > Aquatic > Marine > Oceanic | place: Pacific Ocean: North... | reverse complement strand
TACGATCGGTTCTCCATTTTTCGGCAGCTGTATTGTTCCAGTTACAACCGCAGTAGAAAACCACTTTCCACTTTTCGAACTTTTAATCGGACTACCAAGCAACCGATAGCCCATCCGATCTGATTTTGGGCTAATAGTAAAAGGTTTCGCTGTCAGAGCAAAAAGCGCGCTACTTTTTCCATTAGAAACTGGATTCCCAATTATTCTGATACTTTCCTTTTCAGAACACATATCTTCTTTGGGAATTCGTGGCACATCAATCTCGGTGCGCACGCCAATTTCATAGCCGATCGACAATTTATCCCCCGCCCTAATAGCTCTTCCAGAAAGACCACCGAGTTTAGCAGCTAAATGAGTAGATCGACTTCCAAGAACACTTGGCACATTTAGTCCTCCAGAAAATGCGATGTAAGACCGCGCACCATTCTGACGTTTTCCAAACTTTAGACATGCCCCTGAACAAGCTGTAATCGCTGTATTCATAGGAATCTTCTTCCCGTCAAGAGTTAAATCAAATTCAGCTCCCGTGACTCCAAACACCTGATCGCACTCAAAAATAATTCGGGGCCCCATGAAGGTAACTTCAAGGGTCGCGCATCTCTGATCATTTCCGACGATGAGATTAGCAAGGCGATGAGAGAATCTGTCCATAGGACCAGATACAGGCACACCAAATCGCTGATATCCCCATCTGCCTAGATCCTGGAGAGTAGTCGATAGACCTGGATCTAAAATATGAACAGCCTTATTTGATTTGCCGAAGCGAACAATACTCATCCTCTGTCACAGCCTTGAACTTCACATTATCACCAACGTGAAAGAAAAACGGGTCAGAAGCATCTATATCAAAGAGCTCAACGGGACACCGGCCAATAATCTGCCAGCCACCCGGTGAATCAATTGGATATACACCCGTGTACTTTTCAGCAATCCCAACCGAGCCCTTCTCAACTCGAACCCGTGGCACTTCTTTTCTGGGGGCTAAAATCTTTGAATCGCCTGAACCCATATAGGGAAACCCGGGAAGGAAACCAACCATATAGACCCGATAAATGGCTTTCTGATGCCTTGTTATCAACTCTTCTTCGCTACAACATGAATATTTCGCAACCTCTGACAGATCGGGCCCATACACACCCCCATAACACACTGGAACCGTTAATTCTCGACCGGCCTTATCTATAAAAGCTTGCGTCTCGGCAGTGTCTTCAAGAACCGTAACAACCTTTTGAACGTCAGTCTTTAATGGATCAAAAACAATGGTTACAGTGCGTAGTCCCTCAACAACATCAAGCACGCCCGTATGACTCTGAGCACGTACACATGCACTGACAAACATAACGTACTCATTAATCTCATCAGCACTCCCTGTCTCGAATTCAAGAACGACTGCCGCGTCACCGAAACGGAATACCCGAAAGGTTGGCATCCAAAATAACAACTTTCTTATGCACCCTCAGACAATCGATCTAACAACAAGCTGTGTATGTCCCCAAAGTCCCCATTAGACATGATAACAACCCGATCTTTCTCTCTTACATCCTTCACCACAAAATCAATAATCGCACTGACACCGGAGATATGATAAGCCTCCGTTCCAGCATCACAAAGATCCCTCACCAGCCGCTCTTCAGATAGTCTTTCATTCGCTAATAACGAAGACCGATATACATCTGAAATTATTACTATATCGCCAGAACGAAACGATTCAACAAAATCTTCTTGAAAACTTCTTCGACAGGCAGTCGCAGACCTCGGCTCAAATATTGCCCATATCCGTCCATCATTTATTGACGATCTCAACCCGTCTAACGTTTCGCGTACAGCCGTCGGATGATGCGCGAAATCATCGTACACGGTGACTCCGCGTACCACCCCTCGCACTTCAAGACGTCGTTTGACTCCCCCGAAGTGTCGAAGAGCCTTTATAGCCATCTGCAAGTCGGCACCAACATGATCTGCTGCGGCGAGCGCGGCCAGACCGTTACGCACGTTAAAATCTCCCACTAGTGGAAGCTCAACCTCACCAACATTTTCACCTCGCCGTCGTAACACAAATTTCGTAGAGACCTCCCCGTGCTGCACGTTTTCGGGATACCAATCTGCATCCCTCGCAAAACCAAACGTTTCGACGGCACAAGGCGAATTCTTTCGAAGATCTATGGTTTGCTCATCATCAGCAGACAATAATAAACGGCCGCTCTTTGGGAGCAAGTCAACTAGACGCCTAAAAGCCAAGAGAATTTCTTGCACATCCTCATAGATATCTCCATGATCGAATTCGATGCCATTAACAACAAGCGTGCGTGGTAAATATTTTAAAAACTTAGCTGTTTTATCAAAAAAAGAACTGTCGTATTCATCCCCCTCAATGACAAAAAACTTTCCAACACCCAATTTCCCGCTAAGGTTAAAATTTCTCGAGACACCACCAATCAGAAAACTCGGATCCAGTCCCGTCTCTGACAGCAGCCAAGCAGTCATAAAGGAAGTCGTTGTCTTTCCGTGAGTGCCAGCAATTACAATAGGATGTCGTTTCCACAAAAACGTATCGCGTACAAGTTCTGGTAAGGAACAATATCGCAAGCCTCTCTCAAGAACGTACTCCACCTCAGGATTCCCTCGTGAAACTGAATTCCCAATCACAACAATATCTATATTTTCAGGTATATTTTCTTTACAGTACCCAACCACAGGCTCAATACCAACATCAAAAAGCACCTCACTCATTGGGGGGTAAAAAGCCTTATCAGAACCGGAAACAACTACACCTCTCTGCTTCAACAAAACAGCGACGGTAGCCATCGCAGTTCCACAAATTCCTATCAAATGAACTTTTGTCACTTTACAGCAGCCTCTTCAACAACGATGCCCGGGTGAGAACCAGTTTTGACAGTGACTACGACACCAAACGGAAGCGTTATGATCGGTCCGGTCGTGTGACCGGACGGAAAACCATACAAAATTGGTCCAGAAAACTCGTCAAGAACTCTCAAAATGACTGCGCGAACATCATTGCCATCAACGCCTTGACACTCCGGAAACTCTCCGAAGACAACAGCAGAAGCACGTTTAAGTAAGCCCGCATGTTTTAACTGAGTCAACATTCGATCAATCCTATATGGGCGCTCACCAATATCATCCAAGAACAAGACATGGCCATCCGGAGGATTAAACGCGTACGGCGTACCTAAAGACGCTAGCAGCTGCGTCAAAGTCCCGCCCAGTAAAAGACCCTTCTGTTCGCCAGTCTTCAATGTTTCGATGCCTGAAGGACAAATCTGTCCTTCAGGCTCCTTAATAGTCATTACTTTAATTAGTGAGTCTCTGTCGTATCCCGAACTGCCGTTGGCAAAATCAACCATCATCGGACCATGAAAACAAGTAAGACCACAATAGTTTGTGAGATAAACCAAAAGCATCGTTAAATCACTAAAACCAACAAACACTTTCCGACCTGCTCGAATCTCTGATTTCTCTAATAGCGGTAATATTTCTGAACTTCCATAGCCACCTCGAGTCGAAAAGATGCCCTTAATATCCGGATCAATCCAAGCTCTCCGAAAGGCCTCCGCCCGATAAACCGCTGAACCTGCAAGATACCCCTCGCTCAAAAAAATGCCCTCATCAAATACTGGAATAAATCCCAGTGACCTAAGTTCATCGATTCCCTGCAGGGTTAATCCTCGATCACAGGGACTTGCCGGCGATAGGACAGCAACTCGATCACCAGCTGCCAGTGCCTCCGGTTTTAAAAGTTTAGTCATCAGATTAATTTTTTGATTTCAGCAGCGACAGTCTTGTGTTCATCAGAACCTATTAATCCATTTAACGTTTCCAAAGAAATCAGTCTTTCTTTCCTAACTCCTTTAAGAAAGGCTGATTTAACAAGCTCCTGCCGTGAAAGTGCTTCCTCAAGTCTTTGTCGTGAGATCACATTCTTCTCTACAGCATCTATCAACTTTTCAATGACAGAAATCTGCAACTCCACATCTACCCCGCACAATAAGATCATGTCACAACCTGCTGCGATCGCTTCTACCGCCGCATCCTCTACCGACCGGATACCTGTAATAGCTTTCATCTCCATATCATCAGAAATAAGTAAGCCCTTAAAACCGAGATCCGTTCTGAGCAAATCAGTGAGTATCGTCTTAGACAAGGTGGCCGGAACTACTTCATCAATATTTCGATAAATGACGTGCGCAGTCATCATCGTCGCCAGACCACAAGCAGATGCAACGCGAAATGGTTGCATCTCGATCTGCTCTAGATCAACTCGCGATTTAGAAACCACAGGCAAATCAAAGTGCGAATCACAAACAGTGTCACCATGACCTGGAAAATGCTTTCCACACGCCGCGACACCGCCTTCCTGCAACCCTTCGATAACGGCCATTCCAAAACTGGACACTCGATCGACTTGATTCGAGAATGCCCTATCACCGATTACTGGATTCTCCGAGTTTGTGTTTACATCTAACACCGGAGCATAGTTCAGTGTTATCCCAACCGCACTCAGCTCCCTAGATAATGCCTTCGAAAAACGTCTAGCCAAATCGACATCACCTGAATGGCCTAAAGTGGACATCGGAGGCCACTGAGTAAACGGCTCACCTAAGCGCGCTACCCTTCCACCTTCTTGATCAATACTGACCCAAGCGGGCCATTCTGTGGAAAGACTAATCGCTTCTCGGGCAAGACTAGCAATCTGAAAAGGGGACTCGACATTTCTCTTAAACAAAACTATCCCACCCAAATCAAAGTTTTTCACAATTGATCTCAGATCTGACGTGACGGAGTGCCCTGTAAATCCTAAAATAACCAACTTTCCGATCATGTTGTGAATGTAATTAGACATAGCACTCTAACCTCGTTTATAACGGCTCTTATACACGAAAAGAGGAGCCTTTAGGTCAGAGCCATTATAATCTGCTCGTGCATATCCACTCGTCCGCTCCCACGCGAATCGATTTAGCTGGTGGTACGCTCGACATTTGGCCCCTTTATCTGTATCACTCTAACGCTCAGACCTTAAATGCAGCAATCACGATTCGGGCAGTCTGTGAAATCACTGACTTTGATGGGAATGGTATAGAGGTAATCTCAGAAGACACACAATTTAAGCGCGAGTACTCTAATTGGTCCGAGCTCGCTAAATCCGAGACCCCCGACCTCCTAAGGCAGACTCTCTGCCACTTTGAAGCCAAAGGCTTAAAGATCGTGACCCGATCACAGTCACCCGTAGGTGCCGGTCTGGCCGGGTCGTCTGCGATGTGCATCGCAATCTGTGGAGCACTTGCGAAATGGAGTAAACAAGAATTATCCATGGATGAGCTAATGACACTTTCGATGAATCTCGAGGCTAAAGTTCTCGGGATCCCGCCAGGCCTCCAAGACTACCGACCCGCCGTCTACGGCGGCATCGCTAGCCTTGAGTTGACAACGACTGGTGTTCATCGTGTGTGCCTGTCAGCTGATCCGACAGAACTAAGCAAAAGACTTGTATTGGTCTACACAGGTCAGTCTCGCAATTCCGGCATTAACAACTGGGAGGTCACGAAAAAACGTATAGACGGCGACTTGCATGTAACCAATTGTTTTAATTTAATTCGTGACGCATCATTGAATCTTCGATCCGCTCTTGAATTACAGGACTGGAATAAAGTCGGACAATACATAAGCGAGGAATGGGAGATTAGAAAAGAGCTGGCTCCCAGTGTTACCACCAACAGAATCGACAAACTAATAAAATGCGGCCGTGACGCTGGCGCTTTCGCCGCAAAAGCCTGTGGAGCGGGAGGCGGTGGATGTATTATGTTCCTAACTGAGCCAGAAAACGTTTCAAAGCTCACAAACGTTCTTCGATCACAAGAGGCTCACATACTTAAGGCTGAGATCGACAGCGAAGGACTTAAAATCAAATCGTACCGTTCATGACAACTACGGACCTTAGACAGTGAAAAACAATACTCTCGACCTAATAAGCACGCTTTATTTCCAAGCTACTGAAAAAACAATCGAAAAAGATCTGGCAACCGCAATTGGACTACTCAAAACTCTACCAGATGAAAAAAGTCGATCGAAGGCCGCTGCGTACATGGATGGAATGTCACAAATGCGCTCTGAGTGGATACTCGCAAGACGTCGGACAAAACAAACCGTCAAGAAAAAGTCCGGTAGAAAAAAACGCTAGCCTGTCAGATTACTAGTCACTCACTTGCCTCCAATCCTGTTTAAGCCGGCAGACAAAATCAGATAGATTTTTGGAATCTAAAGACAAAAATAGCCCTATCGCTGAAAACCCACTCGCTCCGGAACGGGAAACCTCTGAAAGATTATTCAGGTCTATTCCACCAATTCCTAAAACAGGTATCGAATATTTTTTGGCGGCATCCGCCAGGCCCCCTATTCCTATCGGAGTTTTTCCAGGTTTTGAATCTGTTTCAAATACGTTTCCAACAACAACGTAATCAAGACAATCTTCATTAATTTCATTCAGCTTTCCGTTTGAAAAATGAACGGACAGACCAACGATCCAATCCTCTGGAACAATAGACCGAATTCGCTCCGGTCGGACTGAACTCTCCTTTAAGTGAACCCCTGCAGCTCCCGCCGCCAAAGCGATGTCCACTCGATCATTAACAAGTATTCTTGTTTCAAATTTCTCTGAACACTTGACCGCACATTTGACAAAATCAAAAAGCTCCACATCACTAAGGCTTTCCTCACGAATCTGGATCAGATCAATTCCAGCCTCAGCTGCAGAGGATATTGTTTCAATCAACGAGTTTCTTGAGGACATCCAGTCTCCGCCTAAACGGGAACTATCCGTTACAAGACTTATAACCGGCCGTTTATTGATAAAATTTTTCAACACTTCCCTAAACATTTCATCTTTATCCAACAAGCTGCCCAGAACTGAGCGACTAATCACGAGCCTCTCTAGGAGCTCTCTTAAACTTTTGCAGCGGTAGTGTTTCCCGAACGACACCAAGAAGATCTACCACCACTAATACCAAACATACTCCACCAATCCCACTCACGGCACCTCGCACAAAATGACTAATCAATAACATTTCAAGAACTGGATTCAATTCAACAAAATAATTTCTCTCCCAAAAGGTTGTCCACGGCGCAATTAATAGCACTAGACCGACTTCTAGGTAATACAAAAACAATAAGACCCGGGTAAATCTATTACCCTGAAATTTAATAAGCATTTTTTAGAGCTAAAGACTATCTATCCCGCCTAGATCAAAGCAGGGACCGCGGACGAAAACTCTTTCTGTGTAACTTTGAGTAGCCATAGCGACCAACAGCCGCAAGATGGATCTTTGTTGGATACCCTTTGTTCTGATCAAACCCATAACGTGGATCCTTTTTATGAAACTCTAACATCATACGGTCTCGAGTCACTTTTGCGACAATCGAAGCCGCCGCGATCGCTGAACACAACCGATCACCTCGAACAATAGCCTCCTGTAAAATATCGATGTTCGGCAAGGGAAAACCATCCACCAATACAAAATCTGGTTTGGGATCCATATTCAGTACAGCGTTACTCATTGCCTTCAATGATGCGTTATGAATATTTATACGGTCAATTTCTGGAGCATCAACGCAGGAAACGGAAAACGCGCTCGCTTTGGCCAGAATTTCTTCATAAAGAATAGAACGAACGTTAGAATTCAACAGCTTTGAATCCCGCAATTTCCAGATAGGCTTCTGGGGATCAAGAACAACAGCAGCGGCTACTACAGGACCGGCTAAACATCCTCGACCAACCTCATCAACTCCAGCAACTTGCTGAAATCCTTGACGTCGGAGACTATTTTCTCGTGTCCTTCGTGCTGATGCCCCACTCATCCGGGTGTCACTCCTGAGAAGAGGAAACTACCCAGTCAGTACTATCAGTGCTAAGTTTTTCGCCGGCGCTCTTTCATGCGCGCCGCCTTGCCTCTAAGTTTTCGCAGAAAATACAGCTTCGCCCTTCGCACGCGCGCTGACCGAACAACCTCTATCTTGTCAATACTTGGAGAGTGCAGAGGAAATATTCTTTCAACACCTTGGCCAAAAGAAACCTTACGAACAGTGAAAGTAGCCCTGGCACCGCCTCCATGTTGCCCGATCACAATTCCCTCAAAGACTTGAATACGTTCTTTTTCACCCTCACGAACTTTCACATGGATCTTGACAGTGTCACCCGGTTGCATGGAGGGTCTCTCTTTTAATTGAGTACGCTCCAGATCATCAATAGCTATCATGCCGTGATTCTACCTTTCAGTTCTCTACCGTGTCGCGTAATTTTTTAAAAATCTCAAGTTCCTCAACATCCATTTCACTAGAACGCAAAAGGTCAGGCCGACGTTCCATTGTACGCATCAGAGCGGCTCGTTTGCGCCATAATCTGATCTCTGCATGATTTCCAGAGAGCAAGACGTCTGGAACCTTACTCCCATCTAGAACGGCAGGCCTTGTGTAGTGTGGCCAATCCAATAGATTTCTTGTAAAAGAATCATTTTCAACAGAGGCGGGCTGACCAACAACCCCAGAGATCTGCCGCCCGACACTATCCAACACAACCAACGCTGGCAACTCACCACCCGTTAGCACGTAATCACCGATTGATATTTCCTCAGTCACCACAAGCTCACTAACCCGCTCATCGATGCCTTCATACCGTCCACATAACAGCACTACATGGTCGAGATGGCTCAGTCTGACCGCAGTCTGTTGAGAAAACCTTTTACCTTGGGGAGACAACAACACGACAGCATCCGGAACTCCCCGCTCGTTCCTAATGTGCGTAACCGCCTTAACGAATGGTTCAGCATTCATGACCATTCCCGGTCCACCACCGTATGGCACGTCATCAACACTTCCTCTTGAATCATTCGCGAACTTTCGTAAATCATGAATAGAAACATTTAAGACTCTATTCTCGATTGCTTTAGCAATCAAACCCTCAGATAAAACAGAATCGAATAGTCTGGGAAAAATAGTTAAAATGTCGAACTTCACGTCATCCACCAGTCTGTTACACCTGGTTCAACTCCAGCAGACCCTGTGGGGGATCAATTACAATTACTTTCTCTTTTGTATCGACCCGCACACAGATAGATTCCACGAGCGGAACATCAATATCTTTGGCATGGCCGTCTTCACCACGCACCAGAAGCCGCTGCGCGCACTCGACTCCTTGGACTTCGGAAACTATCCCCAATCTATTCCCATCTAGTGTTTCAACTGAACACCCTATTAATTCAAACTGATAGTGGGTATTCGATGGCAAATCAAATAATTGATTTTCCAAGATACAGAGTTGTGAATTTACAATTTCTTCTGCATCATCAATTGTACCTATCGATTCAAACTTGAGAATAGGCCGCTCCTTAAGAAATCTACAGCTTTCTATCGTAAACGGCTTTGGCGTCCCAAAAGTCGACCTCAAATAAAGCACTTGACCGCACTTGAAACGTTCCTCTGGAAAATCTGTTGCAGCGTCAACAATTACGCCACCCTTATTTCCATGAGTGCGTACAATTTGACCAACTATAACCATCTCACGCCATTGAGAATCCATGTTCACATGATCATTCATCAATAAAGTCAATGCTTACGTTGTGGTCTTCTTGATCGCCCGCAAGGTTGGCTAAGGACCTTATTGCATTCGCGGTTCGTCCTTGCCGGCCGATCAATTTACCCATAACACCTTGCTTCGCACCGAGAGCAATAGTCACTCCACCTTTTCGTTCTCGCACTGTGACGTTAACCTCTTCCGTCTTTCCAACGAGAGCACGCGCCACCACCTCGACCACATCTCTTGCCCTACTCATAGTCAATTCTGTGCCAACTCAACAACATCACGTGCCTCAGGATTGCCAACCTCGGAAAGCTTCATTTGTCGACCGAGAAGAGTGCGGACTGTGTCACTCGGCTGCGCTCCTTTAGACAACCAGTGTTCTAATCGTGGCCGATTAATTTCCAAACTCTCAGGCTGCGTCGTGGGATTGTAATGACCAAGCACTTCTAGAGATCTCCCATCACGAGCCGACCTAGAATCAATTACCACAACTCTAAATATGGGTTTTTTCTTTGCACCTACACGTCTCATTCTAATCGTAAGCATAACCGCCCTACCTCTCCAACCGAACACTGATGTTCACTGAAACATCTGACCTAATTTATCTAAATCAAACGCATTTATATTCCGCTTTGATTTGCTCTTTTTACTCTTAACTTTTTTGTTAACCTGCCTGCTGATCCTCTTTAATCCTTTACTAATTTTCGCAAACTCTTTCAGAAATTGATTTATCTCTTGAATACTGACGCCACTTCCCTTGGCGATCCGGCACCTTCGACTTCCGTTTATTATGACCGGTTTTAGTCGCTCTTGGCACGTCATAGAATCAATAATTGCAACCATTCGAGTCAATCTTTTTGAGTCCACCCCGTCACTTTGAATTAAATTGCCTTTAAAACCTGGGAGAAGCCCGACTAGCTGATCAAGAGGTCCCATCTTTTTTATAAGGCATAGCTGTTTTCGAAACTCAGTCAAATTAAACTCTGAGACCCTACTATTTCCAGAAATCGCCTGGTTTTTTTCATCCAGACCTACCCGCTCGGCACGTTCTACCAAACCCAGTATGTCACCCATCCCAAGAATTCTAGATACCATTCGATCCGAGTTAAATTGCTCTAAATCCTCGACATGTTCACCTGTTCCATTAAACAGGATAGGAACCCCCAAGACTCCTACAACCGATAACGCAACTCCACCTCTTGTATCACTATCCATTTTCGACAGCACAACACCAGTCATACCCACACGACGATGGAACTCACCAGCGCTATTAATTGCATCCTGACCGACCATTCCATCGACAACAAATAAACGATCCGTAGATCCCGTCACCGATGAGATCTGCTCAAGCTCAGACATCAAATCTGAATCAATATGCAACCGTCCAGCCGTATCTACCAATACAACGTCACAACCGATTTCACGCGAATAACTGAGAGCCGATTCAGCCCGCTTAATTGGATCAATCTCACCCTGA
>Ga0310344_10003912_pt1 | contig 11073 bp, 6 predicted proteins | sample HC15DNA20200_MG_FD_203801 | JGI IMG/M metagenome (GOLD analysis project Ga0310344, IMG submission 203801) | Marine microbial communities from station ALOHA, North Pacific Subtropical Gyre - HC15-DNA-20-200_MG | ecosystem: Environmental > Aquatic > Marine > Oceanic | place: Pacific Ocean: North... | reverse complement strand
ATACTCAACCCCGTAAAAATTAGGAGGCTAAACCCTCCGAACCATCGGTCGAATGAGGATGGGTAGAAGAGCGTGTCCTGTTTGGGTATCACCGTTAGGCAGTAATACAGATTCAAGTAAAAAATGATAGGTGCGACGAAAAAGGCGAGTGCTGACGCCACAAGAACCATGAAAACAGGACGTGGTATCCATGCAATGAACAGAACCGATGAAACCAGCGAATAAAGCATCGTCATTCGATATATGTTGTATTCTGAATACCACTTCTTGGTGTGATCGGGGCTAGTTCGATCGCTTGGTGCAATCCCCCTGAGCCGGGCCGTAGGCCGAAACAAATTCCGGCAGCAAGCTCCGACGATTCGCGGCCATCCATCGAAGTAGTTAAAGGCGGTAGAAAACGTACCCGCGAGAGCTCCCAGCAGGAATATTGTCATCATCCAAGGTCCGACACTCAAGGTGAAAATCCCCGCAATCTCACCCATTACGGCTCGACCTTCGATTGGGTTCGGATATAGCCACACAGCCGCAAGCAAAAGGAAAACGGTTGCCATAAGAAACGATAAAACGTGCCCAGTCCTAAAGTCCCAAAGGCCGATGCGGAACCAGCGCCGGCAGTACTCTCTCGCGTGAGGTGTCAGCTGAGATACATCTACCGTGAGATCTTCCTTTGGTGATGCGAACGGATCAAATCTAGGGACAACTCCTGTTTCTTCGAGGGAAGGTCGCACTTTGCTCATTCCGGCTTTCTTCGCCGTGCCCCACTCAGAGGCTTGTAGCGAAACATCGATGCCGGTGGGAAGAAGCCCAAGAAACGCGGCGATCACGAGCCAAGACCCATCAGGGATCTCAACTAAAAAGAAGTGCCCCATTTCGGAAAGAGGGGCAGGTTGAACGAAGTACACACCTAGTGTGGACAGGACAAGAATGCCTGCCAAGATCTTAGTGGTTACTTCGACGGCTTTATAGCTTCCACGCAAGATGATTAAGACTGAAATGATACCGAGAAAGGCCGCATAGACCTCGAGCGAAATCGGCAGTCCGAAATGTTCGCTAAACAGGTAGTAAAATACGGCAGCCGCAGCGATTAGGCGTCCAGCCTGCCCGATCGCACACTGAATTAACGTTGTGACCATCACGTACCACAACGGCCACTTCTTCCAAGCGGTCGCGTAGGCTTCGAGTAGACTTTTCCCTGTGGCGTTCGTGAAGCGGAATGCCATCTCGAAACCGTAGTACTTGAAAATGTATGCGACGGGCAGACACCATAAGAGTGCGTAGGCGAACCGCCCTCCCGCCGTAGGAGCAGTGACTAGGTGGCTAGTTCCGATCCCAGTCATCATCAAGATCATGCCCGGACCAAAGTGGGCCAAGAGATGCTTTGGGCGCATCGAGGGAAGTGAGAAGTTCTCGAAGTCCGCAGGCCGCTCTTTTTCTGATGAGCTATCAAACACTCGTTCAACTCCCATTTGAAATGGCCGGTGGAGGTTAGGTTGTGGGCTGGAAAGCCGCTAGACCATTATCTATCGTAACTGACAACTTTTGTCGGGAGAAACGAAATGTTTGTCATTTCCAAGTGCTTTCATCGGTTCTCGATCTTGGTTCTATTCTCTGCTGCCTCCATCGGCTGCATGGGTTCCGAAGAAAGCCTTCGGGCAAATCAGGACCAACTTGTTGGGGCCTGGACACTCGTTTCTTGGGAGAGCCAAGCGATGGATGGAACGGTCACTCAACCGTACGGTCCAAATCCTATGGGGCAAATCGTCTATTCAGGGAGTGGCCGTATGTCTGCACAACTCATGCACCCGAATACTTCTCTGACCGAGGTTACCGATCGGTTCTTTGCCTACTATGGCAGTTATACGGTCGATGAAGGGTCTTCCGTCGTGATTCACCATGTCGAGGGAGCACTTCTCCCCACGTGGGTTGGAACAGAACGTCCACGTTCGTTCACATTTGACGGTCGAGACCGGGTGATCCTCAATACTATGCCAGATGCGCAGCGGACGAATGGAGCCGTCAGTACACTTGTTTGGCAACGCGTATCGGGCAACTGATATCAGCAATACCATAATCGACAATGTGGCGCTGCCTCGGTCTTACATCACACTTGATCAAGAACGTTGAACCAATGAACTGTTGGCGTACACGTCCAACACCCGAAGTCCGGCGGACACATTACCCGTGGGCGATGCTCGTTGCCGTTGCTTGTAGCTCTCTTGGGTGTGGTGGCGAGGTTGTCGGTGTCGGTTCGGTCACAGTGAAAATCACGCCAGATGTTGCACTTGCAGTGGGTGTGGGCCAGACCATCGATTTTAGTGTTACGGTGAACACTATGTCTTCGGACATCTCGGGTGATGGACGTGTATACTGGAGTGTCGACAATGTCCAGATTGCCTCGATTGACGAAAATGGTGTCGCGACGGCCATATCACCTGGCGTGACCCATGTTATGGTGACGGCCGATGGACAAAATGACATGGCTGTGCTGGAAGTATATGTGCCAGAATTGGTTGCAGAATATGAGATAGGGACTAGTTATAGGGGCCGCTCCGACTATGTGGAATACATTCCCGGTGACCTTCCCGTCATCCTGTCCGCGGCGCATGGTGGAGGGATTACACCCGCTGAGATAAATGACCGGACGTGGGGTGTGACAGTTACCGATCGAAATACTACAGAACTGACCTTGGCTGTTCGAGATGCCTTTTTTGATCAAACCGGACACACGCCCCACGTCATCATTTCCCACCTTAGTCGCGTCAAGTTGGATCCTAACCGTGAGATTATAGAGGCGGCTCAAGGGAATGTTTTTGCGGAACATGCTTGGGAGGAGTTTCAAGGTTTCATCGAGATCGCGAGGGAGGCGGTTACATCAGACTTTGGTGGAGGTATGTACTTTGATATGCACGGACACGGTCACCCGATCGGCCGGCTAGAGCTTGGCTATCTCCTTAGTATATCGATGCTAAATCAGCCCGACACTGCACTCAATAATCTGACGACTGCGGAGATGACAAGTATCCGTGCTATCGGCTTCGATTCGCCGATACCTTTTTCGAAGCTTCTTAGAGGCCCAACTAGCTTTGGTGGTTACTTAGAGGCGGAAGGGATTCGGGCCGTGCCAAGTCCCGGAGATCCTTCTCCCGGTACAGACCCATATTTCATCGGAGGATACAATACGCATCGCCATGGATCTATTGAGGCTAATGAGGTCGTCAGCGGCATCCAGGTCGAGCATCACTTCAGAGGAATTAGGGATTCCAACCAGAACCGTCGCTCATACGCCACCCGGTTCGCGACTACCATACAGATGTTTTTACTTCAACACTTCGGTTTTTTCGAGCCTTCTGTTTAAGAGACCAAGATGAAAGATCAAGGTTTACACAGCGTTTCTTCCACTCGTCAGGGAACCAGACGACGTTGAGCCATATTCTTGAGTAAGAACAGCCCGTCGCCCGTGCCGGTTACGGCGATGATCCCGCTTTTAAAGAACGGATAGTTGCTCCACGAGGCTCCTCCTTCGTAGGGAGAAGTGTCAAAAAAGCCTATCTCGACAGGGTCGACAGGATCAGAAATATCGAGTACCCGGAACCCAGCCGAGTAATTCGACTGATACATTACGTCTCCCACGATGTATAGGTTGTGGTCGGTAGCAGTTGTCTCAGCGATATACTCTTTGGCGAGAATCGGGTCGTCGAGATCAGTTACGTCCCAGACTAACGTCCGCGTCCCTTCAACGAGGCCTTGAGGTTCATCTCCTTCATCGTTCATGAAGAAATAGCGATGATCGTCTGTCAGCCATCCTTGGTGTGCATAAGCCACATTTGGATAGGAGGTCGTCGCAATACTCACCGAAACATTCTTATCACTTACGTCAGCAATATTTAGATGAGTCTCATTCAGTCCGAAGCAAACTTCCTTACCCGCATGTTCGGTATCAGGCCCACGGTAGATCACACATTGCGCATCGTGGGCATAGCCTGAGCCGCGACGACCTGTCCCTTCTTGTGCGAAGCACCCGGCAAATTTTGGTTCAGCAGGATCCGCAAGATCAATCATGTGCAAGCCGCCGCCGCAAGTCTCTCCACCACCGCTGTTCCCCACCGTGTAAGCAAACCCGGTTTCTTCGTTAATGACGATGTTGTGGGCCGAATGAATCCCACTGTAGAGGTTGGTAGGTTTAAAAGTTACCGGGTCACCACGAACTTCCTCAAGTTGACGAAGATCGAATACCTGGACCCCATGTTCTAGGGCCGCATCGGCAACGATATAGGCATGATCACGGTATACCTTGATGTCACGCCAGATCATATGTCGCGAACCTTCTGTGGCTGGGAGGTCACCTAGAAAATGTGGGTTGTAAGGATCGCTGATGTCGACGAATGAGGTCCCATTGGTGCGTCCTACGATCGCTATTTCACGTCCGGTTGTCGGACTAGTCCAACCCCACACATCGTTGACGCGCGTTCCTCGTGTGCCCCCAAGATCTTTGATGGGAAGGAAGGCTGTTATGTTGACATCTTTACAATCGAAGGCTGCAGCCTGGCCATCAGAGCACTCAATCTCTCCACCTGCGATCACTGGGAACCCGCGCATCTCAGTGATAAGAACAGCCTCCTCGGCCCACCCGCTCCGCCCGTCTCGTCGAAAAACTGTGGCGGCACCCGAACCAACGTCTACGCCCGGCGCACCAATCACAGCGAGACCGTTTCTAATCGAAACCGACCCGCCAAACGAGGCACGACTATCTGTCTCGAAGCTTTCGCTCGTGAGGGTAGAGGCGCCAATCCACTGCCCACTTCCGTTACGATGAAACCGGTAAAGTGCCCCCAAACCGTTCGTGGAGCCCGGTGCACCAACCAGCACGTCTGAACCATCAAAGGCGAGTGAGGAGCCAAACGATGCGTTAAGGTCTGCGATCAGCGGGCCAAGTCGTGTCTGGATGCTCCACTCGTCATCCTTATGTTCGAACACGAAAACCAAGCCTGTTCGGTTGTTCATCCCTGCAGCACCGACAAATGCGAGACCGCCTGAGACCCCGAGAACGGCGCCGTAACCACTTCTCTCGGGAAGGGATTCCGCAATGAGTTCACCGGCAGCGTGCCATTTTTCTGCAGCTGGATCACGGCGAAAAGCAAAAACAGATGATGTTTCCCCAGTCTCGTTGGCAGATCCGATAAGTAGTGTCGTACCATCTAAGGCCAGTTTCCCACCGAACCCTCGCCCCTCTCCAGAGCCTGGGGTGGACAAGGTCTCTTCTTCGGACCAATCGCCATTGGGAGAGCGCAAGAATGTATGGACCATGCCTGCCCCATCGTTGGTGTCGGGGGCCGAAATGACAGCCATATTATCTTGCAGTACGACTTCGCTCCCAAAACGAGCACCTGCACTTTCCCTGGCGGGTTGAAGGCGTGCGACTTGGTTCCAAACACCTGCACCATCACGTTGGAAAACATAGGCAGCGCCGATTCCGTCGTTTTCGAGTGGGGCCCCAGCAAGCAGGGTTTCTTCATTGACGGAAATCGCTCGACCGAAACCATCGGGAACGCGGACTTGATCTGAAACCATGATTTGGCTGGTTTCTGACCATGTGTCGGCCTGTTGGTCAAACACATAAACGATTCCAGACATCGTCCCGTTATTGGCCTCTCCCACCAGAATTTGGTTGCCACTGATGGCGAGTGTCCCCCCCAACTGTTGACCCGAAAGGTTTATAGTGCTGGCAACAAGCAGAAAGAGAGAGAAGAGAAATCGGCTTCGGTTCATGCTATACCTCGATGTCAGTTGATGGTCAAACCAAACTAGGTTTTGACGAAACTACCCACGACCCTCGCCCCGTTGACTAAGAATTGTCGCAACGGTGACGTCTGCTGTGACGTTTGCCGCTGTGATGAACATGTCTACAATGAGATCAAGTGCAATAAGAAGTCCGATCCCTTCTACGGGCAGACCGAACGACAGATAGACGGGTGTCATGACGATCAGCCCACCGCTTGGAATTCCGGGAGAATAAAAACTCGTAAGTCCGATGGCTCCAGCGATCACAGCGGTTTCTACGGGTCCCAGTGCGATGCCGTATAGGGCTGCAACGAAATAAGTGCCCGCAGTCCGGCCGATGGGTGATGCGAATTTGAAGGTTGCCGCCGCTACCGGAAGCACCAGGCCAGAAACTCGTGGCAAGAGCTTTAGTTGTTCAGCGGCGGTGAACATCGTTGGCAGGGAAGCGAGCGAGGATCGAGTACTGAAGCCCACCGCTTGGACTGGTGCGCAGGCACGAGCAAACTGGCCAATACCCACATTCCCAACGAGGACCGCAAACGGATAGAGGGCCATCATCGCCACCGTAATGAGCCCGCACGCCACGAGCAGATATGATCCGAGCGCGCCCGCTGCCGAGGCTCCCATACGAGCAGCTACGGGAAGAATCAGTGCGAAGACGCCGATTGGCCCAACCCAAAGAATCCATTCCACTAGCACGAACATTGCGTCCTTGATCGCCCCGAAAAAACGAAGGACCGCCTCTCGTCCATCGTGAGAGATTCGAGTTAAAGCGAATGCAAATAACGTGACAAATACGATCAGCGGGAGCATCGCCCCCTCTACAGCCACTTGCAGTGCGTTAGTTGGAATCAGCTCTATGAGCCAGTCGCGAAATGGAGGCAGGTCAACATCACGGGACGTGGCTGCACTCGTTGTTTCTCGAAGCGATTCGGCTGTCTCTGGGTCAAGGGGTAGAAGAGAAATGAGTGGAGGGGCGGCTAGTGCCACAAATACACATACACTCGTGATCATTGCCACGAACAGACCGACCGTTTTCCCCCCTAGCGTCGCAACCACGCCGCTTTTTCGTTCGCTTGCTATCGCGATGATGAGCAACGAAGTCACCAGTGGTACCACGGTCATTCGGATTGCGTTCACCCAAAGCGTTCCGATTGGCTCTACTATGGCGGGTACATTGGTGAGGAATCCCCCACCGAACGCAGATATAAAAATCCCACTGATCAGTCCTAGGACTAGGCCAACCAGTATTCTTGTAGTGCGTGACATCCTTCCACGCTAAGGCCTCTTGAGGTTGTGTACCACTGGGCCCTCGGGATTCAGCTGCATATGTTACTCTCTTCACCACGTTGTACTCTGAGCAGGAGGCTGTTATGAAATGCACCGTTCAATTGGTATCCGGTACCCTTCTCCTTGCTGCCCTCGCGGGCCCGCCCGCGCTCGCAGCCCAGGCTTCGGCAGGTGCTAGCGGTTCCGGGATGCACAAATTGACCCTCGATAAGTATTTGGATTGGGAAGATGTCTCTGGACCGCAGATATCGCCTGACGGAAAACAGGTTGTGTACAGTCGCGGCTGGATTGACAAGATGAATGATCGTCGGGAGTCAACCTTATGGATCGCAAACTCTGACGGTTCTAGAAAACGCGAGCTTGTAGATGGGGCGAGTGCCACCTGGTCGCCGGATGGGACCCGAATCGCGTTTGTAGCGCCGGGAGAGCCGGAAGGGCCACAGATCTTCGTACGGTGGATGGATGCCGAGGGAGCAACGACCCAGATTACTCGGCTTGAGCAATCGCCCGGCAGTCTCCGGTGGTCGCCGGATGGGACCCAAATTGCTTTCACGATGCTTGTCGAGGATGAGGAACCTTGGCCGCTAGATATGCCTAGCCGGCCTGAAGGCGCCGAATGGACCGAAGGGCCGAAAATCGTCACGCGGATCGACTACCGTCAGGACCGAGTTGGTTTCGTCGATCAGGGGCACACACACCTGTTTGTTGTGCCGGCGGATGGTGGAACACCACGACGGCTTACGGACGGACTTTGGCATCACAACGGTCCCCAATGGACTTCTGACGGGAGCGAAATCTTCTTCACCTCGCTTCGGGAAGTAGATGCGGAGTATAACTGGCGTGAGTCAGAGATTTATGCTGTAAATGTTGCTTCAGGAGGCATTCGCCAGGTTACGACGCGACGTGGTCCCGATAACGGGGCTGCTCCGTCTCCAGACGGCCGTCTGATTGCATATACAGGCGAGGATTGGAACGACGACACGTATTCCAATGCTGAGATCTACATCATGAAACCGGACGGGTCCGATGTTGAGAAGATTTCGGGCGACTTTGATCGAGGGCTCCGGAGAGGCACTCAACTCATGTGGGCTCCGGACGGAAGCGGTGTCTACTTCAACGTGGGGCAGGCCGGGACCCGCAATCTACATTTTGCGTCCACCAATGGTGGGGTTCGTCAGGTGACGAGTGGGAACCACATGCTTACGCTTTCATCCTTTACGGAGGGTGGTCAGGCGGTTGGGCTTTTGGAGGATTCACAGAACCCCGTCGATGTAATTGCATTTGATCTCAATGATCCAGAGAACCTGCATCAGCTAACAAATGTGAATGACGACGTTTTGGCAGGCGTCAATCTGGGAGAGGTTGAGGAGGTTTGGTACAAGTCAGTAGACGATTGGGATATACAGGGATGGATTGTTAAACCGCCCGATTTTGATCCGTCTGCAAAGTACCCACTGATTCTTTCGATCCACGGTGGACCACATGGGATGTATGATGTGGGGTTCGATTTTGGGTGGCAGAACCATGCTGCCAACGGTTACGTCGTCTTGTATACCAATCCGCGCGGGAGTTCTGGCTACGGAAGCGAATTCGGAAATGCAATCAAGAACGCTTATCCGTCTAAAGACTTCGATGATCTTATGGCGGGCGTCGATGAGGTCATTAGCCGAGGCTACATTGATGAAGACAATATGTTTGTATATGGCTGTTCGGGGGGTGGAGTACTAACGGCTTGGGTCGTTGGTCATACGGATCGTTTTCGTGCTGCCTCATCGAATTGTCCAGTCATCAATTGGCTATCATTCGTAGGAACTACGGATGGGCCTGGGTGGTATCGTAACTTTGAACACTTCCCGTGGGATGATCCAACAGAGCACCTGCAACGCTCACCGCTCATGTACGTTGGTAACGTTACAACTCCGACGATGCTTATGACGGGTGTCATGGACCTTCGGACACCCATGCCGCAGACCGAAGAGTATTATCAGGCACTCAAGATGGAGCGGGTACCAACGGCGATGATTCGGTTCCGTAATGAGTGGCACGGAACAAGCCGAACGCCTTCAAACTTTCTTCGAACACAGTTGTTCCTTCGGAGTTGGTTCGAGCGCTGGGGTACGCACGATGACGGCGATCAGCGTGTGATCTCAGACGCTGGCGGGCTGAGCTACTAAGTCGACACGAAGTCCGCTTCGGCGCCCCAAAGTGCCGGAGCGGACTTTGACTGTCCTCACACTAGTCCGGGTCGGTTTCAAGGTGGGCCAGAAGAAGCGCCAAGGGTAACATTGCCGAGATGCTAGGATTTTTCGACTGGATCGTCCTTGGGGTCTACTTCTCGGCCATCGTAGGGATCGCGTGGTGGGCACTTAAGCAAAAGACCGAGTCATCGACGGATTACTTCTTAGCCGGAAGGAACGTCGGTTGGTTTGTGATCGGCGCCTCTATATTCGCATCGAACATCGGTTCGGAGCATATAGTCGGACTCGCGGGCACCGCGGCCTCAAGCGGGCTGGTCCTAGGGCACTATGAACTCCACTCGTGGCTAGTTCTGTTGCTTGGATGGGTGTTTGTACCCTTCTATATGAGGAGCCAAGTATTCACGATGCCCGAGTTTCTCGAGCTTCGTTACGGTTCCTCTGCCCGGTGGTTCCTCTCAATCATCATGCTGTTTAGCTATGTACTGACGAAAATCTCTGTCACCATCTATGCCGGGGCCGTCGTTTTTCAGGTTCTGATGGGTATCGAGTTCTGGACGGGTGCCCTCATCGTGGTGCTGCTCACCGGGTGTTACACGGTGCTCGGCGGTCTGCGAGTCGTGCTCTACACGGAGGCACTCCAGGCCATCGTCCTCATCGCTGCGTCCGTCGCCATCACCACTATTGGTCTGATCGAAATTGGAGGTCCGGGTGAGTTGGTGGCGATGGTTGGCCCGGATAAGCTGAACATGTTTTTGCCGGCTGATCACCCCGAGTTTCCATGGACGGGCATGGTGTTCGCGCCGCCCATTGTCGGTCTGTGGTATTGGTGTACGGATCAGTACATCGTACAGCGTGTTATTGCGGGTCGAAACGAGACTGAGGCTCGACGAGGGACAATTTTCGCGGGATACTTGAAGCTGCTGCCCTTCTTCATCTTCCTGGTGCCTGGGCTCGTTGCGTTCGCCTTGGCGGAGAGTGGTCGATTACACCTGGCCGAGGCTGATCAGGCCTTTCCGGCGCTTGTTGCAGCACTTCTGCCTGCAGGCCTTAGAGGTCTCGTCGCGGGAGGACTGCTAGCTGCATTGATGAGTTCCCTCGCGGCGGTGTTCAACTCGTCATCCACCATCTTTACGATAGACATCTACAAAAAACTTCGCCCAGAGACCTCAGATCGTTCTCTTGTTTTGATCGGCCGGGTGGCTACCGCAGCTTTGGTTCTCCTCGGTATTTTGTGGATCCCGTTTCTTAGAGGACTCTCGGGAGAACTCTATCACTATATTCAGAGCGTGTCGGCATACATTGCGCCTCCGATCGCAGCGGTATTCCTCTTCGGTGTCTTCTGGAAACGAATCAACGGGAGTGGTGCAATCGTGACTCTGGTGGGAGGATTTGTGATCGGTATGTTGCGCCTTGTCGCTGAGATCAACAGTGATGCGTTGAACGGGTTTCCTCTCTGGTTCGCAGAAGTCAACTTCCTCCACTTCGCTGTGCTATTGTTCGTTGTGTGTACGGGGCTCCTGGTGGGAATCAGTTTATTGACGACAGCTCCGGAAGTGGCGGCAATCCGTGGGCTCACGTACGGAACCACGGTGGTGGAGGACAGGCTTTCGTCACGAAAGACATGGGGTCGTTCGGAAGTAATACACTCTCTCATCATCGTCGGAGTGATTCTGTTCATCTTAATCACGTTCTCTCCGATCGGTGTCGGACGGTAGGAGGTTGTCAGATGTCTAAGCCCGGTCGGGAGACGAACGCAGGTTCTGCGAAGACGATTAGCGCGGAAGCAGGCGGGAGCAGCGTGGACCGA
>Ga0310344_10003910_pt1 | contig 11075 bp, 7 predicted proteins | sample HC15DNA20200_MG_FD_203801 | JGI IMG/M metagenome (GOLD analysis project Ga0310344, IMG submission 203801) | Marine microbial communities from station ALOHA, North Pacific Subtropical Gyre - HC15-DNA-20-200_MG | ecosystem: Environmental > Aquatic > Marine > Oceanic | place: Pacific Ocean: North... | reverse complement strand
GGGGAGGTCGGCGTACTCCTTGATGCAGCCATGGAAACGGGCCGCTGCTACATGTATCAAGAAGGCAATGTTGCCACCGATGCGTTCCCTTGCGAGGCAAGCGCCGCCGCGGACGTTACGATCGGTGTCATCTTCGGTTCCACCGCCTCCATGGAGAGCGCGCTGTCTGGCACACCTACGTTGCTCTTAGACCGTGAGTTTGTGGGTTACCATCCCTTGTACGAACTCGGCGAAGGAAAAGTGGTGTTCAAGGACTGGCAGAGTATCTGGAATGCTTTCCAACGATTCCGGTCAGACCCGGCCTCGTTACCGGGGTTCGGCAACTGGGACTCCATGTTGCAACGGCTGGACCCATACCAAGACGGCGGTGCCGCGGGCCGCATGGGCCAATACATCGCCTGGCTCAGCGACGCGTTCAAATCCGGTATGGGCCGGAAAGATGCCCTGGCTTTCGCGAAAAAACGATATACAGATACGTGGGGGTCCGACAAAGTCACCGACCTATCCGACTACCGAAAGTCGGCAAACGCTGGGCGGGGATTCGGCCTGGAAATCGCTATAGGGGAGCCTAGATTGTGAATGGGAAAATATCAGGATACGAAACGGCCATCGTAGGAAATCCTTGGAAAAATTGGTTCTTCTTACGGCTAGAGACCGAAGAAGGTGTGATGGGATACGGCGAAGCCAGCCTCAACGGGTTCCCTCTGACGGTGGAGACGGCCGTCCGAGAACTTCAGGGCTATTTCATAGGCAAATCTGCATTCGATATCAATAAGATTCTTCCTGATATGCTCTCTGGCGTTTACTCAGACGGCGGACAGATTCACCGAGGTGCCATGGCCGCCGTAGAATCTGCCTGCTGGGACATCATAGCCAAATCAAATGACCGGCCTTTGTGGGACTTGTGGGGAGGGCGAGTGAGAGACAAAATCCGCCTCTACGCCAACGGTTGGTACCAGGAAGAGCGTATCCCAGAAGCTTGGGCCATCCGGGCCGTTTCCGCCACCGATATGGGCTACACAGCTTTGAAGTTTGATCCGTTTGGCGAGGCCAAAGGAGCGATGGGCGCCAAGGAACGAGACCTGTCGTTGGACATCATCCGTGCAGTGAAGAACGCTGTTCCGCCGGAGACCGATCTGATGATCGAAGGTCATTGCCGGTTCGACGTTCCCACAGCCCTTCAATTAGCGCGATCGTTGGCTGAGTTCGACGTGCTATGGTTCGAGGAACCGGTGAACCACCGTAACGTTCGGGGCTTGATTGAGGTGGCTCAGCGGGCGCCGGTACGCATCGCAACCGGTGAAAATTTCATCACCTTTGGACAATTCTATGAACTTTGCAGCGGCAGTCTAAATATCGTGCTGCAACCGGACGTAGCCAACCTGGGAGGTTTGAAGGCGGGCAGGCAGGTCTGCGAACTGGGGGAGGCCTTGGACATTCCCGTGGCACCCCATGACGCCCAAGGACCGCTGTCCAAAGCCCTTTGTCTCCAGATGGCGGCAATCAGCCCTGCGGTCATGATTCAAGAAGACTTTGAAGAGTTCAATGCGGAGTGGACTCGCTCACTGGCCACCGCCATTGAAAAGAAAGACGGCATCGCCACCATTCCGGATGCTCCTGGCATCGGTCGGAGTCTTAAATGGGACAACCTAGCCGAGCACCCGTTTAACCCCGGGGCAACGCTTACTTTATTCGAAGCCGGTTGGGAACAGCGCACCGGCAAAGGAAGTTAGATTTGAACGTAATCGGTGTGATTCCAGCGAGGTACAAGTCGACACGCTTTCCAGGAAAGCCATTGGCCGATATATTGGGAAAGCCAATGATCTACCACGTGTACCAATCTTCCGCCAAGGCCACCCTTCTGAACAAAGTTGTAGTGGCCACCGACGACGATAGGATCACTAGAGCCTGTGATCAGCACGGGATCCCATGGGTGATGACCTCCGACACCCATTCAACTGGTACGGACCGGGTAGCCGAGGTCGCCCAGAAGATCGATGCCGACCTCTATGTGAATATCCAGGGTGATGAACCAATGATTCGCCCCGAGACCATTGACGCCGCCGTAAAACCGTTCTTGGACGGCGGCGATTTTCAGGTTACCAACCTGTGTGCCGTTATCGAAGATCCCGATGAGGTGGTGGACACCAACGTAATAAAGGTGGTCCGCTCACCGGATTCCAACGCCATATACCTGTCACGCCAACCGATCCCGTATCCCAAGGACCGACGTGATGTCGTCTATTACAAACAGGTTTGCGTGTATGCATTTAGAAAAGACCCGTTGCTCAGGTTTATGGAAACACCTCAAACTTACTTGGAGCGGGTAGAAGGCGTGGAGTTACTCCGTTTTTTGGAAATGGGCGTTCCAGTCAAGTTCATAGAAGAGCAGGGTGGGACCTACGCAGTTGACTCTCCAACAGATTTAGCGAGGGTCTGCGAGATAATGGCGGCGGCGGGTTTTCCTTAATATGTCCGAACTACCCCAGACGTGCCGGCTATGTGGGGCCAGCCACCCGTCCTTTGAGATCGTAGGCGACTTCGTCTACGGAGGTCACGAAGAGCAGAAATTCTACCGCTGTCCGGACTGTGACATAGCTTTCCTTTTCCCAGCTCCCACCGAAAAAGAAGAGGCATTGTTCTATGCTAAAGAATTCGAGAAATTCATGGGCGGCAGGGCTGGGAAAACCAGGGATTGGTCGGGCCCGGAGGCACATATCGCCTCAAATCAGGTGGAGATAGAAAGAAGGCTGCCTCACCTGGAGAGGCACTTAACCAAGAAAGGCGTTCGACTTCTGGAACTGGGCTGCTCCTCCGGTTTCATGCTCTTGCCCCTTAAAGAGCGGGGTATCGAGGTATACGGGGTGGAGCCCAGTGGCCTTTTCACCACATACATCACTTCCAAAGACATTCTAGTCTACGACTCTCTAGACCAGTTCGAATCTGAATCCGGGATGACAGGCGAGCTGGATCTCGTCACAAACTATTTCCTATTAGAGCACGTTCGTCATCCACTCAAATTCTTGAAACAATGTCTAGCGCAATTGAAGCCTGATGGAAAGATATTCTTCGAGGTCCCAAGCAGAGACGACCCGTTGGTTTCCATCTTTGACATTCCAGCCTTCGACAGGTTCTACTGGTCGGTTGCGCATCATTGGTACTTCAACAGAAATAGCCTAATCCACCTTCTAGACCAACTGCCGTGCGACTACGAATTGATTCCTGAACAGAGGTACGACTTGTCCAACCATATGTGGTGGGCCACGGCCGGCAAGCCAGGTGGAATGGGCAAATACTCAGAATTATTCACCAAAGAACTGGACGAAGCGTACAAAGAGAGCATGCGCCGCACCGGCCACTGCGATACCTACTTCGTTTGGATACACAAAAAGGGGGAGACATAGGAAGATACTTAATCACGGGAGGCGGCGGCCTCATCGGCTCCACTATAGCCCGTATATTGCTGGCAAGGGGCGACGAGGTGGTCATCTTCGACAACCTGTCCACTGGTAACGCTAAGAACGTTCCGGCAGATTCACATTTGGTTCACGGTGATATCTCAGACCAAAACGATATCAAATCGATCCCTTCAGGACCATATGACGCAGTATGCCATCTGGCCGCCCAGGCGTCTGGCGAGATCTCCCACGATAACCCGAGTTTGGACATACACTCAAATGCCTTGGGAACTTTATTCCTGCTTGAATGGTGCCGACAGCAGAGAATCAAGAGGTTCTTCCACGCCAGTTCAATGGCGGTATACGGCCTGACCGACCGCGTCCCGGTATCAGAAGATCAACCACCAGATCCTTACTCTTTCTATGGCATCTCAAAACAGGCCTCGGAGCAGTACGTCAAACACTTCGCTAAAGCAGGCTTGGAAACGACGGTACTTAGGATGTTCAACGTCTATGGGCCAGCACAAAATCTGTCCAACTTGAAACAAGGGATGGTCAGCATTTACATGGCGTTCCTGGCTTTAGGCCAACCGATAACCGTGAAGGGTTCTATGGACCGGTACCGGGATTTCATCTACATAGACGATGTAGCCAAGGCGTGGACGGCTGTCATAGACTCGCCCAACTCTGTCGGGCAACTTTACAACGTTGGGAGTGGCCGCAAGACCTTTGTCCGAGAGCTGGTTCCAGAGTTGATTCGAGCATGGGGGCACGACCCAGGAACCTACCCAGTTGTGGAAGAGGTAGGCACCCCCGGAGATCAGTTCGGGATATACTCGGATATCAGCAAGATTACCACCGAGATCGGCTGGAGTCCCCAGGTTTCTCTGGCGGAGGGCCTCAACCGAATGTCCGACTGGGCTAAGAGCACGGAGCCCACTCAGGCCGATTAGGCCGTAATGGGATGCTCGGGCCCGCTCTCTTTACACCTTTGACCTCAGCATTCTAGGACGTGTGACCGATTGATGCATATTCTTGGGTCTCCCAGCCAGGAAAGCCTGCGAAAAACCCTAAAGTGTACTGGTGACGCAGCATTCTCTTGGATCTACCTCGGGCACGACATAGCGGGATTTGAACTATCTAAGAAAGCGTTTCAAGACCGCGGAACATTAATCGACGTAACTGGACGGTTTCACCAGGCTGCTGAGGATCTGCGAGATCCTTACCTTCATTTGATATACGACATTGGCAGAAATTCGAACTCCCTGCTGTGGTGGGTGACCTCACTCTCATACCGCAGTCGTGCGGTGTCCAAAACCTTTCAACAGGCCTGCTTTTTGCGGGTGGCTATGGACCTTATCATCGCTTGGACCGGGCCCGATAATCTGGTGGTCATCTGCTCCGATAGTCCTGTTCGGCGCGCCTTGAGAATCAACTTCGACCGATCTACTTTAAGAGCAATCGATCGCACCCATCAGATTCCCGGCAGGTCGTTCATTGACTGGGGAAACCTGGTATTCCGAAGGTTATTCTTCCTCCTCCGTGAGGGCCGGCGTCTGATCCAAGCCCGCCGGGCGTTGCCGGAGGCCCACATTCCCAAAGAGCCAACAACCCTCATCATATGTTCTGCCAGTTCTAGGAACGTCCATCAAGGAACCGAGTTCCACTCACTGCATTTCGGAGACCTGGTAGACAGGCTACTGAGGATGGGCCACAAAGTCGGTGTGATCCCGGTAGTGCTTAGGGATGTCCAATACAAAACTACTTTGGAACGGATCCAGTCTCTTTCACTCCCTCTCATGGCGCCGCACCGTTACCTTAGCTTTGGGGACCTGCTAGCGGCAGTCGTCGCCTCATTAGCCAAACCTCGAATTCCAAACCCTTTTCCCAAGTTGCAGGGGATGAACATCAATCCAATGGCCGAAGAAGACCTGCGAAGTCATTGGAGAAGCAATAGGGCTGCCGATGCATTGTTGTTCTCGGCAACACTGCGCCGCTTGGCCAAAGCCAACGCGAATATCGCCCGGATAATCTACATTTACGAGAACCAGCCTTGGGAACGGGCACTCTGCTGGGAGGCTAACATATCCATGCCCAGGACGGATATGATTGGGTACCAACATTCAAGGCTCCCACGAAATTTGTTGAATTACTTCCAAGCCCCAGGTGGGGAAGAGACCGCCCCGTTTCCAAAATACGTGGTTACCAACGGCCCCTACTCCGCCCGAACCCTAACAGCTGGAGGATTCCACCCGGACCGGGTCAAGATTGGATGCGCTATTCAAATGGGTAAACAATTAGCGTCACATTCTGTGAACGGACAAGTCTCGCCTTCTAGAACCAGGCCATTGATCTTGATCGCACCCTCGGAAGAGATGGAGGAAGCCGCCGAATTGATCGGCATGGGCATAGACCTATTTTCACCAGACGACGGAGTGGACGTTGTTTTGAAGTGCCACCCCAACATGCCCTTCTCCAGAGTAGCCGGATTCTTCGAAGAAGAATTGCCTTCTCACGTGTATCTCAGCGATCAACCGATAGCAGACCTGTTCCCAATCAGCTCCTTGATGGTCTACACGGGTTCGACGGTTTCCGTGCAGGCACTGGCGATGGGATTACCGGTGATACATGTGCGACCACGATTCGATTTCGATCTGGATCCATTGGAAGGCCACCATGAGTCACGCCTGGCCGCCACAGGCATAGATGACCTCCGCTGTAAGGTCGGCTGGTTATTGGCGCACCGGAAAGAGTATATCGAGGGCCACAAAAATGATTGGAGACATATCGTAGACGATCTGTACGGACCGGTGACCAACGAATCTGTTGAGGCTTTCGTAGCCTAACACGGCTCTCGATCATTGGCCCCGCAGCCAAAAGCGAATAAATATTAATGAACGCTCCAGAAACATCTGTGCTCATACGCACTTTCAATGAAGAAAAACATCTCCCGGCGCTGCTGGCCTCGCTTGGGGAGCAGGAATATAAAGATTTTGAAATCGTCTTGGTCGACTCAGGCTCCTTGGATCGGACTCGAGAGATAGCGGAGCCCATCGTACAGAAATTACTTCGCATAAAAAGCCAAGACTTCACTTTCGGTTACTCGTTGAATGTTGGATGTGAAGCGTCGGAAGGCCGGTTCATTGCCATAGTTTCAGCCCATACTCTGCCGGTGGACGATAAGTGGTTGGGCAAACTTGTAGAGCCGCTGCGACATGAAAACACGGCGATGTCCTACGGACGGCAGGTGGGCGTTGCCAGCTCAAAATATAGCGAGATTCAAGACTTGGGAAGGATGTTCGGTAAGCGTTCCAAGGTTCTTCGGCCGCCGGATTACTACGCCAACAACGCCAACTCGGCAGTGCGCAAACAACTGTGGCAGCAACATATTTTTGATGAGACTTTGCCCGGGCTGGAAGATGCCGAATGGGCGAAGTACTGGATGGGAAAGGGGTATCAAGTCGTCTACGAGCCTGACGCACCCCTTTACCACATCCATGAGGAGAACTGGCAACAGGTAAAGCGACGTTACTACCGCGAGGCGCTGGCGGCGAAATGGATCGGGGCCAAGAGTCCAAAGACAGCAATCAAAGAAGCGGCTCGAGAGGTCCTTTACACCATCTTTGATTTTGGGAAACTCTTCACTCCACTGCCGAGCGCGGATGCGCCGCGCAAACGCGACTTAGGCATGAGCAGCGAGATATTGAAATTCCGGATCCACAAGGGTCTTGGAACAGTACAAGGCCTGCTGGATGGAGCAGTGATGCAGGACCCTGAATCAAGAGACGCGATGTATTTTGACCGGAGCTGCCGGGCAGTCGTAGTTCGTGGCCCCAGGCGCGCTAGTTTGGCTACCATTCAGCTACCCGATATCAAACCTGGTGAGGTATTAATTCGCACAGCCTATTGCGGCGTAACAGATCGGGATTCCATCATCCCAGAGGCAAGTGGAGGGAACAGACATCTCTCTGGACAATCCTACCCGTTCGTGCCTGGTCTGGAGATGAGCGGACGAGTGGTGTCCACCGGCCCTAACGTCATTAACGTCCAAGACGGAGATCCGGTGGTGGTTGAGCCGATGCAAAGCTGTGGTTCGTGTGAAAACTGCCTCAATGGAGATTCGACAAACTGCATTGACCGCACGTATCTAGGGCGCCGGGGCAACACAGGGGGCTATGCCGAGTTGATCGTGGTGCCGTGGCGGTCTGCACACATTATCCCAGTCAATCTAGACCTCAAGAAAGCTGCATTGGGTGCACCCATGGCCATGGCCATCAAAGGAATAAATAGGCTTACCAACTCTTGGTCCTCGGCTCCTGAGGTGAAAAATTGTGCCGTTGTCGGCGCCGGCACAATCGGACATTTAGCCGCCAAATTGCTGGAAAACCTTGGACATTCTGTGACCGTATTTGATAAAAACAAGGACCGACTCAAGCTATTTGACGGTTCCGGCATCGCGACTTCGGAAACGTCAGAGGCCTTGTCTGGGTTTGATGCCATAGTTGAAGCCACTGGAAATGCCGTAGAATTAGACACCGTACTGCACCGTAGTCCACCAGGCGCTACGATACTGTTACTAGGCATACCTTACGGAACACGGGAATTCACTTTTGAAAGCATCGCTGCATATGACAAAACGGTTGTGGGCTCCATCGGCAGCGCCTCGCAGGATTTCATTCACGCCATTCCTTTGCTCTCTGAATTGGACTTAAGCGCATTCATGACTAGAGTGATTCCTCTCGAGGATTTCGATCTCGGGTGGGAAGAAACGCGTCAGGAGAAGCATTTGAAAGTACTGCTTAAATTAGATGACAACTTGCCGTGAGTCCATCAGTAGTGGTGAGGGCAAGCAGCGTCAACCGATGAACGTGACAAAACAGGTGGTCCTCCTTGAGTTCCCCGACGAGGCGGCAGCGTATCTAAACGGCGTCAAGGGCGAGGAATCCGATCCAAATACAACAGAGATTGTCTCGTTAGACCCTTCCGTCCAGATTTTACTCAAGCAACGTGGACTTCCCTACGAAACCAGCGCTTGCTATTTTTCATCTGATTCCCATGCGCGAGCGCTGCTGAAATCTCACGAGATCTTAAAATGGCTCGGGATCCGGTTCTCTTTCCACGACCGCATGGGGATCCACGGGGCCTACGAGAACGCCTTACTATGGTACTCACGGTTCTTCGTCCACGCCATGATTTGGTCGTCGGAGATCATCGCGGAGGTTCATAGCAAACATCCAGGAGCGGAGATTCGGGCAGCCGTCAATCTTCCGGCTGGATCCGCCAATCCCCGCCTTCAAGAGAGTGACCGTTATATTGGAATTCTGGCCCAGAATTTCTGTTGGCGCGTAGGATTGCCCTTCAAAAACATCGTCACAGGGAACGCAGATACTGTGACCGATCGGGATAACAACCCAGTTCTCAGCGGTATTCGACGCCTAGGATTACAGATAGCAGCAGTATTGCACCGGCGAACGCTGCGACGGCTTGGGAAATTGGGTCCGTTATTATCTCTGACTCACGCTTACCGCATGGACGATCTAGCGGCGGAATGCCAATACACCTCAGACGGTTTACCGTGGGTGGTCCTAGGCGAAGGTGGTTCATCCCTGCGTGGCTCAAATCTAGCGTCCAGGGCGTTAGGCGCATTGGCAGGAGGCGTATTCCAAAAAAGATTTGGGCCTTACGAAGCAGAGGTCTGGCTGTCTCTGCTGGAACGCACGGTAGACGATGACCCTGAATTTACGACTAGATTACAGGAAAACCTAGATACGATTGCATCTGCCGCCGAAGAAGACACTGATATGTTCAGCCATCGTGACGTTGAATTTGGACGAGCCTACGCAGACAAACTCCGTAGTGGTATCGGACCAGCGATTCAGCAGCTGCACCGGCAGGTGGCCGCAGCAGACGAGATGCTGAATTTATTGCGGCCCAGGTTCATGCTTACTCCCTTTGGCCGCAGGTCTCAGCATGCTCTTGGGGAGTTGGGAAATAAGAAGGGAATCCCCGGGCTTCTAGTAGCCCATGCTTCGTTCACGCCATACAAAAACGAACTAGAAGAAATTGCCTGGAAATTCCACGGAGACGGGTTATTCAACGGCTCGTTTACCCACGCCGCATTACAAACACCGATGGCAGAGAAGTTCTCACGGCAACTGGACTCTCCGGCTAAATTCGTGCCCACAGGACCTTTAGTTTGGGGCTCCCCAGTTGATCGCAACGCATCACTAACCCTAAGGAAACAGATGACATCCGGTAGAGACGGAGATCGAATCATCGTACACGCCAGCACCCCACACGACCGCAGCAGCACCCATTTCCACGTCTACGAGACCATGGACGAATACGTCGAGACGCTGACCGACTTGGTCTTGGCCGTTGAGCAACTGCAGGGTGTGTATCTGATCATCAAAGCAAAGCCTGCCCCTCTGGGCAAGAAGGAATTAGAAGCCTTACTACCCAGTTCAGACCGGTTCACCGTTTCGGTTGAAGAGCCTTTCACCGATGTCTTGGGGATGTCTGACTTGCTCGTTAGCCTGTCTTCCACCACCGTCGAGGAGGCTTTACTGAACCGGGTTCCGGTGTTGTTTTACGGAGGAAACGGACGTTATCAGCATGTCGAGGCCCAACCAGTGACTCCCGATTTGCCAGTCGCACCGGGAGCAGCTTTTTCCGTTTCCCGGCCCGATCACCTGGCCGATGCTATCCAGAGGGTCTTGGACGTCAACGGTCCCACGCCACTTCCGGAAAACCTGTTTGATGGTTATTCTTACAAGCCTGAGGAGATTACCCCGTTACCACAATTAGTCAAAGAATTGGTCGGGGGCTAGAAGCAACCTAACTCTCTGGCATATATCAGATTAATGCAGAGGTTTCTCAACCATATGGCCACGCCAACCGACAATCCGGGAACCAGTCCAGAGGTTAGTATCGTCATAAACTGCTTGAACGGCGAACGCTGCTTGGAAGAAACTCTGGATAGCGCCTTTGCCCAAACAACAGACGATTGGGAGATCGTTCTATGGGACAATGCCTCCACTGATCGAACAGGCGAGATTGCCGCCAGTTATGGCAAAAAGGTGAGGTATTTTCTAGGAGAGTCCACCGTCCCTCTAAGCCAGGCAAGGAACCTGGCATTCCAGCAGGCCCGGGGTAGCTTCATAGCTATCTTAGATGCCGATGATATCTGGTTACCAGAAAAATTAGAGAGCCAACTGGACCTGTTCCGCGCCAATGACGACGTAGGGCTGGTCTATTGCGATTCGACTCTATTCGACGACGGTGGCGACCGCTATCGGTTATTTGAAGGCGGAAACCCGAAACGAGGCCGTGTATTCGGCGACCTACTGGCCACGAATTTCATGTTCACATCCACCATGATGTTCCGGAGGTCGGCCCTCGATTCATTGGAATACATGTTCGACGAATCCTATACCAGAGTCCAGGATTACGAACTCAGCCTAAGAATGGCCTACAACTTCTCTCTAGACTATGTGGATCGCCCTTTATGCCGTTGGCGGATGTATCAGGATAATGAACATTGGCGGAAGTGGAAAAACTCCCTCATCCCAAGGGTGATCGAAGTCAAAGAATGCGTCGAAAAACTCATCGAGAAATACCCCGACATACCTGATAGATACCCTTCAGAATTGCGTTCTTTCCATAAGGGTGTCGACT
>Ga0310344_10003909_pt1 | contig 11077 bp, 18 predicted proteins | sample HC15DNA20200_MG_FD_203801 | JGI IMG/M metagenome (GOLD analysis project Ga0310344, IMG submission 203801) | Marine microbial communities from station ALOHA, North Pacific Subtropical Gyre - HC15-DNA-20-200_MG | ecosystem: Environmental > Aquatic > Marine > Oceanic | place: Pacific Ocean: North... | reverse complement strand
GGCCTCTTACACAAATATCCCTAGTGCAAACATACTGCCGCTTTCTGATACGGTTGACATTAAACAATCCGAAGGTGACATATGGTCCCTACCTGAAAATACATACGCCACGCAGTACCCATACGGCCATGTATATGAGAGCGAATCAGGCCACATATTAGAGTTTGATGACACGCCTGACAAAGAGCGTATATTGCTATATCATCATACAGGCACCGAATTAGAAATCACCGCAGATGGGGCCAAGAATGAAGTAAACAAAGATTCAACCCACACGATAACCGAGAAAGACAATAAGGTCTACATTAAGGGCAGCTCTGACCTAACAATAGGTGGTCGCCATAAGATAATAATAAACGCAGATGGCCAAACAGATAACAACTATGATATACAGATAGGGCCTAACGCTAACGTAAATATACAGGTAGATAAGGGTGATATTAACATGGCCGCATTAGATGGTAATATTAATATGTTTGCTAATAATAACCTGAATATGAGAGTAGGTGGTACATACACATTAGTGGCTGGTAAGATAGAAGAAACATCACAAAGTACAACCACACGTACCGCTCAGAATGAATATCACACATATGGTAACCCTATTGACCACAATTAAAACTGGCTGGGCTTTCTAATCTATAAAAGTAGTAAGTAACATAGAGATATAAGGGAGCGGCTTTTATGGTTTTATATATAGGAATTTTTTTCGTGCTAATTTTTACGATATTAAGTGGCTGTGTCAAAGTGTCGGCACACATAGATGATATAGATAAAGCAACAATAAGTATAGAGAAGGAGTTTTAGGGATTCATAAACTTATACATAGTCATGTTGAGTCCCAGAAAAGAATGCTAGAGCTAACAGAAAACGCAATCAAACGATTATCTTACATAGCAAATAAGGCAGGCACTCGTTATGTGAGATTAGATATTAAGGGTGGTGGATGTGCAGGCTTTGAATACAAGTGGGAAACTACTGATACAAGGGAAGATACTGATTGTCTATTAGGTGATATTCTCATTGCTAGTTTAGAGTTAGAGGTTTACTTATTAGGTACAACGCTTGATTGGGTAGAAGACACATTTTCGTCTGAATTTAAAATAACTAATCCTAATAGTAAGAGCAGTTGTGGCTGTGGTGAAAGTTTTAGCGTCTAAAAATTTTTCGCTTATCTGTGCGAATACTTTGATGTGAATTGGGGCGGCATGAGTTTAAAACAAAAACTTATAAAATGTAAAGAAAAAGCAGATAAGATAGCATTAAGGGAACCAAGAACAGCAAGACAAGTAAAAGATAGAATAACCTGGGAACGCTTAAGAAAGATAATGTTAATACGTTATGATAGATAAAACAAAGACACCTATACTAATATCAACACCTAGAGCAGGTAGTCATTACGTAGGTCAATATATTAGAGAAACATTTAAAAGCAGAGGTATACTATTACCTGGTTCTGCTGAATTGTTTGGTGCTGTAGATGATGGTCATTTAGATGAAGATATTAAGCTTAGACATATTATAAAATTTTTTGAAGATACTAGAGAGGTGTTACATATGGATATATGTTCTATTACACACGCTTGCCATTTAAGCAATCGTATAAGAATTTTATCAAGGCCTAATTGTGAAACATTGTTTGATTGGTTTAAAGAGTTTTACGATGGTTATCAAATAGTATTATTAAGACGTAGAAATATATGGAAACAATGGTTAAGTTATTTGTTTCATAAGTCTATTGATATAGCAGCAGATCAATCTGGCGAAACCTTTACTAGGAAAAGATATACTGAAGACGTACACCCTTGGCATAATGTACAAGGTACAATGAAAGAAGAAATATTAAAATCTACAATAGCAGCACTTAATCCTAAATTTATACATAGAGAAAATATCTTACAAAATTTTTTATCTGAAATACGTTATATGGAAGAAGAAATAAGAAACTATTATGTAAAAGGTTCTTATAACAATAACAATGTACGTGATGTATGGTTAGAAGATTTAAATGAAGATGTGCTTACAGAATGGTATATACCACAAGACATGCGTGAGGATTATGTTATGAATGAAAAGATATTACCTTTTAAAATTAAATATGAAACTTATTTTAAAAAACCTGATTTAGAAGTTGCTAAAAATAAGTTTATGAAACTATATAATGATGAATTTAAGCATTATGGTTACTTGGTAGATTAAACGCCCAAGCTTTTTCATAACACCAGAAACATTGCCAACACCATGCAGTAAAGTCTTTAGTTTGATTGGCACCACCTACACAACTTCTAGTCATAGGAAATAGTTCTTTCATTAGACCTTCTTCTTTGTATATACCAGCAACAAATCTTTTATTTACATTTAACCAAGGTTGATATACGTTGTAAGTTATATTAGGTTTATCTTTATTATCACGTCTAGTTTCGCCTTGTATTCTTTCTAATTCTCTTTGACTATAACTAATCTCAGGAAATCTTTCTTTAGCATACTTGGCAAATTGTAAACGTATTTCTTTAGGTGGGTTTGCTGTCATACCATCTAATCTAATAGGACCTTTAAATTGTCCCATAAAATCTGGTATTAGTTTATCTAATTGTAAAATCTTTGCAACAGCAGTTATAGACATGTTACCATATAGTTCTTGGTTTTCTAACATACTATCTTTTGCTTTAGGCCACCAACCACCTGCTTCTCTATCGTTGAAATCTTTTATTGTTATGTCATTTAACTTACCATTAGGAAACTTCTTTTGTAAGTATTCAGTTATTTCTCTAGCTGCGTCAGCGTCTTTAGGTGCGTTTACGTCATTACACATAAAAGGAAATATCTCTATTTGTGGAAAGTGTTTAAGTGTTAGATATGTAGCAGACGCTGAGTCAGCGCCACCTGATAATGATACTACAACTTGTTTAGGTAGAAAGTCATCATCAAACTCTATATCTTTTAATGCTTGTTCTTTGTGTGGTGATTTATCTATTTGTTCTTTAATGTTTGTCCAAAACTCAACTTGTTGATTACCATATTTTAAAATCATTTAAATGCTCCTTGTCTTACTTTTCTCCAACGTTCTAGTTCTGGTGTAACGTTAAAGTATTCTTCACTTTTTATTTTTTTAACCCTATTCTTTTCACTAGGTACAGCAAAGTTTTCATATGCCTTTTGTACGTTCTTTCTTAATGTTCTACTTCTAGGATCAAAACCTCTATTTGTTTTTATTAATAATAATGTTATGCCTTCTTTATGTGCAATCTCTTTTGCTTGTTCTATTTCATGTTCGTTGTACCCAAATATTATATATTGCCAAACTATCGGGTGACCTGCCTGTACTCCCATTTTCATAGTTTCCCACACTTGTTCAAAGTTAGAACCTATACGATACAATTCTGACTTCTTATCTAAACCATCAACACCAAAGTACCAACAATTTTCTCCTAAACCATAACTATATGCTTTTTCCCACCACTTATCATCCATATTACCACTTTTATCATTTGTACCATTTGTTGCAACTCTTAAACCTTTACCTAAACCGTCCATCATTTCTAAAAATGCTAGAAAGTCAGGATGATAGATTGGGTCAGATATTTGACCACAAAAGGTTATCTGATTATCATAGTAATTTAATATTTTTCTAAACTCTGGTTTACCTATATCAAACGATCTCTTTATTCTAGGAAGACCTTCTACCTTTTGTCGTAAACATTGTGGGCAACGTAATATACATCTATGCGATAGATCCATATTAGGTGAAGATAGCTTTTGATTTTTGATATAAAATTCTGCTAGTTCCTGTCCGTTCATTTACCGAATCCTATTCCTGGTGATATAACTTGTTTTACAGCACTAACAATTAGTCTATGCTCTTTGATAGGTTTACCTGTAGATGAACAAGCAGTTAAAAATAATATTGATAGTATAATTAATATTCTCATCTTTTGTATGTGTCTTTTTCTCTATTGCCACATTTGTATTGGCATTGTTTCATAGCACAACTAGGGTTATTTATTAGGGTATCAAAGAAGTGTGCCCATTCCTTTGAACCATATATGTCTTCTATCTTCTCTACATTTTTCAGAGCAAGGTGTTCATCTTTCATATGAAACTCATTCTCTAAAGCGTGGTCGTTTTTAGGATCATCTAACCAACAACAAGGTAACATAAAACCGTCTGCTGTATATGCAGCTGGTTTATGATAACTTTTAGGTTGAAAAGTTAAACACCTAGGTTTAATTCTTATGTCTTTGGGATCCATTTTGCATTACCACATTTGTATTGACAATAGTTCATTGCCTTTTCTGGTTTATTAACTACTATATCAAAAAAATTAGTCCATTCTTTAGAAGAATATATATCTTCTAATTTACTATTGTTTTTTACAGCAAGGTGTTTATTTCTTAATCCCATCTTTTTTACATCATCATCTAGTTCAGGTTGATCTAACCAACAACAAGGTAACATATAACCATCTGAAGTATATGCAGCTGGCATATGTTCAGGATCTGTCATAGGAAACGTCAAACATCTAGGTTTTATTTTTACCTCTTTAGTCATATTATATCATTAAATTTTGTTAATGTCAACCCTTGTATCATTCAACCATACGTCTATTTTTTGATAGTTATAATACGCTTCTTTTATCATATCTTCTTCTATCATACTAGGGTATACCCAATTTTCATCATCTTTACCATGTTTACCTTCTTTGATACCTATATCTTTATTGTAAACATCAGGATGTTGTTTACGTGTTAAATTAGGGTCTGGATAACCTACACCCACAATTAGTCTAGGTTCTGATTCTGTCTGTAATAAATTCTGTACTGAATCTTTACCTGTTTTTTCAAAGGCACTACAATAACCTGTTTTATATCCTAGTAAGGCTGCAGCCATAACTAATTGACCAGATGATATTCCTATTGACATTGCCTTTTGTTCAAATAAAGTTTCTTTTGCTATAGGTCCTGCGTCTGATCTCAATGCTGTTAAGTGAGTACCACCACGTATGTTTCGTGTATCATCACAATACACAAATACAGCATTTGCTTTTATTTGAGAATTAGTTACAGAATACTTTTGATCTTTCTGTACACCTGTTGTCGTAAATATTTCTTCAGTCCTAGTGTTTGTAGAAAACGTAAAGTTTTTTGTTCTTTCGTATATGCCTTGTATTGTAACAGGATCAGTATATACTCTTAAATTAAAATGTGTTTCATTTTGTTTTGAGGGACTATTTGTCGCTACGTAAATTAAGGTTTCTAAATCCTTATGAGGCAACCTTTTATTTAAATCATAATTACGTTGAGCAAGTTTACATATATCAATCGCCTTTTTAATTTCATCATTCATTTGACTATTTATTATAAATATTACTAACATAATCTTATATTAATTTCCGAACATTGTAAAAGGAGAATAGTATGGCAAAAAAGCCAAAGAAAATTACTATATCTTCTCTAAAGAAGAAGGCACCTAAAGTACCTCCTTTGACTTGTATAAAGATTGACAATGTTATAAGTAAATTAGAGAAGATTGTAGAACGCAAAAAAACACTAGATAAAAAACAATTAAAAGATTTAGTTAAGAAACTTGAAACATTAAGGGAGGCCAATGAGTCACTACGAGATGGTGGCATATATTGGTACGAAAAATTAAAACACTTATTAAAAACGAGGTAGGTATGAATTACTACTTTACAGGCGTATTAATAATAATGATGTGTCTATTAGCATTTTGTGTAGGGCCGATAACTTATTAATGATTAAATGGACTAAAAACAAATGGCAACAATTTAAGAAGTGGTCTACCGTAGATCATTGGATTGATCTATTTGTAGATGTAGGGCTTATTGCGTTTGATGTATTGTCTAGTCCGATATTAATACTTGTAAGATTTATCAGGTACTTTTTTAACAAATACGTAAACGGTCATATAAAAAGATTTCTAAAATGGTTCGCTCATAGAGTTTTAAAAGTATAAATAAAAATAAACTCCGTGAAAAGAAAACGTAGCGAATACGAACATTACCAAGCTAACAATCCTTTAACTCAACACTATATTACAACAGGTGCTATATTGCCTGAAAAGAAAGAACAACCAAAAGTTGTTAAGAGAAAAAGAAAATGTTTAGTTGGCCAGAAAAAATAGTAGGTTACCTTTTACTAGGCTATATCTGTTATGTTATAGTCTGTATGATATTAGGTACACTAGAGATTTTATAGAATCTAAATAATATAGAATGATACAGAAAATGTATTACATCGCTGGATGTCTGGCCATTCTTATGGCAATAACTTCTGTATCTCTATTTGTTATTCTTTAAAAGTTAGAGTTAACTAATTTCATCCAATCAAAGTTTCTATGTATGGACATGATTGAGATGATTTTATTATTTTCAAAATCAATGTTAATGTTTTGACCACCAAAACCACTCATAATAAAAATAGGTCTTTCATCACCGTTCATACCTACGTAGAATTGGCCAGCATAATATTTTGAGTCGGACATACTTTCTGATGAATTGTTTACGTTATAATCATCACCTTTACTTATTTTGTTTTCGTATAAATCTTTCAAATACTGACCTTCACAAGTATTATTGTTCCAATCATTTAACATTGCAACAGCAACTCTCATATAATCATATCTTGTTAAATACATACCATAAGTTAATGAGTGTTGACTTCTTTTTGTTTTTTGTTGTTGGTGCATTACTACATGATTTTCAATACCAACTTTATCGTTAAATATTTCTTTTAACATTTTCTTATAATTTTTCCAACCCATTTTATGTACTACATAACTTGCGATTACGTTGGTGTCCATATTTGCATAGAAATATTTGTTTTCACCTGCAACGGTATTTTTTAATTCTTTCTTCATTATACTTTGAACAGAATATTTGTTAGGCCATCTATTTGAGTTTTTAAAATTTTCATCTACATAGTATTCTTCTATACCAGACGCCATGTTTAATACATCAATTAATTTAGCATTATCATATACCGTATTATCAAAAATATCCCAATCTATTGTTGAATGTATACCATCAATGTAACCTCTACAGATAGCGTGACCAGCAATATACGAAGTTATAGATTTACCAACCGAGTTTGAAACGTATCTAGTTTTATTTGTAAATATTTTACCAAATCTATCTTTAGGAGAAATTTCATCAATAACAATCTGTCCATCAACATACATTAAATAACTTAATAATGCTGTTTCGTTTAATTGTTCAGTTACAAAATCATTCTTTTGAAGATTAAAATCAAATTCTTTAATTTTGTTTTTATCTTTTGTTACTTTAAAATAATTTGATCCATCATTTTTACCATAACTAATATATTTTTTTAAATAGTGTTTTAAGATTTTATCATCTGGATTAGCGTCCCTTGGTATCTCACCTGAATTATAAGGGTAACCTTTCCATGGGTTGTCTTTATTTTTATCTACAACCTTTACTTTTTTAATTTCTAATGTTTCACCATCACAACCATTAATATACCATATCTGACTATATTTTTGTTCTGATTTACAAACGTCATGTTCCTCAGCAAATACAACACCGATAGTTAATAATAATTGTAATATTACGATTGTTACCCAAAGTCTAAACATACTATTTACTCTTTACGTTGTACCATTCTGTTTTATGACCTAATCTATTAGTTCTATAAGGTCCTCTAATCATAAAATCCCAATGGTTTAAGTTTTTATTTTTATATACTTTTTCTTTAAACATCTTTCTTGCTTTTGAAAGAGATTTATAAGGTCCCCAACAATCAGTAGAATCCATTAACTTATAATCTAATGTAGGACCACCCATATGTAATTCTGAAATATAATACATTACTGATTCTCCTTCATAGTCATTACTGATAATACAGCAAATACGATAGTTGAAGTAAACATTACAGCAAACATTGTCCAGTTCTCATTTCCCATACAATGACCGCCACAATCTTCTATAGAACCAACGGCAAGTATAGCCGAAAGTATAGTTATTATACTAAATAGTGTATTCATAGTGTTTTTTTCCTTTGTTGTTTTCATATACTATTAATATACCGTATTTTTAGTGAAAAATCAAGTAAAAAATGGAAAAAAATGGTCAAAAAGTCCGTTTTTTCCCTTTGTTTTCTGCGTTTTTTTGGCATATGAGAACAAAAAGAGAACATAAATACTTAAAAAACACTAAAAAATGAGGAAATTATGAAAAAAATGAGAATTTTTAAGTTCTGGAACGAATCGGGTGACGAAAAAGAGAAGGAAGCCATGAGTTTGAAGAAAGCAGTAATGGCAGTACAAGGGGATTACAAGGATAAAATCATTGGCGTTGAATATATTAGTAAAAAAGGCAAAAAAATTGTAGATTCGGTAAAAATACCAGTAGGACGAAAGATTCGTCAATCAATTATTATTGAACAAAGAAGATTAGCAAGAAAAGCTGCGTTAGAAGCAAGACAAAGAGGTTAATATGGCAGTTAGAGAAGGTGATCCATTAAGTACAGGTCATGTTTGTACTGGAATCACTAATTTATCAACTTCATTAGTAAGAACGGTTAAGGCAAATGCAATTCCAGGTGCTGTAAAAGGCACTCCTACCGTATCTCACACTTTTCCACCTGCTCCGTTGTGTCCTGCCCATGTTGCAAACTTAAATGTAGGATCAGATAACGTTAAAATAGGTGGTATACCTTGGGGACGTGTAGGAGATAGTGCTGACGCAGGTGCAATGATTTCAGGTTCTTTAAATGTATTAGTAAATGGTCAGTAAAGTCATATAAATATTGCTATGGCCTTTTCAAACTATGACGCAACGACAACGAATAAGAGTAAACGATCAAATCGTATTTACAGCGATTTGAATTTAAGTTTTACTAAAAATCCTGCAACTAAAGATGTTGCAAAGTTATTTGATGTTCAGGCCATAAAAAGAGCAGTTAAGAATATAATCTTAACAAACAGATACGAAAGACCTTTTAAATCTGACTTCGGTTGTAATTTAAGAGGGTTCTTATTTGAAAATTTAACTGAACCTGTTATGGTACTCATCAAAGATAGAGTGGCTATGGCAATTGAAAAATACGAACCTAGAGTTTCAGTAGAAGACGTAGTTGTTAGAGAAGATGAAACGAATAATGGTTTAGATATTATGGTTTCATTTTTAATTAATGGCGTAGAAGAACCTATTTCAGTATCAACATTTTTACAAAGAGTAAGATAAGATGGCACAACACAAATTAGAAATTTCAGAATTAGATTTTGAGAATATAAAAGGTTCACTTAAAAGATTTTTATCAAATCAAAACGAATTTAAAGATTACAACTTTGAAGGTAGTTCAATGGCAATATTGCTTGATCTACTTGCTTACAATACACACTATTTAGCTTACAATGCAAATTTCGTAGCAAACGAAATGTTTATGGACACAGCACAATTAAGATCAAGTGTTGCGTCATTGGCTAAATTAGTAGGTTACACACCTAACTCTGCTAGAGCACCAATTGCTGATTTAAAATTAGTAATCAATGATGGTACAGGATCAACAATTACAATTCCTGCAGGTACAAAATTTACTTCATCAATAGATGGTTTAACTTATACGTTTGTTTCAGTAGGAGATAAAGTAGTACAACCAATTGATGGTGTTTACACATGTCAAAGTTTAGATGTTTACGAAGGCACATATGTTACTTATAGTTACACAAATGATAGTACAGACATTGACCAAAGATTTTTAATACCTAGTGATAGAGCAGATACAACTACAATAAAAGTTGTTGTACAAAATAGTACATCGGACGTAACACAAAACACATACACTAGAGCAACTTCAATTACAGAATTAGATAACACATCAAAAGTTTATTTTTTACAAGAAGCTGAAGATGGTCAATATGAAATATATTTTGGTGATGGTGTTATTGGTAAATTATTAGAAGATGGTAACATAATTAATATAAGTTATGTTGTAACAAACAAAACAGAAGCTAACGGTGCAACATCATTTACACTATCAGGTTCAATTGCTGGTTTTACAGATATAACTACAACCGTCAATTCATCAGCACAAGGTGGTGCCGAACCTGAAAGTTTACAAAGTATTAAATTTAATGCACCTAGTTTTTATGCGTCACAAGATAGAGCAGTTACGGTAGAAGATTACAAATCAAAAGTAAAACAACTTTATGCTAACACACAATCAGTTAGTGCTTGGGGTGGTGAAGACGCTGAAACGCCATTCTATGGTAGAGTTTATATTTCTATTTTACCAACAAGTGGTTCTAATCTTACAGACGCTACAAAAGATAGAATAGTAAAAGATTTAAAAAAATATTCAGTTGCTTCAGTTACACCAGTTATTATTGATCCTGAAACAACAGATTTATTAATTACATCTAACGTTAAGTTTGATGAAACAAGCACACCTAAAACTGCTGACACAATCAAATCAAACGTTATTACAACTTTAACAAATTACAACGCAAATACTTTACAATCATTTGATACAATTTTTAGATATTCAAAATTAACAGGATTAATTGATGAAACAGACGAAAGTATTTTATCAAACATAACTACAATCAAAATGAGAAAGTCTTTTGTACCAACATTAGGCAGTTCTACAAAATATACAATTAACTTTGCAAACGCATTATACAATCCACATTCAGGTCACAATTCTGCTTCTGGTGGTATTTTAGAATCATCAGGATTTAAAATTGATGGTAACACTACAGACGTTTTCTTTTTAGATGATGATGGTCAAGGTAATGTAAGAAGATATAAAAATGATGGCGCTGTTAGATCATATGCAAACAGCACACAAGGTACAATAGACTATTCAACAGGTAAAGTTGAAGTAAACTCTTTAAACGTTTCTAATATAGAAAACATAAGAGGTGCAGCTTCTACGGTTATAGAAATTACGGTTAAACCAAATTCAAACGATATTGTTCCTATTAGAAATCAAGTATTAGATATTGATGTTGCAAATAGTTCAGTTACGGTAGAGTCTGATACATTAGTAGGAGGTTCAGCAAACGCTGGTATAGGATATACCACGACTAGTAGTTA
>Ga0310344_10003908_pt1 | contig 11077 bp, 6 predicted proteins | sample HC15DNA20200_MG_FD_203801 | JGI IMG/M metagenome (GOLD analysis project Ga0310344, IMG submission 203801) | Marine microbial communities from station ALOHA, North Pacific Subtropical Gyre - HC15-DNA-20-200_MG | ecosystem: Environmental > Aquatic > Marine > Oceanic | place: Pacific Ocean: North... | reverse complement strand
GGTAGACCATCACTGTTCAGGTCTCCAGTTGCTATGCCGTTCCAACGGCCAGGCAGCGTGCCAAGACCCCATCCATCCGTCACTTCTGAGAACTGTCCTCCGTCATTACGCAATAATCGAACAGGTCCCCACTCAATGGCCAAGATAAGATCTGGGTCTCCATCGATATCGACATCAGAAAAAACTGCGCCGGAGACAAGACCAATCCCATCGAGTACGTCCGTGGCCACAGAATCTTCAACCCATTCGCCATCTTCGTTCCGAAACATTCGCGAACTTGAAGGGAGTGGGTAGGCGCCCGGAATCGCACGTCCTCCAAGGAATAAATCCAGATCGTCATCACCATCAATGTCTGCGAGTGCCAGTGGACCTGTAGCGGAAGTGGACGCAGGGATCTTCAAATCAGGTCCTTGTGAGATAAGCATGACCGACGGAATCGTTGCAATCTCAGATGGCGTTCGAACCTCCCAATTACTAACACCAGCGATCAAGTTCGTTCCCTCTACTGTCGGAACGGCTAAAATCCCCGTCTGGTCACCTGGCGCCTTACTCCCAACCCCAATGGGGGCAAGCAACCGACGGCGCTCTGTTCGCATCAGAAGCGTCTGACCGCCAGTTGCGGACGCAATCAATAAATCTGGATCGCCGTCCCTATCCACATCTTCCCAGCTGAGGCCTGGCCCAAGTCGAGACAATTCAACAGGGATGAGCGGTTGACGGGCCAGCTCATCAAACTCCGATTCGATATGACGTCCACCACCCATGGGTCCGCTGAACAACGGTCTCAGCACTTCCGAATCGTGTGTAACTGGAAGAATTGACGGTGGGAACACTTCGTATGCGTTGTCGACCTCGACATTCATCTCTTTCTTGATTCCAGATGGCCATGTAATCACGAGTTCTGCTGCATCACTTGTGCCCATAGCAAACGTCAATGAGGGGTCCGAAGCGGACAGATACATCCCGCCTGAAGTGATCTGTCTCGTTTGGCGGGGTGTAGCACCTCCTTTTAGGACTGCACGAGCTCCGATCGCTTGAGTGTTACCTGAGCGATCAAGAACTCGAACAGATATACGTGGTCGACCTGCGTCGTTACGAAGTATGAGAGGGCGTTCGTCGAGCCGCGTTATTACGAGATCCCGATCACCATCTCGATCCAAGTCGGCTGAGGCAATCCCGTGACTCACATTGGGTTCAGTCCCGTAGGCCCAACTATCAGCGACCTCGAACGTGCCATCGCCCGTGTTTCGAAAAGCGATGTTTCGCACGTCGAGAGTTGGAAACACACCGAGTTCTCTTCGCCAATCAACTTGGATTTGGCCGGTACGCAGAGCTTCTTGCGTATCACCATCAAGGGGATCCCATGCATGACCGTTAGTAACAAGCAGGTCTTCATAGCCATCTAAGTCTACATCGAGGAACATTGCTCCCCAGGTCCAGTCGGAGGCTGCAATACCAGCCCCTCGCCCAACCTCAGCGAATGTACCATCTCCCCGATTAAGTTGAAGCGTATTTCTTCCCGTGGGTGCGCGCATATCAGTTCGACCCGGTGGCGTCCTCTGTACGACAGTTCCAACCGCTTGCCCACGTCGGCGAATCTGATCACGAGCCAACATTTCAGTTGTAATAAAATCTGTGTCCCCATCGCCATCTACGTCCGAGAAGTCGACACCCATTGAAGAAGCACTGGTCGTCCGCAATTCAAGCCCGGACGCAGCACGAAACCAACCGCCCTGGTTGATCCAAAATCCGTCACGGCTCCCGAAATCATTAGCCACGTAAAGGTCCGGGTCCCCATCATCATCCGAATCAAAAAATCGGGCTACGAGCCCCCAGTCGCGTGGAGTTTCGGCTATCGGGACACCTGCAGCAGTGCGGAACATCCCCTGGGTCATATCAACAAGTGTGAAGTGACCTGACCCATCGTTGAGATAAAACTCGTCGGGATCTGCAAGTTCAAAACGAAGTGATCGGTCGCCCACAAGTTGAAGACGATAATGGGCATCGTAGGGAGGTGAGACGATCAACTCATCTCCGACCCGTTGAACATAGCCCCGTAGATTTCGTTCAGCGGGGCTGAACAGATCATCACCCTGGATGTTCTTATAGTTGGTGAAGTAAGCATCAAGATCTGCGTCTCCGTCGATGTCAGCTAAAGCAAGGGTATTTGTCCCATACTGCGGCTCAAATCCAACGGAACGTTCTTCGAATACTCCAGTTCCATCATTAAAGAGAAGGGTGTTTGATCCGGCGTGGACAGAGACAAATAAATCCAGATCTCCGTCGCCATCGGCATCCGCAAACACGGCCCCACGTGATAAACGTCCTGAAAGTCCCGTACTTGAAGTCTGCGTCACATCCTCGAAACGCCACCCTCCCAGATTTCGATAAAGGACATTCGGTTGATCAAGTAAACAGAGGTATATATCTACCCACCCATCCCCATCGACATCACCCAGGGCAACCCCGGTCCCATTGACGAGAGTCCTATTCTCAAGCCTGCGTTCGTCCGAGATGGACGTTGCCGCCTCAATCCCCGATATCGCGAGACGAACCGGTGTAAACTGTCCCTCTGCCACACCTTCGTAGCTCAAGGGCCGAGAACGATATCCGTCGGCCTCTATCCACTCAATCGAAACTTTTACAGGGGCTGGTTTGCACGTGAGGGAAAGTACAACCGCGAGCAGTGCCAGGTACGGAACAAAACCTTTATTCACAGTCCCGTTACCCACCGTCTCCCCGAAAAACTGCTCGCATTCCTTCGACGGTCTTAGCAGCTACGGTCGCACCTCGGCTGAATACGGCGGTCAGTTCACGCTCGCTAATACCAACAAGTGGAACCCCGAAGCTAAAATGAACTGCAATCCCAGCAGGTCGCACAGTTCCTCGTCGATCAGTCCACTCATCGGAGGATTCGAGTGCCCCTTCTATATGAACTTCAACCGCATCCGAATTTGACCCCGCCTCTTGTGCGATGTCGGTCAGTCGAGTCGCAAGGGCTTCGTTGCGTGTTGGATCCGACTCTCGCTCATCAAGCCACAAAGCGGGAGGGGAGACGTCTACGTGAACGAACGCCAACATCACTTCAGGGTTCAGTTCCATCCGATCCTGTCCAATCAGCCCTGGTTTGGACCCCGTCAGGTATGTTTCGAAACCTTCCAGCCCAATATTCGCTAGGGCGAGCGCCAACTCGTCGACCACAAGTTCAATCAGTGCAGATGGCGCATGAAGTGTGTCTAAGGCGCCAGACTCTAAGATGTCTAGCTCTGATTGATCGTATGCGAGCACGCGGAAAAACCAAGAGAGGGGTTCTTGACGACCCTCGAATTGGTCGCGAACACCCAGGCCCTCCCTTCGAAGCGCGCTCAACATTAGGGAACTGAGTTGGTGTCGTGTAAGATCAGCCACAGCTATTGAATCCTCTAGTCCATCCGGTCGTCCTCTTCACATCAAAAGGATAACCGGGCTAATAAGCCCGCGCGTAAGGTTCGAACCTGGTCCAAAAACTAGCCAGCGATCATGATGTGGGCTGTGGCTAGCCCTGAGTGCATGAGCCATGGACCGTCGCTGGGTCTCGTAGGCAAACCAAGGTCTTCCGACTGCGCATACGGAACGTAGATGACGGTCCGTCGGTTAGCGGTGACAGTATCACCTGACCAACCTCCTGGCGCATTGATTTGGAATAAGAGTCCATAGGAAGGCATCTCTAGTGTTCCCGCAGCAATCTCTCCCCGTCTCTTTTGTACATTTTCAGCACCATCGACACCCTGCTTACGCAGCTCACGCCCTCGGGCCATATACGGTTCGAGTGACTTATGATAACAAGTTGCACGGAATCGGTCGTCCGATGGATCGTCGGCGATGCACACAAACGTTCCCGACCCTTCTCGTAGCGTAACCCATTCCCCACCTTGGTCTCGAATCACTGTGGCTCCATCCTTCTCTGCATCTTGAAGTGGAGACACGCTGAGCGAGATCACGTCCTGGCCCCGCAGGCCTGGAGGTGTAATCATGGCAACCGTAAAGACCACAAACCCAGCCGATAACAAACGACTCGCACACCTTTGAAAAGACCCAAACATGCGATTCTCCTCGCATCATGGATTCAACTTATAGGGCAAGGATGATGAATAGGCCCCACCAAGCGGGGGAACGCAATAAACCAAACGTCGTTGCGCGAAACACTCAATCCCCTCAAGATTCGCGGCCGGATCTTTCGGTTAAGTACCAGATCGGAGAACCGATCACTCGAAACGGAGAGTTGATGGACCAAAATAAGTTGAAATGCCGAGATGAAGACTTCCTAGAAACGAGGAGCTGCTCGTGAGCGTTCGCATCTGTGTCCCCTGCGAAACCACATCAGGTGAAACTCGAGTTGGGCTCTCTCCTGACGCGGCAAAACGTTTGGCGTCGGAAACGGTCTCAATTGCCATCGAGACCGGTGCAGGGGATGCGGCGGGATTCCAGGACGCTGACTACTCAGAGGCCGGAGTTGAGATCGTCCATGACAGGGCAAGCTTGCTCGGGGGAGCTGACGTTGTTCTGAAGGTGGCTCCGCCCATGAACGGAGAGCTCGACGAAATCCGTGAAGGCGCCGTTCTCATTTGTCTTCTGCGACCTCACGAAAACGCGCCTCTGTTTGAACAACTTGCAACACGAAACATTACAAGTCTTTCTCTTGAACTGGTGCCACGAATCACTCGGGCACAATCCATGGATGCGCTTTCCTCACAGAGCAACTTGGCCGGATACAAGGCTGTAATTCTTGGGGCTGACAACTTGGACCGGATCTTCCCGCTACTTATGACTGCCGCGGGGACTTTATCGCCGGCCCGTGTCCTAGTTCTCGGAGCTGGCGTGGCAGGGCTCCAGGCGATTGCAACCGCGAGACGTTTAGGAGCGGACACGTGGGGCTATGACATCCGCTCAGCAGCAAAGGAGCAGGTCGAGAGCCTAGGGGCGAAATTTGTTGACCTTGAAGAAGACCAGGCGAAAGACGCAGAGACTGAAGGGGGCTACGCCAAAGTGCTCAGCGAAGATGAGCAAGCGAGAAAGAGAGAGCTATTGGCTCAACATCTAGCTAAGGCCGACCTAGTGGTTACGACCGCTCTCGTCCCCGGAAGACCAGCCCCTGTACTCATAACAGAGGATATGGTCGCTTCCATGAAACAAGGGTCCGTGATTGTCGACCTTGCTGGAGAGGCGGGTGGCAACTGCGCATTGAGCGAAGGAGGAGAGACAGTCGTCAGCGGTGGTGTGACGATTCTCGCGCCTCTGAACGTACCTGCTTCGTTGCCCTATCATGCGAGTCAGCTATTGGCGCGAAATTTGTCTTCTCTGGTAAAAACATTGATCCATGAAGACGAGATTGTTGTGGATCTTGATGACGATGTGATCGGCCCGTGCTGCGTGACTCACGCCGGCGAAATTCGGTTCAATACGTGAAAACTAACAACTTGATGCGAACAAACTCTTACGTCAGACCTACAATAAGAGAGCACATTCACACGAGGTTTATCGAATGACCGGAACACTGCTAATTGGACTTTATGTGTTCGTGCTTGCGATGCTAGTCGGGCTCGAACTCATCACGAAAGTTCCTCCGACACTTCACACGCCACTCATGTCAGGATCGAATGCGATATCAGGGATCTCGATCGTGGGAGCATTGCTCGTGGTGGGGAGCGCAGGTGACTCCCCCTTGATGCGTTGGATAGGACTGGCTGCATTGATTCTCGCTACGATTAACGTCGTGGGGGGCTTCGTCGTAACTGACCGCATGCTTCAGATGTTCAAGAGCAAGGACGCAGGCTGAGCCATGGATCTCGGAACAGTGACTCCACTCGTCTACCTACTATCCGCGGTCCTCTTTATCTTCGGGATAAAGCGACTCGGACACCCGGAGACAGCTGCTAAGGGCAATAGGCTCGCCTCAGTCGGGATGCTACTCGCAATCCTGGCCACGTTACTAGACCGACAGATCCTTGACTTCACATGGATCATCGCAGGACTGGTTGCCGGCGGGCTAATCGGCCTCGTTATGGCGAAGACCATAAAGATGACGGCTATGCCAGAAATGGTCGCCGTTTTCAATGGATTTGGCGGCGCAGCTTCCGGATTAGTGGCCACCGGTGAGTACCTTCGCATCATGGACATGGGTGGGACACTCGCAATCGATGCCGGTGTCTCTATCATGGCCGGAACTCTGATCGGCGCGGTCACATTCTCCGGCAGTATGATTGCATACGGTAAGTTGCAGGGCTTTGTCACCGGCAATGCCGTCTCGAATCCTTTCGTCCGACTATTAGCAATCTTGCTCGCCGCTTTCGCAATCGGCTCTGCAGTCTACCTAGTTGGATTTGGTGGGGATTTACCTTTCTACTGGTCGCTTGTTGGATCGGCACTAATCCTAGGAGTGCTATTCGTAATCCCAATCGGCGGGGCAGACATGCCCGTGGTCATAGCACTACTGAACTCTTATTCGGGGCTTGCTGCCGCTGCCGCCGGATTCGTGCTGGAAAACAACGCGCTCATCATCTCGGGAGCACTGGTGGGCGCCTCCGGACTTGTCCTTACGAACATCATGTGCCGAGCCATGAACCGATCTTTGGTCAACGTTCTTTTCAGTGCGTTCGGTGCGGGCACAGCATCTGGTGTGACTGGAGATGACGGCGATAAAGTCGCGACATCCATCGAGGCCGAAGATAGCGCTATGATTCTCGGGTACGCGTCACAGGTCGTTTTTGTGCCAGGCTATGGCCTCGCGGTCGCGCAAGCTCAGCACAAGATTCGGGAACTTGCCGATCTTCTCACAGCTCGAGGCGTGAACGTTAAGTATTGCGTACATCCCGTTGCTGGGCGGATGCCGGGCCACATGAACGTACTTCTCGCTGAAGCAAACGTGCCCTACGATCAATTATGTGAACCCGAAGATGTAAATCCAGACATGGAGAACATCGATGTTGCCGTCGTGGTCGGTGCAAACGACGTAGTGAACCCACTAGCACGAGACGATGCATCAAGTCCGATAGCCGGAATGCCAATCATTGAGACCGACCGAGCCAAAACGTGTATTGTGATCAAGCGATCACTTTCGGTTGGCTATGCTGCGATCGATAACCCCCTCTTCTACAAAGAGAATAACCGCATGTTTTTTGGTGATGCGGCTGATGCACTAGGCTTAATCGCCGAAGAGGTGAAACAACTGTAGAAAAGCAGACTGTTTAACTGTGACCAACAAGTCGGCCAAGGCTTGGTCTGCGGAATCGAGCAATTATGACACTCGACAGACGTGCATTCCTCACCGTCGCCAGCGCTGGGTCAGCAAGCACCCTTACGTTGGGACTGGCAGGGTGTAACCTCAGCAACAGTGGCGACACCGAAGACAAAAGTCTGAGCGACTACCCAAACGATCCAGATGCAATTGAGGCACTCTACCGAGACAACATCTACACCCAACTTCTAGGAGTAAGACCTCACCTTCCCACACACGAACACGTATCTAGATTGGGTGGTGGGCGAATGTCAGAAGAAGTCATAGCAGCCATGGCTCAGGCAAACGAATTTTTTGTAGACATGCATGAGCTGATGGCAGCTGCGGGCGAACGGATTGCAGAGCTTACAGGAGCTGAAGCAGCCTTGGTCACGGCTGGCGGTTTTTCGGCCATGGTACTCGGGGCAGCCGGGTGTCTCACAGGGACAGATCCAAAACGGGTGCACCATCTGCCCCACCCTACATGGGATCGCACTGAGTGCCTGATTCAAACACCCCACCGCTTCTCTTATGATCGCGCATATAAAGATGCTGGAATGACCATCGTCGAAGCAGAGACCCGGGATGAGTTTGCGAAAAAAATCACTGAGCGGACAGCAATGATTGCCGCGCTTGTTACCGCTGAACGGCAGGCACTCTTCGCACCACCAACACCCTTGCACTGGGCTCCTGCGCCCGGCACTGAAGTAATGAGTGTGCGCGAACAAATCAAATTGGGAAGCGACGCAGGGGTCCCAGTTCTTGTGGACATGGCCTCGGATCTCCCAACCAGAGCCAACTTAGGGGAGTTCATCGAAGCCGGAGCTGATTTGGTTGTGATCAGTGGGGGTAAAGGAATTGGCGGACCGCAGTCAACGGGCATTCTCGCCGGTCGGGCCGACTTGGTCGAGGCAGCGCGGCTCAACTCCTCTCCCAATGACGGAATCGGACGCGGGATGAAAGTTGGGAAGGAAGAAATCGTCGGGTTAATCGTAGCGCTTGAGAGCTATGTGGCCAGCAATTTTGACGATTGGGTGGACGATTGGGGTAAAAAGGCACAGAAGATCGCCGCCAAACTCCAGGATGTGCCTGGTCTCACTGCAGAAGTCGTCTTAAACACGGCAGGTTACGAAGACGTTGAGATAACGTGGGACCCCAATGTGATCCCTCTCACAAGCGACGAAGCAAAGGCAGAACTCATGAGTGGAGAACCTCGCCTCGCCTACCTTATGACGATTCGAACTCGGCTCCTAAGAGATGGAGAGCACGCTCTGGTTGCCAGACACCTTCATGATTTCTTTACCAGTGCGGCTAGCCGCTGAAAGGCCTAGTAACCTTCACTGATCAAATACTGGGCTTCTTGAGCAAGTAAGTAGCTGGAGCTAGCGAGTGTCACGTCGTCCAACTCTAATGATAACCATCGTGACGGCGGCGATTGTCCACACTTTAGACCGGCCCTAGGTTTAGTGATGACCGATTGGACCAGACCGTAACCAACCCGATCGTACTATCGATGCCCTCTCAATTATGCCTCGTCACAGGAGTGGAGTCCCCATGAGTCGTACCCTTCCCTACCACAGCAACGTCCGGACCGGATCCCTTATACCAATCCTGATCACACTCACTCTGGGGCTCGGGTCGGACATGGAACCCCGTGAACTCGCCGCACAGGAGAACGTCGCATTCAACTCATCTGATGTGGCTGGGCTCACATTCCGCTCGATCGGGCCCCCACGCGGTGGTCGAAGCACCGCAGTAGCAGGCATCACAGAGAAACCTCTGACTTATTTCTTGGGGGGGACTGGCAGCGGGGTGTGGAAAACAGTCGATGCCGGTCTCAACTGGGTCAACATTTCCGACGGATACTTCGACGTGGGCTCGATTGGAGCGATCGACGTCGCCGACAGTGACCCGAATGTCATTTATGTCGGCACCGGCTCCGCGGACCCACGTGGGAACGTTTCGTCAGGAAACGGGATCTATAAAAGTACCGATGGAGGAGAGACTTGGGCGCATGCGGGCCTACCCAATGCAGGACAGATCGGGCGCATCGCGGTCCATCCCGATGATCCGGATGTCGCCTATGCGGGCGTTCTTGGTAACATTTTTGGTCCAAACTCCGAGCGCGGCGTATATCGCACGCGAAATGGCGGGAGTACGTGGGAAAACGTCCTCTTCGTAAGTGACTCGACGGGCGTTCGAGATCTCGCCCTCAATCCACAGAATCCCCGCATTCTGTTTGCCGCCACTTGGCGTGCAGAGAGAAAACCCTGGACGATGATCAGCGGAGCCGAAGAGGGAGGCATTTGGCGAACCAAGGACAGTGGGGACACATGGGAAAAACTGGGTGGTGGCTTGCCGGAGGGGCTTGTCGGGAAGGCTGCAGTAACCGTCTCACGTGCTAACCCGGATCGCGTCTGGGTGCTCATAGAAGCACCAAATGATCGTGGAGGAGTCTATCGTTCCGACGATGGTGGGGATACCTGGACACACATCAATGATGAGCGACGACTCCAACAGCGGGCCTGGTACTACACACATATCTATGCAGACCCTCAAGATGAAAATACGGTTTATGCTCTCAATACAGGCTATAACAAGTCGATTGATGGGGGGGTGACGTGGACTAGCTATAGCGTTCCTCACGGCGATGTGCACGATTTATGGGTCAACTACGAGAACCCTAATTTCCAAGTCGTCGCTAACGATGGTGGCGCCCAGGTAACGACCACCGCCGCTGAGAGTTGGTCGACTTATTACAATCAACCAACTGCCGAGATCTATCGGGTCTTCGTAGATGATCAGTTTCCCTACCGAGTGTATGGATCTCAGCAAGACAACTCGACCATCATGGTCCCAAGCCGTGATATGCCCGCTGTACAACCCGCACAGCACTGGTCCGCGGTAGGAGGATGCGAAAGCGGCCACATTGCAATCGATCCGCGGAACCCAAACGTAACCTATGCTGGCTGCTACGGAGGTAGCATTAACCGACTGGATAGAGGCACGGGCGATGTTCGGCAGATGCTTCTCTATCCTCAACTTCAGCTAGGACATGCGGCCAGTTCACTCAAACACCGTTTTCAATGGAACGCCCCGATCCGACTCTCACCACACAATCCAGACGTTGTCTATCACACGTCACAATTCGTGAATCGGACATCTGACGGAGGCTACTCATGGGAGACGATCAGTCCCGACCTTACTCGCAACGACATAGATACTCAGGGCTTTGCTGGAGGGCGGATCACTTGGGATAACACTGGGGTCGAAGTTTATGGGACGGTCTTTGCGTTTGAGGAGTCACCACACGAAGCAGGCGTTCTTTGGGCGGGCTCAGATGACGGACTTATCCACATATCTCGCGATGACGGGGCAAACTGGGAAAATGTAACCCCTCAAGGTCTCCCGGAGTTCTCAACCGTCAACATGATTGACCTCTCATCACACGGGCCTGGACGAGCTCATGTAGCCGTCTACCGCTATCGGGTAGCAGACACAGGCGCATACATGTACCGGACGAACGACTACGGACAAACATGGACACGACTCGAAACTACTGGCCTCGAAGCAGGCCACTTCGTTCGTGTGATAAGAGAAGACCCGGAACGTGAGGGCCTGCTGTTCGCAGGGACAGAGAACGGGTTATACGTCAGCTTTAATGGAGGAGACAACTGGCAGTCGTTACAACGAAATCTGCCGATCACTCCTATAACTGACCTTCTCATCCACCAGGGCGATCTCGTCGTCGCTACTCAGGGGCGCTCGTTCTGGATCCTAGACGATCTTTCTCCGCTTCGTGAAATCACGACGCAAACAATCGCT
>Ga0310344_10003907_pt1 | contig 11078 bp, 10 predicted proteins | sample HC15DNA20200_MG_FD_203801 | JGI IMG/M metagenome (GOLD analysis project Ga0310344, IMG submission 203801) | Marine microbial communities from station ALOHA, North Pacific Subtropical Gyre - HC15-DNA-20-200_MG | ecosystem: Environmental > Aquatic > Marine > Oceanic | place: Pacific Ocean: North... | reverse complement strand
TCAAATTGGGAAGATTTTTCATCTATTTTGACAGACGGAAATACCCATAAGGTAGAAATCAACCGATTAGGAACGGGTATAGGAATTTTTGAAGTTGAGCTAATACCACGAGAACAAAGAGGAATCGCGTGGATAAAAGATGAAGAACAACTGCCTGATGCAGAAATAGCAGTCAGGGGATTTTTTGGAGTAGGCCCTCAACGCAGTTTCGTGCCACTCAGTTTGGTTGATTCAGTTCCTGCTACATTTGACAGATTTACAGAATTATCGGTTGCTTCAGTAGAAGGACTTGCAGATTTTTTCTCCCCAGATGGCCTAACCGGTTTCGTAAAAGGAACATTTAGTAGTGAGAGTCAACCTTCGACTGAACCAGTTGGGTCGCAAACTGAAAGTGAAGATGATCGCCTATTGTCAATTTATGGAGCAGCGCGTTTAGGTAGCGCGATGTTGGATGAGGGAACGCACAATTATTTGTGGTTCTTAGTTTTGATAAACGTATTCGTAGGAATATTTAATTTGGTTCCTTTATTGCCCCTTGATGGTGGACATGCCGCTATTGCCACGTATGAGAGACTTAGATCCAGAAAAGGAAAGAGATACGTAGCGGATATAAACAAGCTGATTCCTGTTACTTGGGTAGTGATAACAGTATTGGTAGGAATTGCCCTGATAGCTCTCTACAGAGATATTGTCGACTTGCCGAATTTTGGTTGATGATGACTGCTGATTCATCAGGTCAAAAAAGTTCCGATAGTCTCATTGAATAGTGGATACAAAGTCTTCATTTCCCAGACGCCCAACCCGTCAGATACAGGTCGGAGACGTGCCAGTAGGTGGTTTTTCACCTATAAGTGTCCAATCTATGACTATCACCCGAACGTCCGATGTTGAAGGGACACTTCAACAGATTTATGAACTTGCCATGGCCGGGGCGGACATTGTGCGTTGCACCTGTAACGACATTGCTGCTGCTGAGGGACTGGCTGAGATAGTTCCAAGATCGCCAGTGCCGGTTGTCGCAGATGTTCACAACCAATACAAAATGGCTTTAGCCGCATTAGAGGCAGGTGTTCACTGTTTACGTTTAAATCCGGGAAACATAAAAAATCCTGCACACATAAAAACTGTTGCCGCAGAAGCTAGAGACCGTGATGTTCCGATCCGTATAGGAGTAAACGGCGGATCCTTACATCCAGATCTTTACGAGAAACATGGAGGAAAAGTAACACCCGAAGCGATGGTTGAGTCTGCCTTACAGGAAATAGGTTATTTTTCAGAAGTTGGTTTCGATTTGATCAAAATATCCGTTAAAGCGTCAAATGTGCCATTGATGCTAGATGCATATCGACAACTCGCTGAGCTAACCGATCACCCTTTACACCTAGGGGTTACTGAAGCAGGACCTCCGCCTGTGGGATTAATTAAGTCGACTGCAGGCATAGCTACATTGCTTGCCGAGGGAATAGGAGACACGATCCGTTTTTCATTGACGGCAGATCCAGTGCATGAAGCTAGAGCAGGTAGACAACTTTTGGAAGCTATGGGATTGCGCGATAGAAAAAACGTGGATCTCATCTCATGTCCTAGTTGCGGAAGAGCTGAAATTGATGTTGTGTCAGTAGCCGAAGCAGCTATGGAAGCTTTTGCTGATGAAGAGATTCCACTGCAGGTAGCGGTAATGGGTTGTGTCGTGAACGGACCAGGCGAAGCACGCGATGCCGACCTTGGGATAGCTGCCGGCCGCGGAAGGGGGCATCTGTTCGTAAAAGGTAAAAATGTTGAAGTCGTCAAAGAAGATGAAATGGTTGATGCGTTGGTTTCATGGGCGAAAGTTATTCACAAAGAAGGAGCAGAAAGTGCTCTTGCACGTATAGATACGAAACTTGCTGAACGTGAGGCACTAATTGATAGAGAACAACTCCTTAAAGAGCAAGGAGATGATGTAAACGAGACAAAATTGAAACTGAGTGAAATAAGAAATCAAGGAGCTTAGAAGGCTTCACTAAAATCTTGAAGCAGGACAGCGTGACTGCCGGTATGATTTAAGAGAGGTGCATCGTTCGTTCCTTTGGACGAGGCGTGGGTTTTGCCCACGCCTCTTTTTGGGCGTGGGTGTGTACTGAATATAAATTTAATAAAGGATTAGGGGTTGCTATGAGTGTTGCCGAAAAAGTAGGTGATTTAGTTTCCCCTTTGTGTTCAAACGCAGATTTAGAACTTGTAGATGTTGAGTTGAACGGTGGCATTCTGAAGATAGTTGTAGACCATTCAGAAGGACTAAATACCGAGTTATTAGCGGATATAACTCGTGATATATCGCGTCAATTAGATCAAATTGAACCTGTATCAGGGTCTTACACTTTGGAGGTAACTAGCCCTGGTCTTGAAAGACCATTAAAAAAACCGCAACATTTTGAAAAAGCTGTGGGAAGCCTGGTAGCTATCAAAAAAATTCCCAACTCCGAAGGGGAGAGGCGGATAGAAGGCGTATTGAAAGCAACTGGTCAAACAGGAATTTCTGTATTGCTGGAAAACGGTTCTCTAGAGGAAGTGCCGTTTCAGGCGATACAGAAGGCGAGAACAGTTTTTGTTTGGCAGCCAGAGCCTAAATCAAATAGGTCTCATGGTAAGAATGAAAAAATTTTAGAGGAAGGGATAGGCCAATGAATTCCGAAATGCTGGAAGCTCTGCAGGCTGTTGCATCTGAAAAAGGAATAACCGTTGAGGACATGCTTGCGGCTTTAGCTGATGCTTTAGAGTCCGCGTACAAAAGAATGCCCGGAGCTCATGAATTTTCTTGGGTAACAATTGATCCTGACAGCATGGAGTTCAGGGTTTTTGCTCAAGACATTGATGAGAATGGTGAACCCGAAGGGGAAGAATTTGATGTAACACCGGAAAATTTTGGGAGAATTGCAGCTCAGACAACACGTCAGGTGATGACCCAGAGAATCCGTGAGGTTGAGAGAGACCTCAAGTATGAAGAGTATGCAGGACGTGAGGGTGACATTGTCACAGGAATGATTCAGCAAACAGATTCGCGTTACACGCTTTTAGACTTGGGTCGCGTAGAAGCCCTTTTACCACAAGCAGAACAAGTTCCGTTCGAAAGACCGGAACCCAATTCGCGTTTAAAGGCTTACATAGTTGAAGTGCGAAAAACTGCAAAGGGTCCTCAGATCGTTGTAAGCAGGACACACCCTGGTTTAATAAAGCGTCTATTTGAGTTAGAAGTTCCTGAAATTTCTGATGGGATTGTAGAGATCAAAGCTTGCGCCCGCGAACCAGGACACAGAACAAAAATTGCTGTTAGCTCAAATGACGCAACGATTGACCCAGTTGGTGCTTGTGTGGGGGCGCGTGGTGCCAGAGTACGAATGGTGGTCAATGAGTTAAGAGGAGAAAAAATCGACATAATTCCTTTCTCAGATGACCCGGGCGAATTTGTAACCAGAGCTCTGTCCCCAGCGAAAATTAAAGAAGTTTTAGTCGATGAAGAATCTGGTACAGCAACAGTGGTCGTTCCTGATTATCAACTCTCTTTAGCTATAGGAAAAGAAGGTCAGAATGCTCGCCTTGCAGCCCGCATGACTGGATGGAGAGTCGATATAAAAAGTGAAACTGAGGTTGCTGATGAAGCCGCTTACGAACAAGTTGATTGGGCTGAAGGCGAATGGGTAGTTAATGAGGAAACCGGTGAACAAGTTTGGCAACCTGCGGATGGTGGCGCGGCCATGTCTGTCGAAGAGTGGTCAGAAGCTGTAGCCGGAAGTTCAGAAGAAATTGTTGATTCTGAGAACCCTCTAGAGGAAACTGCTGAAGAGGAACCTGCTGAAGAGGAACCTGCTGAAGAGGAACCTGCTGAAGAGGAACCTGCTGAAGAGGAACCTGCTGAAGAGGAACCTGCTGAAGAGGAAACTGCTGAAGAGGAACCTGCTGAAGAGGAAACTGCTGAAGAAGAGTTGGAGACTAATTAGTGGCTAAAAGCGTTCGCGTCTATGAGTTAGCCCGACAGTTGGGTATGACTAATGCAGAGGTCATAGAACTCTGCGGTTCCTTGGGCGTTGACGTGAAAAGCCACTCATCTGGAATGGTTGAAGCGCAAGCTGATCGTGTCAGACGAAAAGCTGAGAGTGAAGGTTTAATACGTGAACCTAAAGAAGAGAAAGCTGCTCCAAAAAAGAAAAAAGCAGATCCTGTTTCTTCCAAAAAAACGACTTCAAAATCCTCACCCAAGAAAAAAGAAAAGGAAAAACCGGAAGACACGGTCCCAGAAGATACAGAAACACTGAAAGTAGAAGAAGAGGGTGAAGAAAAAGAAACCCCTCCAAAGCGTGTAGTCTCATCAAGCGGTTCTTCCTCTACAGAGAAAACAGACGAAAATGATTTAGAAGCATCTAGGCAAACTAAAAGTCCTGAATCTTCAAAAACTCCTGATGATAAGGAAGCGAGCAAGAAGAAAGCACAAAGAGGACCTGTTTCCGCTTCTGGGAAAAGAATTCCTCCGCCTCCAGGCTCTCCGAAATCACCTTCAGGTAAACCTATTCCACCTCCACCTGGCGCTGTAAAAGGTAAACAAAAAGCTAAATCTGACGGTAGTCCTGCACCAGGAAGACGTTTAACTCCACCACCAATGTCTGATTCAAAAAGACCTGCATCAAGAGGAGAGCAACGCAAAACTTCCACACGTGGAGACGGACAACATCAAGGCGACCCAAGAGGAGCTGCACCCCCACCAACAACTGCAAAACCAGGAGAACAAAAACGGGGAGCTCCAGGTTCCGGTGCGAGACGCCGACCAAAGAAAAAGAGTCGTAAACGTCGTACAACAGAAGAACTGCAGCCAATGGACGCCCCTACCCCAACCCTGACACCAGAAGATGCTGAAGTGCCAGAAGGGCTAATTCACATAGAAAGACAAAGCACAGCTCAAGAAATCGCCCCCAAATTGAACCGAACAGCAGCAGATGTAATCAGATTTTTGATGGAACAAGGTGAAATGGTTACAGCCACTCAGACTTTGAGCGATGACATGATTGAACTTTTTGCAGCGGAAATCGGAGCGGATGTAACACTAATTGATGAGGGAGAAGAGCAGGAGGTTGAGCTTTTAGCGTTATTAGAAATAGATGAAGAGGAAATTGCTGAAGATGCGCCTTCGCGCCCACCAATTATCACGGTGATGGGACATGTTGATCATGGAAAAACAAAACTTTTGGATCAAATAAGAAATGCCAAAGTTGCTGAAGGTGAAGCAGGAGGCATCACTCAGCATATAGGTGCATATCAAATTGATAAAGATGGAAAAATTTTGACTTTCATCGATACACCTGGGCACGAAGCATTTACAACTATGCGAGCGCGTGGAGCCGAATCAACTGACCTCGTTGTTCTAGTTGTAGCTGCAGATGACGGAGTGATGCCACAAACCTTAGAAGCTATAAATCATGCTCGTGCAGCAGAAGTGCCGATTGTGGTTGCAATCAACAAGATAGATCGCGAAAACGCTGACTCTCAAAAAGTAATGGGCCAACTAGCTGAAAATGACCTAGTTCCAGAGTCATGGGGAGGGGAGACAGTCACCGTAGAAATATCAGCTTTAGAAAACTTAGGCATCGAAGACCTGCTCGAAAACCTGGCAGTAGTTGCTGAAGTCGAAGATCTTAAAGCCGAGCCGAAGGCACGAGCACGAGGAGTGGTCTTAGAGTCAAACCTTGACGCCGGAAAAGGTCCAGTAGCTACTGTGTTAGTGCAAAATGGAACACTTAAAGTCGGTGAGCCAGTTGTTGCAGGTGCTTCATGGGGTCGCGTGAGAGCTTTGATAAATGATATGGGTGACCAGGTTAAAGAGGCAGGCCCTTCCACTCCCGTTCAATTACTAGGTTTAAATGAAGTGGCGGATGCAGGTGATGAAATTATTGTTGCACCCAATGAGAGGCTAGCTAATCGAGTCGCCGAAAGACGAAGTCATCATCGCAGGCAGACAGGACTGGGTAGAGATGCACACGCTCTCTCTGGAGGGGCTCGACTTGAAGACATCTTTGAACAGATACAAAAAGGAGAAGCAGCAAATCTTAATCTAATAGTTAAAGCAGACATGCACGGTTCTTTGGAAGCTGTAAGTGAAAGCCTCAGAAAACTTGAAAGAGAGGATGTGAAGCTTTCCTTCGTTCATAGAGGTGTTGGAAGAATAAGTGAAAATGACATACAGCTAGCTGCAACCACTAATGCGACAATTATTGGCTTCAATGTTCGGCCGGAAAGAAAAGCAAGAGACCTAGCATCAGAAGAGCAGGTAGAAATACGAAGCTATGAAGTCATATACGAATTGATAGGTGATATAGAAGCAGCAATGTTAGGTCTTTTGGCGCCGGAATATGAGGAAGTTGTCACAGGTGATGCTGAAGTTAGAGAAATTTTCTCAGTTCCAAAGATCGGAAAGATAGCCGGCTGTTATGCAACTAATGGAACAATAACCAGAGGCTCCAAGGTCAGATTCCTCAGAGAGGGAACAATAATATGGAAAGGTGAGATCAGCTCACTTAGAAGATTCAAGGATGACGTGAGGGAAGTTCAAGCAGGTTTTGAATGCGGTATTGGGCTATCAGATTTCCAAGATTTGAAAGCTGGTGACGTAATTGAAACCTATGATGAGGTAGAAGTACCTAAGACTTAAGGGACTTAACTTCTTTAAACACTTTTTGAAGTTCGGTATTCATAGCACCATCGTCTTCAACAACTGTCAAAACTCGGAATCCCTGCTCTTTCCTAATCGCAGCTAAGGAAGAGTTAGCGTGTATACCCGGAACAACGCCATGTCTTTGACAACTACTTACAATCAGCTCTAAAGCTTCATCAAATTTGCGATTTCCGTCGTTATTACCTTTAGGTAAACCAAGATTTACAGAAAGATCTGATGGCCCCACATAAATAGCATCGACTCCTTCTACAGAAAGGATCGAGTCAAGATTCTCTAGAGCATCAAACGTTTCAATCATTGGGAGACACTGGACGGAACTCTCCATATTTTCAACGTACTCTTCGCCAAATACTTTTAAGGCTCTGGTGGGACCCATACTTCTGTTACCTTTTGGAGGGTAAAAGCAGGCCTTAACTGCAGCTTCCGCTTCTTCAGCAGAATTAACCAGTGGGACTATTACCCCAGTTGCACCGGCATCCAAGACCCATCCGATAATCGAAGGATCATTGCTCGTAACCCGAACAAGAGCTTTTGAGGAATGAGGTTGTATCGCTTGAAGCATTGGTAGGAGGTCACTTCGATCACTAAAACCATGTTGCATGTCGATACACACATAATCGAATCCGGCAAGTGAGGCCATCTCAGCGGTTACAGGAGAAGGTATTTTAAGCCAACATCCAAATGCATTGATTTCTGGTGAGAATTTTTCAGGAAGTTCCATAAAGCTCATGACTTGACTCTAGTCATTGCAAAACATAAATACGTAGGTCGTCTTTAAGTTGGAGGGCGAATAGTGTAACTGTATGCGTGGTTATGACCGTACGGATCGTTTAAATGAACTTCTAATCAGGATTCTCGCTGAAGAACTGGAAATAATTGATGACGAGTACTTAGGTTTTGTAACAGTTACGGGAGTCCAAACTGACAGAAGTCTCACACAAGCAAAGGTTTTTGTAACGGGTGAGCTAAGTGATAAAGAATTGTGTGATCGGTTGGAAATTCACAGAACTCGTTTACAAAGAGCTATAAATGAGCAATCCAGATTACGGCGAGTTCCTCAGCTTTCTTTCTTTGTGGACGACACTGCTGAGTCAGCGGAAAGAATTGAGAATCTACTGCGCGAGTTGAATCAGGAAAAATAGTTCATGGTAAAACGAACTGAAGATCCTACCGGTTTTGCGATAGTAGACAAGCCGGCTGGCTTAACAAGTCACGACGTTGTAGCTGAGGCAAGAAAAATCTTTGGAACTAGAAAAATTGGGCATTCAGGAACATTGGACCCTGATGCTACCGGAGTTCTGATTTTGGGAGTTGGAAGAGCAACACGTTTACTCCAGTTTCTTACTTCCTTGCCGAAGTCATACAGAGGGGAAATAGTTTTTGGCAAAGAGACATCAACGCTGGATTCTTCAGGTGAGGTGGTTTCGGTTCACGATATGGGTGACTTAAAACCTTCAGATGTCAGAAAGGCAACTCAATTGTTTTTGGGGGAAATTGAGCAAACACCACCCATGGTTTCAGCTGTTCGAGTTGGAGGAAAGCGTCTTTATGAATTGGCTAGAGATGGTAAAGAAGTTGACCGTCCATCTCGACAAGTCAGAGTTGACAGTTTTGAAGTTGAGCCAACTGCAAACCCTTTAATCTATGAAGCTGATATAAATTGTTCATCTGGAACTTACATACGTTCCTTAGCGGCTGATCTTGGTTCGGCTTTAGGCGGAGGAGCTCATTTGAGAAATTTACGTCGAACGAGAATAGGTTCATTTGCAGAAAGTGAAGCGTTGCCACTGGACAAGGTTAAGTTGCGAACGTCTGCAGAAGGAATGCGAGATTTTTTCACTGTTGAAATCGATGAAGACACGGCTAAAGAAGTTTCTCACGGAAGAGTTTTCCCGAAAGAGCATTTGAAGACAGAAAGTGAAGGTCCTTGGGCTTTAATTGATAGAAATGGTGAGCTTTTAGCTGTCTATAAAGAGCATGGTGACAGAATTAAACCCGCTGTTGTTATTGTTGACCCTTAATTTTGCTAGATAGCCTGCAGCGGTAAGAACTTTAGTAGTAAAAGTATTTCTCACGGAGGATGAGATCTGAAATGAAACCTTTTGCCCTTTTTAAGATAAGTCGTCTGAAAGTTTTTAGAAGGCTTTATTTTTTGAGGAGGTACTCTTCAGCGCGAATCCCAACAGAGTTCGGTGAGTTTACAGCACATTCTTACAGGGCTAATTTTAAAAATGAAAGTAATGTAGCTCTAGTTCTGGGTGACATTTCGGATGCAGAGGCCCCATTAGTCAGGATCCATTCAGAGTGTTTGACCGGAGACCTGCTTGGATCTCTGAGATGTGATTGCGGTTCACAACTGCAATCAGCATTAAAGGTGATTGGCGAGGAAGGAGTAGGTGTTCTGGTTTATTTGCGTGGTCACGAAGGCAGGGGAATAGGTTTAGGAAAAAAACTTAGAGCTTACAATCTCCAAGATCAGGGTCTAGATACAGTTGATGCAAATTTGCAACAAGGTCTACCGGTCGACTCAAGGGATTATTTTTTAGGAGCGAAAATTCTAGAAGACTTAGGAATTAATAAAGTAAGACTGTTGACAAACAATCCTAAGAAGCAAATGGGATTAGATGAAGCGGGTGTAGATGTTGTGACTCGAGTTCCTTTGGAAACACCGCCCACGGAGGAGAATTCGCGATACCTGCAAACAAAGAAAAATCGATTAGGCCACATTTTCAGTAGTTGAAAATGTAAAAAGATTTACCTACTTAAAAGTCTTTTCATTTACGGGTACTGATTTAGTCCAATTTCGAATAACGTTTTGTTGTGCAAGTTCATCAATTTTCTGATCGTTCAAACTTTGGAGCATCTACTGTTGCGACTCTAGGAACATTTGACGGAGTACACCTAGGTCATCAAAAGATTCTCAACGATTTAGTAGAAGAGGCTGAAAAGCGGGGGGTGGAGAGTGTCGTCGTGACATTTGATCGTCATCCAGCAGAATTGTTACGACCAGAGAGTGTCCCGTATTTCCTTACTTCATTCCAGGACAGGGTTTCCTTAATGGAGGAATGTGGTGTAGACCACATTTTGGTGATCCCTTTTGATAAAAATGAATCAGAGAGATCTGCTTCTGATTTTGTGAAGAAAGTCTTTGTGGAGAAACTTTCGGTTGAGCTTCTTATTGTTGGACATGACGTACATTTCGGCAATAACAGAGAAGGCAATTTTGTTTTTTTAGAAGAAATATCTAAAGAAATGGATTTTGATGTCACAAAAATTGATCCAGTATTAGGCGAGGGTAGTAGTTCTGAAGCTATATCTTCCACTGCGATCAGGAGAGCTCTTAGAGGTGGCGAGGTTGAAAGCGCCATGCAAATGTTAGGTCGTCCGTACAGTATTTCTGGAGAAGTTGTTTATGGGGACCAGAGGGGAAGAACTATAGGTTTCCCAACCGCGAATTTGGTGTTGTCATCTGAAAGAGCATGGCCTGCAGATGGAGTTTATGCGGGCGTTTTCACAAGATCGGATGGTTCTGATCATTTGTGTGCAATCAATGTAGGTCGTAGGCCTACATTTTACGAGCATGCTGACACTTCTTTACTAGAAGCTCATTTGCTTGATTTTGATGATGACCTGTACGGCGAATTTTGTGAAGTTTCCTTTTTGCACTTCTTGCGAAGTGAAAAAAGGTTTGATGGCATTGACTCTCTTGTAGAACAACTTAAGGAAGATGTAGCAAACGCTAGGTCCTTGTTGACAAAAATTGATTGATTGAAAACAGTTTTTGATTTACGAGTTGCTATTACTCCAGATCAAGTTGTATCTTGGTCTGACCATCAGACCATCGTCATGGAAGGCTTTAATGAGCATAATCGGGATGAACCACGCGGTTCTTTATGTTAGAGATGCGCGCGTCCATAAGGATTTCTACTCTAGAGTCCTTGGGTTTACGACAAATATTGAAGATAGCAATGGACAGTTTGTTTTCATGCGCGCCCCAAACTCCTCGAACCACCACGATGTCGCTTTCTTCTCAGTCGGAGGGCATGCTTCTCCGTCGACTGCTGGTCGACAAAGCGTAGGTCTTTACCACATTGCTTGGGAGGTAGAGACTCTTGCAGAGTTGGAAGAAACGAAAAAAACGCTTGAAAGAGAGGGTTGCCTAGTAGGAGCCAGTGACCATGGCGTTAACAAAAGTTTGTATGCGGTTGATCCTGATGGCATAGAGTTTGAAGTTATGTGGCTGACGCCTGAAAAGTTTTGGGGAGATTCAGAAACAAGCGCTGTAATAGAACCACTTGACCTTGAAGGTGAAATTGAAAAATTCGGTCGAGATCTCAAAGGAGGGAGTTAGATGTCTTTTTCGGGGGAGTCTTATTCA
>Ga0310344_10003906_pt1 | contig 11078 bp, 12 predicted proteins | sample HC15DNA20200_MG_FD_203801 | JGI IMG/M metagenome (GOLD analysis project Ga0310344, IMG submission 203801) | Marine microbial communities from station ALOHA, North Pacific Subtropical Gyre - HC15-DNA-20-200_MG | ecosystem: Environmental > Aquatic > Marine > Oceanic | place: Pacific Ocean: North... | reverse complement strand
CGTGGTCGGCTTCGTCAAACGGCGCGAGGGGCTGGACATTTTTGACGAGCAGACGAATTTCACGCCCTTCCGCACGACCCTCTCCTGAAAATTTCCGCCGCCACCGCTTCGATAATGCCATGTTTACCAGTGTCGCGGCAAAGGTCTGCCTATGAGCAGGCATTGGCACGAGCAGTTTTCACCGCCCGCGCAGGGGCATGACGTCGATCGACTGGCGCGCGAAACCGCCGCTCAATATTACGGGTCGATGGAGGCGGAACTGGCCCGCGCCCGCCGCCGGTTCGACGCGACGTTCCACCATGCGCCGATAGGCATGGCCCATGTCGGGCTGGACGGCAGCTTCCTGCTGGTCAATCCCCGCTTCTGCGCCATTAGCGGCTACGATGCCGACACGTTGATCCGCACGGGTTTCCAGCAGATCACCCATCCCGACGATCTGAATGCGGACGAAGCGCTGCTTGTGCGGCTGAACGCTGGCGAGTTGCCGCGCTATTCGATGGAAAAGCGATATATCCGCGCGGACGGCGCGGTCATCTGGGTCAAGCTGACCGTTGCCATGGCGCGGGACGAGGCGGGCGAACCGGATTTCTACGTCGCGGTGATCGAGGATCTGTCCGAATTGCGGCAGGCGAGTTTCGAGGCGATCCACGATCCGCTGACGGGCCTGCTCAACCGGCGCGGCTTTGCGTCCCGCGCGCGGGACCGGCTCGGCGATGCGGCAGCTTCGCTCCCGCAGCGCTGCCTCCTCTTTCTCGATCTCGACGGGTTCAAGCGGCTCAATGACCGCGAAGGGCATGGCGCAGGCGACGCCTGCCTGATCGAGGTTGCCGGGTGTCTACGCGAGGCATCGGGCGAAGGCGACCTGATCGCCCGGCTGGGTGGCGACGAATTCGTCCTGCTGATGATGGAGGAAGATGCCGGCGGCGCGCTGCACCGGGCGCAGCGGCTCCGCGCCGCCCTTGCCCGCTGTGGCAGGGGCATCACCGGCAGCATCGGGCTGGCCGCCGCGGAGCCAGGCGAGACGGAGCTGGACGGCCTGATCGCACGGGCCGATGTGGCGATGCTGGCGGCCAAGCGCGCGGGGAAGAATCAGGTCCGGGTCGCGGCGTCCGCGTCGGCATAGGCCGCGCTCACGAAATAAAGCCCGTCCGGCGGCGCGTTGAGGCCCAGCGCCGCGCGGTCCCGCGCTTCCAGCGCCGCGCGCAGGTCGTCCGCGCTCCACCGCCCCATGCCCACCATCGCCAGGCAGCCGACCATCGAGCGCACCTGATGGTGGAGGAAGGACCGGGCGGCCGCATGGATGGCGATGCGGTCGCCGTCCCGCTCCACATCCAGCCGGTCGAGCGTCTTGACCGGACTGTCCGACTGGCAATGCGCCGAGCGGAAGGTGGTGAAATCGTGCCGCCCCACCAATATCTGCGCCGCCTCGTGCATCGCCTGCGCATCGAGCGGCTGGATCACCCGCCACACCAGCCCTTCCTCGAAGGTCAGCGGCGCGCGGCGGTTGGCGATGCGATAGACATAGGATCGCCCGGCGCAGGAAAATCGCGCATGCCAGTCGCCCGGCACCTCCAAGCAATCGAGGATCGCGACCGGCGCGGGCCGCATCACGGCGTTGAGCGCTTCCATCAGGCGAAACGGCGGGATCGGCTTTTCCACATCGGCGTGGGCGCGCATGCCAAGGCCATGGACCCCCGTGTCCGTGCGCCCCGCCGCATGGACCGCCACCCGCTCGCCCGTCACCTGATGGATCGCGTCCTCGACGGTCTGCTGGACACTTGGTCCATGCGCCTGCCTCTGCCATCCCATGAAGGGGCGGCCATCGAACTCGACGGTGAAGGCGAAACGGGTCATGATCGGATCAGGGATCGACGCGGCTGCCCGCGGGCATCTCATAGCCGCGCAGCAATTCGCCCGCGCTCATCGCGCCCTTGCCCGCCCGCTGGATCAGGGTCGGGCGGATGGCGTCAGCGCCGCAGCCGATCAGCAGGCTGTCGTCCAGCATCGCGCCCGGTTCGCCCGCATGATGCTCCACATGGGCGGCAAGGATGCGGAACCGCTCGCCGCGATATTCGAAGAAAGCGCCCGGCGCGGGATTGAACGCCCGCACCTGCCGTTCGACGCCATGCGCGCCCTTGGTGAAGTCGATCCGCGCTTCGGCCTTGTCGATCTTGGCGGCGTAGGTCACGCCCTCCTGCGGCTGCGCCATCGGCGGATGCAGCGACAGGTCGTCCAGCACCTCGACCATCAGCGCCGCGCCCGCCTGCGCCAGTTCGGCGGTGAGCGCGCCCGCCGTCTTGTCCTCGACCGGCGTCACATGCTTGGCGCGCATCGGCCCCGTGTCGAGGCCCGCCTCCATGTCCATGATGGTGACGCCGGTGACATTGTCCCCGGTCAGGATCGCCCGCTGGATCGGCGCGGCCCCGCGCCAGCGCGGCAGCAGCGAGGCGTGGATGTTCATGCACCCATGGCGCGGCGCGTCGAGGATCGCGCGCGGCAGGATCAGTCCATAGGCCGCCACCACCGCCACATCGGCGTCGAGCGCGGCAAACGCCGCCTGCGTTTCCGCGTCCTTCAGCGACAGCGGCGTGCGCACCTCTATCCCCAGAGCGTCGGCCCGCTGATGCACGGGGGAGGGGCGCAGCGCCTTGCCCCGGCCCGCCGGGCGCGGCGGCTGGCTGTAGGCCGCGACGACCTCATGCCCCGCCGCGATCAGTGCGTCGAGCGCGGGAACGGCGAAATCGGGGGTGCCCATATAGATGATACGCATGGTCCGCTCCTCAAACCCCTTGTCGTCAGGACATGCAACCCTTTATCTCACGATATGGCTTCACCCGAAATCGACGCCCTGACGCAGGCGCTCTCGCGGCTCCCCGGCCTTGGCCCCCGCTCGGCCCGCCGCGCGGTGCTGCATCTCCTGAAGCGGCGGGACAGCGCGATGGAGCCGCTGCTGCGCGCGCTGGAGGCGGTGAACGAACGGCTCGTCACCTGCGGCATCTGCGGCAATGTGGACACGATCGACCCCTGCGGCATCTGCGCCGATCCGCGCCGCGACGCCCGCGCGCTCTGCGTCGTGGAGGATGTGTCGGACCTTTGGGCGCTCGACCGCTCGCGCCTCTTTCCCGGCCGCTTCCATGTGCTGGGCGGGCGGCTTTCCGCGCTGGAAGGGGTGCGGCCCGAGGATCTGGGCATCGACGCGCTGGTCGCGCGGGTGGAAGCGGGCGGCATCGACGAGGTGGTGCTGGCGATGAACGCCACGCTGGAGGGGCAGACCACCGCCCATTATCTGGCCGAGCGGCTGGAGCGCTTTCCCATCCGCCTGACCCAGCTCGCCCATGGCGTGCCGGTCGGGGGCGAACTCGACTATCTCGACGAAGGCACGCTGGCGCAGGCGCTGCGCGCGCGCCGGCCGCTGGGCTGAACCTGTCCTACCCACGCCTTCCATCCTATCCCGGCAAAATGCACACTACGGAGGCTGGCGACAGAAAATGTCCAACATAGGAAAGACTATGTCAAAACTTGCGGGAAATGTGCGAAGTTAAGCGGCAGGCGCGATCACTCTGATCGGAAAGGCCCGCCGCCTTCCGCTTGAATCGATCCTGCGTTCCGCCTATGTTCGGACCATGGCCATCCGTCCCATCCTCGAAGCGCCCGATCCGCGCCTGCGCACCATCTCGACCCCCGTCGAGACCATCGACGACGATCTCCAGACGCTGATCGACGATATGTTCGACACCATGTATGACGCGCCGGGCATCGGCCTTGCCGCGATTCAGGTCGGCGTGCCCAAGCGGGTGCTGGTGATCGACCTTCAGGAACCCGAATCCGACGAGGAAGGCGCGCCGCCGGTCAAAAAGCCGATGGTGTTCATCAATCCGGAAATCCTCAAGGGTTCCGAAGACCTCTCCGTCTATAATGAAGGCTGCCTGTCGGTTCCCGACCAGTTCGCCGAGGTGGAGCGCCCCGCCGTCATCCGCGCGAGCTGGATGGACCGTGAAGGCCGCATCCATGAGGAACAGCTCGACGGCCTGCTCGCCACATGCCTCCAGCATGAGATGGATCATCTGGAGGGGATTCTCTTCATCGACCACCTTTCGCGCCTCAAGCGCGACATGCTGATGAAGAAGCTGCTCAAGGCGCGGAAAGCGGCCTGACCCGCGGCCCGGAAAGTGCAAGTAAAGCAACGCCCTGACCATGATGTCGGGGCGTTTTTTCTTGTTGGAGGCACGAAAAATCCTTTTCTTTCAATCCGTTCATCTTGCTCCACTGGTCGGGCGTGATGCACAAATCGTCGGAACCTTTCTTGCCGGATGCGGCTTGTTCGGCTTGGAAACGTTTCGCCTGGAAAATTAAAGGAGCAAAAACCATGTCGCCTTCCGTCAAGAAGATCGTTCCCCTTTCGCTCGTGCTGGTGGGCGCACTGGGCCTGGGCGGCTGCGCCACCAAGGGTTTCGTGCGCGAGCAGGTCGCCACCGTGAACCAGCGTGTCGACGCCCTCGATTCCAAGCTTCAGCAGACCGACGCCACCGCGCAGCAGGCGCTTGGCGAAGCGCGCTCGGCTTCGGGTCTGGCGCAGCAGAACGGCCAGCGTCTCGACCAGCTCGGCGCGCGCGTCGATGGCGTCGAACAGCGCATGGTCGAAGCGCAGCGCAAGCGCCCGCGCAACTGACGCGGAGATTGGAAAAGGGCCGGCGCTTGGGATAAGCTCCGGCCCTTCCACATGAGTTTACCAGCCTCTATGATGAAATTGCCGCAGGCGTCGTTCGCGATGGCGCTCTCGATCCTCGCTCTCGCCGCCGCTCCGCCCGCCCTCGGTGCGCTAAAACCGCGCAAGGCAAGGGAGGCTGTGGCAGCCCCGGTCAAACAGCCGGACGCCACCGAAATGACCGTCGATCCCACGCCCTCGGCGCAACGGGTCATCGGCTGGGTCGGCTCGTCGCGCGACCATGGCAAGCTGCCTTACGCCATTATCGACAAGCAGGCCGCCCGCATCTGGCTGTTCAACGCGAAGGGCGAGCGCATCGCCGATGCGCCCGTGCTGATCGGCATCATGGCGGGCGACGACGCCACGCCCGGCATCGGAGCCAAGTCGCTGGCGGAGATCGGACCGGCGGAAAAGACCACGCCCGCCGGGCGCTTCCTCGCAAAATTCGGCGTCGCGGCCGGCAAGACCAGGGTGCTCTGGGTCGACTACGCCACCTCGGTCGCTCTCCACACCATCCCGCCCGGCAATCCGAAGGAAAAGCGCGTCGCGCGGATGGTCAGCCCCGACATCGCCGACAACCGCATCACCTTCGGCTGCATCAACGTGCCCAAGCTCTTCTATGCGCAGGTCCGCCCCCTGTTCGCGAAGAGGGGCGGCTATGTCTATATCCTGCCCGACCTCAAGCAGCCTGAGGATGTCTTCCCCCAGCTCCACGCCTATCCGGCAGCGGCGGCGCCGGCGGTGGGGGCAGGCTGAGGCTCAGCCCACCCCTTCCGTGTCGAGCGCATAGCCCGCCGAGCGGACGGTGCGGATGATGTCCTGATATTGCCCGTCGCCGTTGATCGCCTTGCGCAGGCGGCGGATATGCACGTCCACCGTGCGCAGTTCGATGTCGCTGTCCTGCCCCCACACGCTGTCGAGCAGCCGCTCGCGCGAGAAGACCCAGCCGGGATGCTCCAGAAAATGCTTGAGCAGCCGGAACTCGGTCGGCCCGAGCGGGATCACCTGGCCGCTGCGGCGCACCTTGTGCCCCACCGTGTCCATCTCGACATCGGCGAAGGTCAGCGTCTCCCCCGCGAGCGCGGGGCGCACGCGGCGCAGCACCGCGCCCACGCGCGCGACCAGTTCGCGGGGGGAGAAGGGCTTGGTCACATAATCGTCCGCCCCAGTCTCCAGCCCGCGCACGCGATCCTCTTCCTCGCCGCGCGCGGTCAGCATGATGATCGGCACGTTGGCGGTGCCGTTCATCCGGCGCAGGCGGCGGCACACCTCGATCCCGGAGAGGCTTTCGACCATCCAGTCGAGCAGCACGATGTCGGGCGTGTTCTCCTGCGCCATCAGCAGCGCTTCTTCGCCGTCCACGGTGTGCGCGACGTCGAAATCCTCGCGCTTGAAATGCCAGATGAGCAGTTCCGCGAGCGCCGCGTCATCCTCCACCAGCAGCATCTTCGCCCGTGCCATGCGCTATTCCTCCGGCTGCAGATCTTGGCGGCGTTCGCGATCGGGCAGCGTCTGGCCGGTCGCGGCATAATAGACCATCTCGGCGACGTTGGTCGCATGGTCGCCGATGCGTTCGATATTCTTGGCGACGAACAGCAGGTGCGCGCACTCGCTGATCGTCTTGGGGTTTTCGACCATGAAGGTGACGAGCGTGCGGAACACGCTGTTGTAGAAATCGTCCACCACCGTGTCGCGCTCCACCACCGCCAGCGCCAGGTCGGGATCGCGCGCGGCGAAGGCGTTGAGCGCGTCATGCACCATCTCGCCCGCGACCTGTCCCATGGAGGGAAGCAGCGACACCGGCTCCATCGTCCGGCTGTTGGTGGCGATCATCGGGACGCGCTTGGCGATGTTCTTGGCATAATCGCCGATCCGCTCGACCACGCTGACGATCTTGAGCGCCGCGATCACGTCGCGCAGGTCGTTGGCCATCGGGGCGCGAAGGGCGATGACCTGGATGACCAGCTTCTCCACCTCCGCCTCGATGGCGTCGATGCGCTTGTCGTCGGCGACCACCTGCGCGGCGAGGTCACGGTCCTGCCGCAGCAGCGCGACCATCGCATTCTCGATCGCCGCTTCGGCGCGCCCGCCCATTTCGGCGATGAGGCCCCGCAGCGTGTCGATTTCCTCGTCGAAAGCCTTGATCGTATGTTCAGCCATATTTCGTCTCCCCCGGATCAGCCATAGCGTCCGGTGATATAGTCCTTGGTCCGCTCCTGACGCGGGTTGGTGAAGATGTCGGACGTCACGCCATATTCGACCAGTTCGCCCAGGTGGAAGAAGGCCGTGCGCTGCGACACGCGGGCCGCCTGCTGCATGTTATGGGTGACGATCACGATGGCGTAGCGGCCGCGCAGTTCGTGGATCAGCTCCTCGATCTTGGCGGTCGCGATGGGGTCCAGAGCTGAGCAGGGTTCGTCCATCAGGATGACTTCGGGCTCCACCGCGATGGCGCGCCCGATGCACAGCCGCTGCTGCTGGCCGCCCGAAAGCGCGGTCCCGCTGTCGTGCAGGCGGTCCTTCACTTCCTCCCACAGCCCCGCGCGGCGCAGCGACTTTTCGACGATCACGTCCATGTCCGCCTTGCCCGCGGCAAGCCCGTGGATGCGGGGACCATAGGCGATATTCTCGTAGATCGACTTGGGGAAGGGATTGGGCTTCTGGAACACCATGCCCACCCGCGCGCGGAGTTGCACCACGTCCATCGACGGCGCGTAGATGTCGTCGCCGTCCAGCGTGATCGTGCCTTCGACCCGCGCCGACGCGACCGTGTCGTTCATGCGGTTCAATGTCCGCAGGAAGGTCGACTTGCCGCAGCCCGACGGGCCGATGAAAGCGGTGACATTGTCCATGTCCACGTCGATGGACACGCCCTTGATCGCCTGCTTGGGACCGTAGAAGACCTTGACGTCGCGCGCGGTCATCTTGGGGTCGGCGGGGGCGAGGGCTTTTTGTTCTTCGGTCATGACCACCGTCTTTCGAATTTGTTGCGCAGGTAGATGGCGAGGCCGTTCATCGCGAGCAGGAAGACCAGCAGCACGATGATCGCGGCGGAGGTCTTTTCGACAAAGCCCTTTGATACCTCATCGGACCACAGGAAGATCTGGACCGGCAGAACGGTCGCCGGATCGGTGACGCCGCCCGGCGGCGTCGCGATGAAGGCGCGCATCCCGATCATCAGCAGCGGCGCGGTCTCGCCCAGCGCGCGCGCCATGCCGATGATCGTGCCGGTGAGGATGCCGGGCAGGGCGAGGGGGAGCACATGCTGGAACACCACCTGCACCGGCGACGCGCCGATGCCGAGGGCGGCGTCGCGGATGCTGGGCGGCACCGCCTTGATCGCGTTGCGTCCGGCGATGACGATGACCGGCATGGTCATCAGCGCCAGCGTCATGCCGCCCACCAGCGCGGCGGATCGGGGCAGGTGCAGGAAGTTGAGGAAGATCGACAGGCCAAGGAGGCCGAAGATGATCGACGGGACGGCGGCCAGATTGTTGATCGACACTTCGATGATGTCGGTCCACCAGGTCTTGGGCGCATATTCCTCCAGATAGAGGGCGGTCGCGACGCCGATGGGGAAGCTCAGCAACAGGGTGACGAGCATCGTCAGCAGCGATCCCTTGAAGGCGCCCCAGATGCCGACCTGCGTCGGATCGGTGCCGTCGCTCGACGACAGGAAGGTGGCGTTGAAGCCGGTCGACAGCACGCCCGCCTGCTTTAGCCGCTCGACCGCCGCTTCGGCTTCGGGCGTTCCCTTGCCCTTGTTGGCAAGGTCGATGGCGGTCGCGGCGGGCAACCGGATCGTCGCCGTCCGCCGCAGGATGGTGGGATCGTCCTTGATCGCATCGCGGATCGCAAGCCACGCGGTCGGCGCGATCAGGTCGTCGCCATCGGGGCCGAGCGCCTTCTCCGCCACCGCGCCGGTCATCGTCGGCAGCCCCGCTTCGGCAAGCGCCCTGTCGGTGACGGCGGCGGGATCGAGCTTCAAGGGCGAGGCGGGGAAGTCCACGCTCACCGCGATCTCGGTGCGGGTGAAGCCGCGCAGGCCGTTGCCCATCATGGTGACGAGCAAGAAGGCGAGGAACGCGGCGGACAGCAGCACGGCGAGCAGCCCCGCCGCCTTGAACCGCCGTTCGGAGGCGTAGCGGCGCGCGATCCGCCGCTGCATCGCGTCCGACTTCCAGTCGGTGGGCAGGCGCTCGGCCGAAGGAGGAGCGGAACTCATTCGTAAGCCTCGCGATATTTCTTCACGACCCGCAGGGCCACGATGTTGAGCAGCAGGGTGACGATGAAGAGGACGAGGCCAAGCGCGAAGGCGGCCAGCGTCTTGGCGCTGTCGAATTCCTGATCGCCGGTCAGCAACTGGACGATCTGTGTCGTCACCGTCGTCACGCTGGCGAACGGGTTGAGCGTCAGGTTGGCGGCAAGCCCCGCCGCCATCACCACGATCATCGTTTCGCCGATGGCGCGGCTGACCGCGAGCAGCACGCCGCCCACGACGCCGGGCAGAGCGGCGGGGATCAGGACGCGGCGGATCGTCTCGCTGGTGGTCGCGCCCATGGCGAGGCTGCCGTCGCGCATGGATTGGGGCACGGCGGCGATGCTGTCGTCCGCCATGGAGGAGACGAAGGGGATAATCATCACGCCCATGACAAGGCCCGCGGCGAGCGCGCTCTCACTGCTCGCGCCGCTGATGCCAATGGCGGCCGCGAGGTCGCGCAGCGCCGGGGCGACGGTCAGCGCCGCGAAATAGCCGTAGACCACCGTGGGCACGCCCGCCAGCACCTCCAGCATCGGCTTCATCCAGCGGCGCACGGTGGGGCTGGCATATTGGGTGAGGTAGACCGCGCTCATCAGGCCCAGCGGGATGGCGACGATCATGGCGATGATCGCGCCGATGAAGATCGTGCCCCAGAACAGCGGCACCGCGCCGAACGCATCGTCATTGCCATAGCCCATGGCGGCCGACTGCGGCGACCATTTGAGGCCGAAGAGGAAATCGACGGGATTGACCATCGAGAAGAAGCGGAAGCTCTCCCACAGCAACGACGCGACGATGCCCAGCGTCGTCACGATCGCCAGCAGCGAAGCCAGCAGCAGCAGCGCCATCACCAGCCGCTCGACCCGCGTGCGGGCGCGGAAGTCGGCGCGGATGCGGGTGAAGGCATAAGCTCCGCCCGCAAAGGCCAGCACCAGCGCCAGCGCCGCGCCCGCCATGCCATAACGCGATCCGGCCTCGCGATAGGGCTGGACCAGGGGTTCGCTCGCCGGGTTGAAGGCGGCGGCCTGATCGCCGTTGGCGATGGCCCGCGCTTCGCCCAGGATCGCCGAACGGGCGAAGCCATCGGCGGGCAGGGCGCGCGCGGCGGGATCGGTCAGGACGCTCTGCGTCACGAGGCCGGGCGAGACGTTGGCCCACACCCCAAGGAACAGCGCTGCGGGCGCGACGGCCCATAGCGCCACATACCAGCCATGGAAGCCGGGGAGCGAATGCACCGCGTCGCGGCGGCCCGACGCGCGCGCCGCCGTCTGGAATCGGATCGCGCGGGCGCGGGCGCTGACCCAGGCGATGGCGCCCAGGCCCGCGAGCAGCAGGAGGATGGCTGGTCCGGTCATGAGCCTCTTACTTCAGCCCCGCGCCGTCGAGCGCGGTCAGCGTTTTGACGATCCGGGCGTTCTTCGCGCGCACCTCTTCCGGCGCCGCGACCATGCCCCGCTTGGTGAGCGGGCCGCCCGGCCCCCAGTTCACCGCGAAGGTGTCGAGATAGGCCGCAAGGCCGGGGATGGCTTTCATATGCGCTTTCTTGACATAGACGAACAGGGGCCGCGCGCCGGGATACTGGCCGGTCGAAACAGTCTCATAGGTCGCCTGCATCCCGTTGATCGGCACGTCGCGCAGGCTGTCCTTATTCTCCTCCAGAAAGCTGAAGCCGAACACGCCGATGGCATCGGGGTTCGCGCCCAGCTTCTGGACGATGAGATTGTCGTTTTCGCCCGCATCGACATAGCGGCCATCCTCCCGCACGCGGGTGCAGATGCCCTTATATTTCTTTTCGTCCTCTTCCTTCAGCGCTTTCATCGCCGGGTCGCTCTGGCATCCCTTTTCCAGGATGAGTTCGGCGAGCGAATCGCGCGTGCCGCTGGTCGATGGCGGGCCAAGGACGGTGATCGGGACGGCGGGGAGCGACGGGTCCACATCCTTCCAGGTCTGCGCCCTGTTCTCTCCCTTGCCATAGGGACTGGCGGCCAGCGCCTCATAGACGATCTTCGGCGTCAGGCCGATGGCCGGGCCGTTCTTCGACTGGGCGAAGGCAAGACCGTCGACGCCGATCTGCACTTCGATGATGTCCCTGACGCCATTCGACTGGCACTG
>Ga0310344_10003905_pt1 | contig 11078 bp, 6 predicted proteins | sample HC15DNA20200_MG_FD_203801 | JGI IMG/M metagenome (GOLD analysis project Ga0310344, IMG submission 203801) | Marine microbial communities from station ALOHA, North Pacific Subtropical Gyre - HC15-DNA-20-200_MG | ecosystem: Environmental > Aquatic > Marine > Oceanic | place: Pacific Ocean: North... | reverse complement strand
CACCGATACACAGGAACAGGTAGACCAGTTCCTCGGGTTCCTTGATGGCGGCACGGAAGCGGACGATCGACAGGGCGCCAACCAGTCCCAGCGAGAGGGCGAGCGAACTCTTGACGACGGCGATCACGCCGATCGTCACCATGGTCAGCAGCGGGAAGATTCTGGCCACCGAATCGGCACCGGAGAACGACGAGTTGCAGTGGCGGTAAAGGAACCTCAGATACAAGGCCAACAATCCACCGAGGACCATGTAGACCGCAATGGCCAGCACGGGGACATTCTCTGCGATCGAGACGGAAGACTGGAGAGCCTTCCAGGACTCTTCCCAGGATGAAGGTGTATTGGCCTGCGGATCCATTGTCAGTTCCTTTCATTGTCGCCCGATGAAAGACTCACCGACGCGAACGATCGCCTTTGCAATGTCGTCGAAAGATATCGAACAGGGGCGGCAAGGTCGCCGTGACCTCCGCTCCGTCGAGAATCGAGTTGGAAAACCAGTCCCCATTGTTAGCAGGAAGCAAAGACATGGTAAATTGGAGGTGAGAAATTAACGCGGTGTGGGGCCATTTGCTGACATCAAAATCTCGAAATCTCTGTCAAACCTGGTCCAGTCGTGCGATTCCCTGGCGGCTCTTTCTTTCCTAACCTAGCGATTGGCTGTTGGCGGTTTCGATCAACGCCGATATTTCCGGAGACGAGTTGATGAGCAGAGTGCTGGCGTTCCTGGTTGGGTTGTCGACACTGGTGACCAGCGGTTGCGGTGGGGATCCTCCGGCTACCGGAGATTCCGGATCGGCCCAGCCTGAGGCTGCTGCCACCCAATCCGCCTCGCCGCCAGCCGTCGACTATGCGACGGCTGTAAGCACCGGGAATGTCGAGGCTGTCAAGCAGCACCTGGCTGCCGGTGCCGATCCGAATGCCAAGAATGCCGACGGGGGACCGATCCTGAATGGTGCGGCTGTTTTCGGCCACCGGGAGATCGTGGCATTGTTGATCGAGAAGGGGGCGGAGATCGGAGTGAAAGACGGGAACGGAAATGGCCCACTGCACTCGGCCGCCTTCCTCGGTCGAAGTGATGTCGTTGAGTTGCTGCTGGAAAAGGGAGCCGACGTCAACGTCAAGAACAACAACGGCGAAACACCGATGGATACCCTCGGAGCCGACTGGGGGACAACCCAGTTCATCGGAAACCTGTTGAAGATCCCCCTTGACCGGCCCAGCATCGAAGCCGGCCGGGCCAAGACCCGCGAGTTGCTCGCCAAGAGGGGGGGCAAGAACGGTGGTGGTGCCGGCGGCGGACTGCACGCCGCTGTCCGCCGCCAGGATCTCGCGGCCGTCAAGGCGGCGCTGGACGACAAGGGGAATCCGAATGCCCCGGACCAGCAGGTGGGAATGACCCCGCTCGCGTGGGCGGCAGCGGTCGGGAATGTCGAAATCAGCAAGCTGCTGATCGAACGGGGGGCCAACGTCAACGGGAAGAACGCTGATGGAGCCACCCCTTTGCATGTCGCTTCGTTCCTGGGCCGTGCCGGGGTGGTCGAACTGCTGCTCGCCAAGAAGGGCGATCCCAATGCCCGGAACACCAAGGGCGAGACACCGTTGTTCTCGGCCCAGGTGCCTGCGTCGCTTGTGCCGGTTATCGCCGGGTTGTTGCAGATGGAGGTCGACCAGAAAGCCGTCGAACAGGGCCGGCCGAAAGTCATCGAGTTGCTTGAGAAGGGTGGGGCCAAGACAACGGGAACCGGTGGTGTGAAACTGATCGCTGCCATCCGCAAGCAGGATGTCGCTGCGGTCAAACAGGCCCTGGCCGATAAGGGCGATCCCAATGGGCAGGATCCCGAGTCCGGAACGACAGCGTTGGGTTGGGCGGCGTTGGTCGGGAATGTCGAGATCGCCCGGATGTTGTTGGCCGCGGGTGCTGATGCCAATGGCAAGAGCCGGGATGGCAGCGGGCCGCTCTCGGCAGCGGCATTCCTGGGTCGGGCGGATGTCTGTGAGTTGCTGCTCAACAGTGGCAGCGATCCCAAGCTCAAGAACAACGAGGGCGAAGATCCCCTGTCCGCGACGGCGGTCGAAGCCGGAGCCACCCAGTTTGTTGCCGGGCTCCTGAAAGTCCAAATCGACATCGGCAAGGTTCAGGCCGGCCGCGCCAAGTGTGCGGAGTTGCTCAAGAACGGAACTGGGAGCAAGGAACTGTCTGCGGCGGTTCGCAAACAGGACGTGGCCGCGGTCAAGACGTTGCTGGCCAAGCCGACCGGTAACCCGAATGTCCAGGATCCGGACCTGGGGATCACGGTCCTCTCGTGGGCGGCATTTCACGGCAACGCCGAAATTGCCACGTTGTTGATCGCCGCCAAGGCCGACGTCAACGGCAAGAACCGTGACGGGTCCAGCGCGCTGCATGCGGCCGCCTTCACCGGTAGCGTCGCGGTACTGGAACTGCTGCTGGCCAAGGGGGCCGACGCGAGGGCCAAGAGCAAGGATGGCCAGACGCCGTTGCAATCGACCGAAGCCGACGCGGCCACGACGAAGGTCGCCGCCGGGTTCCTGCAACTGAAGCTCGACCAGAAGACGGTCGATGCGGGGCGGGTCAAGTGCGTCGAGTTGCTCAAGAAGAAGACGGCGAAGCCCTAGCCTGCCTCCGGCGGCTGTTCAGATTGTCCTGTCGGCCCGGGTTCCGGTGCGGGCGTTTTCGCACCGGGTGTTGTGTCGGGGATTCCGTTTTCGGGAGCTTCCGTTCGGTTGCTCAGACCGGTCGCGGTCTCTGATACGATGTTTCCGGCGGGAATCGGCCGTCGGTGCTGGTCCTGCAGCAAAGTGGAGGGGTGATTGTGTCGAATGTCCTGGTCCGTTGTGTGGTCCTGTCGGGCGTTGTGGTGTTGCTGTCGGGCGATCGGTTGCCGGCCCAGCGAGGACCGGCGGTCGTGGTGGTCACCAGGGTGGTCGAGCGCGAGGTCACCTCGGGGCATTCCTTTGTCGGTTCGATTGAACCGTTGAAAAAGGCGACTATCGGCAGTGCCGTTGATGGGCGGGTCGTCGAATTCCCCGTGGAGGAGGGGGATCGAATCGGTGACAGGCAACCACTGGCGAAATTGCTGACGGCGACGATCCAACTCGAGCTGAAGGCGGCCGAGGGGGAGTTGGTGTTTCGCCAGGAGTCGCTCAGAGAACTGAAGAACGGGACCCGCCCCAGGGAAATCGATCAGTTGCATGCCCGGATGCTGGCGGCCGGAGCCCGGCGGGAATTTCACGTGGCCCGGCGGGCACGTTTCACCGCCCTGGCCAAGCAGGGGACCGTGACCGAAGATGACCTCTCGGCGGTCGTTTCGGCGGCGATCACTGCCGAGCGTGATTACGACGATGCCCGGGCGGGGCACCAGTTGGCCGTCGCCGGGCCCCGCAAGGAGAAATTGGTCCAGGCCACCGCGCGGCTGGCCGTTCAACAGGCCGTCGTCGATCAACTCAAGGACCGCATCAGCAAGCACACGATCGTCTCCCGCTTTGCCGGTTACGTCACGGCTCGGCGAACCGAGGTCGGAGAATGGGTCAGCCGTGGTGATCCGGTCGTCGAAATCGTGTCGCTCGACCAGGTCGATGTAAAGGTACATGTTCTCGAGAACCATGTTCCTCATCTGCGGATCGGCACCGATGTCACCGTCGAGATCGTGGCACTTCCCCAACGGTTTCGGCAGGGCAAGATCGTCGCGATTATCCCCCAGGCCGATTCACGGGCCCGGACGTTTCCGGTCAAGATCCGTTTGACCAACACGATCACCCGGGGAGACCCGCTGATCAAGGCGGGCATGCTGTCCCGTGTCACGCTGCCGACCGGGGCCCGGACCCGCGCCCTGCTGGTGCCCAAGGACGCCCTGGTGCTGGGCGGTCGACAGGCCGTTGTCTACATGGTGGGAGCCGACGGGAAGGACCCGAAGAAGCAGGTCGTCCGTCCGGTGCCGGTCAGGCTCGGAGTCGCCGTCGGCAAGGACATTCAGATCATCGGTGAAATTCAGGCCGGTCAACAGGTCGTCGTGGAAGGGAATGAACGACTGCGGCCTGGAATGGAAGTGATCGCCCGTCCCGTTCCACCCATTCCCGATGCCAAGACCTCCAAGCCAACCGAAAGCCAACGCTAAGCCATGCACCTGATCGCCTCCTTTGTCAGCAATCCGGTCAAGGTGACCGTTGGAGTGCTGCTGATCTCACTGTTCGGCGTCGTGGCGCTCGAACGGATGCCGATGCAGCTGACTCCGGAGGTGCAGACTCCGACGATCACCGTCGAGACCCGCTGGACGGGTGCGAGTCCACAGGAGGTCGAGCGCGAGATCACTCTCGAGCAGGAGGAACAGCTCAAGAGCGTTGAAGGGCTCAAGAAGATGAGTTCGGAGAGCTCGGATTCGCGATCGCGGATCATCCTGGAGTTCCTGGTCGGGACCGATATGGATGAGGCGCTGTTGAAGGTCAACAGCCGCCTGCAGCAGGTTCGCGAATATCCCGAGGAAGCCGATCAGCCGGTCATCTCGACGGCCAACTCTGACAACCGCCCGATCGCCTGGTTCATCCTCAGCGCCCGTCGACCCAGCGACGAACAGCTTGTCGAGTTCCAGGGCCGTCACCCGAAGTTGGCCGAGGCGATCCAGGAGATCCGCGAGACTCACAGTGTCGGGCTGGGGCTGCTTCGGTTGAGAGTTCTGGCTCGCGAACATCCTGAAATCCATGAGGTTCTTCCCCCGGACCTGGATGTCACCAAGCTGAGACGCTTTGCCGAGAACGAGATCGAGTCGCAGTTCGAGCGGGTCCCCGGTGTTTCTCAGTCGAGCGTGTTTGGCGGGCTCGAACATGAACTGCAGGTGGTCGTCGACCCCGAGAAGCTGGCGTCACGGCAAATCACGATCGCCGACGTGCTCCGCGTGTTGCGGAGCCAGAACAAGGACACCTCGGCCGGCGACTTCTCCGAGGGCAAACGCCGCTGGGTCGTCAGGACGCTTGGACAGTTCCGCAGTCCCGAGGAGGTCGAGAACCAGCTGCTGGTCGTGCAGAACGGGGTGCCGATCTACGTTCGCGATGTGGCCGAAGTTCAGCTGGGGTTCAAGAAATCCACCGGGGTGGTTCGGCGGTTCGGGGAATCGAGTATCTCGGTCAACTGCATCCGCGAGTCCGGAGCCAACGTGCTGGAGGTGATGGAGGGGCTGCGGCAGGCCAACCGGGAGGTCAACCGGCGGCTGCTCGAGCCGCGTGGTCTGCAGTTGACCCAGGTCTACGACGAGACCGATTACATCTACTCGTCGATCTCGCTGGTCCGTCAGAACATCTTTCTGGGCGGTGCGCTGACGATGATCGTGTTGATGGTCTTCCTGCACCTGGACATCCGCACGCTGTTGGCCGTCCCGCTGGTCGTGGCGGCCGCACTCGCCTCGACGTACGTCTCGTCGTGGTTTGCAGTGCCTGGCTTGCTGCTGCTGGTCGGGATAGGGTTCTGGATGGCTCGCGGTGCACTGCTGGTTGGGGCGGCGATTCCGGCAAGCATTATCGGCACGTTCCTGATTCTCGGACTGCTGGGACGCTCGCTGAACGTGATCAGCCTGGCCGGTCTGGCGTTCGCAGTCGGAATGCTCGTCGACAACGCCGTTGTCGTGCTCGAGAACATCACCCGGCGCTGCTCTTTGGGTGAGCCCGCCCGGGTGGCAGCGGTGCGGGGAACCAAGGAGGTCTGGGGGGCGGTCACGGCGTCGACGTTGACCACCGTGGCAGTATTTCTGCCGGTCGTCTTCATCCAGGAGGAAGCCGGCCAGTTGTTCCGCGACATTGCCCTGGCCATCAGCGCCGCTGTCGGCCTCTCGATGCTCTTTTCGGTGACGGTCATCTGCACCGCCTCGGCACGTTTGTTTGCCTCCGAGGCCGATGGCCGACCGTCATCGGCGGACGCGACGGACCCGCCACCGGTCCCGTTGCTGGTCAGACTGCCTCGCGGCCTGGCCGCCTGGTTCGTCGATGTGATCGTCAGGTTCAATCGCTGGATCCAGTTGGGGTTTTTCCGCCGCCTGGCGGTGGTGTTGCTGCTGGTCGGAGTTTCGGTGGGGTTCAGCTACAAGTTCTGGCCCAGGGTCGAGTACCTGCCGGCGGGCAACCGCAACCTGGTTTTTGCGATCCTGATGCCGCCGCCCGGCTACAACGTCGACCAGATGATGCATCTGGGCGAGACGGTCGAGGCGAAACTGGCACCGCACTGGAACGTCGATCCGGGCAGTCCGGAGGCGGCGAAGCTGGACGGTCCGATCATCGGAGACTTCTTCTTCGTGGCACGGGGTCGACGAGTGTTTCTCGGGCTGAGGGCACTCGAACCGACCCGAGCCGGCGAACTGGCTCCGGTCATCCGGAAGGCGACTTCGCAACTGCCGGGCACCATCGCCATCGTCAATCAATCCAGCCTGTTCGAACGGGTACTGGGGGCCGGCCGGACGATCGACATTGAGATCACCGGTCCGGAATTGAAGAAACTCGTTGGTCTCGGCGGGCAGATCATGGGCCAGGTCAGCACGGTGTTGGGCCAGGATGCCCAGGCTAAGCCGAACCCGAGCCTGGACCTCTCGACTCCCGAAGTCCACATCCGGCCGCGATTGATCCAGGCCTCCGAAATGGGGATCTCCACGACCGACCTGGGCTACACCGCCAACGCGCTGATCGATGGCGCCTATGCGGGAGACTACTTCCTGGAGGGAGACAAGATCGACCTGACGATCATCGGCAGGTTGCAGAACGCCGACAGCACCCAGGAGATTGAGGCCTTGCCGGTGGCGACGCCGTTGGGCCAGATCGTTCCGATGGGGGCGATTGCCGATGTGTCGATGAGCAGTGGGCCCGACCAGGTCAACCACCGCGAGCGGTTTCGGGCGATCACGATCCAGGTCACGCCGCCCCCGGAGATGCCGCTCGAAGAGGCGATGCAGCGGATCGACTCGAAGATCGTCTCGCCGCTGATTGCCGGCAAACAGCTTGACGGCGGGTACCGGGTCACGCTCGGCGGCACCGCGGACAAGCTCAGGACCACGTGGTTGGCGCTGAGGTTCAACGTCCTGCTGGCCCTGTTGATCACCTACCTGCTGATGGCCGCCCTGTTCGAATCGTGGTTGTACCCGCTGGTGATCATTTTGAGCGTTCCACTGGGTGCCGTCGGCGGGATCCTCGGCCTGACGGTCCTCAACCTGTTCGTCCCGCAGTCACTCGACGTGCTGACCATGCTGGGTTTCGTCATCCTGATCGGGACGGTGGTCAATAACCCGATCCTGATCGTTCACCAGTCCCTGAACCACATGCACGAAGACGGGCTGTCAGCATCGGAGGCGATCCTGGCGAGCATTCGCACTCGGGTGAGACCGATCTTCATGACCACCACCACCACGGTGCTAGGACTGTTGCCGTTGGTCCTGTTTCCGGGGGCCGGCAGTGAACTGTACCGCGGGCTGGGCAGCGTGGTCCTGGGAGGCCTGATCGTTTCGACGATCTTCACCGTGGTCCTGGTTCCGACACTGTTCAGCCTGGCGATCGATATCCGCCGGATATTGTGGGCCGGCGGCCATCCGGCGGCTGTGGATGACCAGAGAAGCCAGGACGAATTGGCCGGCGACCGGACCGTTGTCGGCGAGTTGTCCGGATCGCGGTGATTTCAGTGGCTGATGTCACAATCCGGCAGGGTCTTCTGTAGCTTGGCGACACCGGCGTCGGTGACCTTGGTTTCCAGGGCAAACAGTGATGAGAGGTTCTTGAGTCCGGAGAGGTGTTCGAGGCTGCGGTCGGTGATACGTGTGCCGGAGAGACCGAGCACGGTGAGCTTTTCAAGTCCCTTCAACTGGGCAACCCCCGCGTCGTCGACGGCGGTGTCGCTGAAGAAGGCCCGTTTCAGGGTGGTCAGTCCCTTCAAGTGCACCATCCCGGCGCCGGTGATCCTGGTCTGGTGCAGGCTCAGTTCCTCGATGGCTCTCAGCCCCACCAGGTTCGCCAGGTCGGCATCAGTGGTCTGGCGTTCGCCGAGGTCCACCTCGACGATCCGTCCAGCGTCGTCTCGTTTGAGTTTTGCTCCGATCTTGGCCAGTTTCGCGGCCGCCGTGTCTTCGGACATGCGGCGGTCGAACACGAATGGCATCTTGGGGTCGTCTGTAACGGTGACCAGTAGTGGGGGGGCGATGCCGCCCTGGTCGACCTGGACCCGCAGAACGTTCTTCGCCGTGAACGGACGGTCGTGAATCCAGCGGTGTCCGTCGCCGTGCAGGTAAAGGATCGGTTTCCCGAACGAGGTTGCGACCTTGTTGAACGGTTCGAAGAAATCCTGGTGCTTTTCGGCCGGTTGGGCGTGGCCGAAGATGACCAGGCTGCTGGCGGTGGATCCAAACTGTTGCAGGTTCTGCCGGATCCATGCGAGACAGTCGGCGTGCCGTTTCTTCCATTCGTCGGGATCGTGAACCCGGCCGCCGACGATGTTCAGGCCGACAAACAGCACGCCACCGTGCACGAACGAGAAGTTCTCCTTCTGTTCGATCTGCCGGAAGATCGGGAAGCGGTGGTTCCATCGCCGATCGAAGCGGGTGAAGTACTTCTGCCAGTAGGCCCAGGCCTTGGCCGGGTCGGTGCAGTCGTTCCACTCGTTGTCACCGGGGATGATGAAAACCGGGGCCCTGGACTGCGACAGCATCCCGTAGACCTTGTTGTAGACCGCTTCGTCGCAGGGGGTGCTCCCCGACTTGATGTCTCCCACGTGGATCACAAATTCTCCGGCCGCCGGCAACTCGGCAATCTGACGCGGCAGTAGCTGGTTTTCGACCGGGGCGTAGGGCACATCGCCCATCGCACAGAAGCGGACCAGTGGCGACGGTTTTCCGGCCTCCACAGGGCGGCTGGCGATCATCACGGCCGTTCCCAGCAGCAAGATCCTCAGGAGGTCAATCATCTCTTTGCGTTTGGTCATCGCACCGTTCCCGCTTGCGTGTTGTTTGCTCGATTCTTCCAGGTTGGTCCACTATTCACTATTGCCGCTCAGACTCCAACCTCACCGACGACATGGCTCAGGCCGGGCGGAACACCAGGCGAGGTGTTTCGCGGTCGTGATGTTCGAATCCGACCAGCATTTCCTGTCCCACTTCCATTTCGCCCGGTTCGTCGTTCTCTCGACCGGCAAGCCGTGCGACCACCCGGGGACCTTCTTCGAGTTCGACAACACCCGAGCAGTACGGGCGATCGCCGCCGAATCCCTCGTCGGCCAGTCCGGGCGAGACCATTGCCATCCGGGTCATTGCCACCAGCCGGCCTCGTCCGCTGGCCTGTTCCCAGCTCATGTCGTCACCGTGGCAGTCCGGGCAGAGGGCTCGTGGTGGTACGAACAGGGATCCGCAATCGTCGCAGCGTCCTCCCATCAACTGCTCTTCACGGAGAAACGCCGAATAGGATCGGTCGGTGAAGGGACGCGTCTGGGTCATGTCAGTCTCCCCGCCTCAGGATCGTTACCGAACTGGTGCCGCCGGTGCCCCCCAGGTTGTGGGCCAGCCCGATTCTCAGGTCGTCGCCTGGCACCTGCCGGTCGCCGGCCTGTTGTCTCAACTGGGTCCAGACCTCGACCAACTGGCCCGCCCCGGTGGCGCCCACCGGGTGGCCCTTGCACTTGAGTCCCCCGGAAGTGTTGATCGGCATGCTGCCATCCAGCCGGGTCATCTCGTCGGCCACCGCGAGATGGCCGGTGCCGTGCTCGAAGAATCCCAGGTCCTCGATGTGCAGCAGTTCGGCGATCGAGAAGCAGTCGTGCACTTCGGCAAACTGGATGTCGGCGGGCTTCAGTCCCGCCATCTGGTAGGCCTCGTGGGCCGCCGCCCGTGTTGCCTCGAAACTGGTCAGGTCCTCGGCCGCCTGCAGCCCTCGGCCGCTACCCTGTCCGATCCCGGCCACCTGCAGTGGGTCGTCGGTGAACCGGCTGGCAATCTCCGAGGCGACCAGCAACAGGCAACCGGCTCCATCACTGATTGGACAGCAGTCGAACAGGTGCAACGGCGCAGCGACGACCGGGTTGGCCCGGTCGTCTCGCAGGAAATCTCGCTCATCGGCCCACTCCGTCACCTCCTGGCCACGTTCGGCTGCCCGGCGGGCCTTGGATTCCATCATCTCGCGGACCGATTTTCCCAGCTGGGCTCGCGGGTTGAGTGCCGCATTGAGGTGGCTTTTGATCGTGACGTTCATCAGGTGTTCGCGGGTGGCACCGTGTTTCTGGAAGTAGGCCGAGGCGATGGCTCCGAACACGCCGGGGAAATTGAATCCCGCATCCAGTTCGTAGGGGATCGCCGCCAGTGCCAGTCCCTCGGCCACCTCGGCCGTGGACCGTTTGGACATGTCCTCGACGCCGCCCACCAGGACGACGTCATAGAATCCGCTTGCGATGGCAAAGCACGCTTCGCGGAATGCCAGCCCGCTCGAGGCACACGCACCCTCGGTTCGGGTGGCGGGGGTGGGGACGAGGCCAAGGGCATCCGTGAGAATCGCACCCCAGTGCGACTGGTGGACGAAGAAGTCGTTGGTGAAGTTGCCGAAGTACAACGCCTCGATGTCGGAGGGGTCGAAACCCTTGTCGACCGACGTTCTCAATTCGGAGAACGCCTCGAGAAAGAGGTCCTTCGAGTCTTTCTCGGCAAACATGCCGAACCCGGACATCCCGGCTCCGACCACCGCCACGCCTCGTCCCAATTGTCGTCGTCGTGTCATGTTGTCCTCGGTGCGGGTCAGACCCGCCGCTCCCGTCCCTGCCAGTACGCCTCGCGGAGTTCCCGCTTGACGATCTTGCCGTAGTTGTTTCGAGGCAGGTCGTCGACGAAATCGACGCTGCGGGGTTTCTTGTAGCTGGCGATGTGGTCTCGGCAGAACTCGATCAGTTCCTCTTCGGTCACCTCGCCACCGTCGACTGTCGAGACGACTGCCTTGACCGCCTCGCCCCATTCCTCGTCGGGGATGCCGATCACGGCCACCTCGTGGACGGCCGGATGCCGGACCAGGATCTCCTCGATCTCACGGGGATAGATGTTCTCGCCCCCGCTGATGATCATGTCGTG
>Ga0310344_10003904_pt1 | contig 11080 bp, 7 predicted proteins | sample HC15DNA20200_MG_FD_203801 | JGI IMG/M metagenome (GOLD analysis project Ga0310344, IMG submission 203801) | Marine microbial communities from station ALOHA, North Pacific Subtropical Gyre - HC15-DNA-20-200_MG | ecosystem: Environmental > Aquatic > Marine > Oceanic | place: Pacific Ocean: North... | reverse complement strand
CGAAGCGCTGCTCCTTCTAAATAGGAATGCGAAGACACGCCGGAATTAGCGAGAATGACTTCCTTTTTTAGAGCGTCCTGCCATTTCCGGATGCCCCGTTTGTGCCAAACCATAAACACGGCCGAATAGGGCATCATGCGACCCAAATAGTTAAACTTGGCAGCGTTATATTTGAGTTTTTTCGGCCGCAACACTTGAGCAACAGCGGTATCCTTTGAAAGCTCAGCCATATAACTACCGTCTTTGGGGGCGGCGGTGTACATATAGTTGGCTGCCTTACTGCCGCCAGCACCGGAGCGGTGTGTGACAATGATATTTGGTTTGCCGGGAATATGCTTCCCAATATGACGTGACATGATACGGGCGTTAAGGCCATACATGCCACCCGCACCAAATGCTACGACTAAAGTCACAGTTTTTCCTTTGTAAAAATCTGCGATCGCGTCGGCCTGAGCCGTTGACGTGACTAAGGGCATTACTGCTAAAAGCCCTGCGCACGCGATTACTTTGCTTTGGATCTTAATCATTTATTCCTCCCATTTTATTTGTCTACTTTTGTAGGTAACCTTATTATTATGGGTGAATTCTATGTTGATATTACCCTGTTGGGCAATAGAACGACTTGGTGTCTTTTAAAGGCAATAATTTTTAGAACATAAATATCAAATTATTGATTTTTTGGAGGTGTTACGAAATTTCACCCTTGTGGGTCATACATCGTTAAACCCTCTATCTCCTCGGGATTTTCTGCCCGTCCGCGCAATTCCAGTGTATTTCTGTCGGGGTCTCTTATAAATACTGAAACGTGTCCGTCTTGTCCGAACTTTACCGGTCCTTGAGTGATCTTGATACCAGCCCTTTTTAAACTTTTTATGGTTTCTGTAATAGATAAAACCCTTAGCGCGAGGTGGGTATGGCCTGGGTACTTAATATCGGAGTCCATCAGGATATTGTGATCACCTTCAGGGCTATTGGCATTGATAATCAGGTTTAATTCAACGTCTGCCGAGTTACGGATTATAACTACCTCATCGAATGTCGCGGTATGGATAACTTCAAAGCCGAGGTTTTTATAAAATTTAATCGCGCGATTGCGATCGCGCACGCGTATTCCGACATGATCTATTTTTTTTATTTTCATAATATCCAATATCGCTGCGGCAAACACCGAAAAGGCGGTGGTGTCATTCTCCGGATGCTGCTTTTGGCGCTACTGAGGGCTGGCGGTTGGCTTCGTAAGTATTTAGATTACTGGGTCGTCCGCCTGTATCCCGTAAAATTTTACCGTCATCGGTTTTCGCTTGAACCTTATCCCACTCACTTTTGAAGGTTTGATTGTGGCCTTGGAAGTGGGGCATAACATAGCGTGCGAACATTTCCATTGAGCGTTCCCACTTATGCCGATTAGTCCATTCCGGACTATGCAGCAGTAAACCCCCGAACCCGCCGGTCTCCTTCATTTTTGCGTCGAGCCAAGCGATGGCATCATCGGGCGTGCCAATCACCCAGTCTCGCCGGTCGGCGCAACTCTCCGGAGTGAATTCAGAGAATGGCTGGCCTTCATATTCGGCGTAATGTCCCCGCAGACCGATAGCCGAAAAGTATTCGGCCTCGCGCATAATTCCTTCGCGCACTTCATCCCAGGCCTTCTCGACAGAATCTGAAAGGTACATGTAGGTCGCTATCCGCCAGTTGTCACGATCCGCTATACGGCCTGCCTCTCGGGCCCCTTTCTCCACAATCTCCCAATTCTTGCGCGCGTCCGGTCGATTTTTACCCGTTGGTGACATCCAAATCATATTGTTACGGCCAATCATTTCTAAATTAGCGGGGGTCGCTGCGGAAGGCATGGCCAGTGGCAGGCGGGGTTGCTGAAAGGAGCGCAGCTGCAATTGCATATCTTCAAACTGCCAATATTCGCCTTGGTGGCTTATTGGCTCTTCAGATTCAAGCAAACGGACAATTACATCCACGGCTTCATGAAGCATAGGATAAAGAGATGTCTCTTCCATATTGAAGAGTATCTTATCCGTTACCAAACTGCAGGGTCCGACACCAAGTATGGCTCTGCCACGGGTGAGGTGATCGAGAAACGCCATGCGTTCAGCAAGATAAAATGGATGATGAAAAGGCGCGCTGAAAACTGAAGTGCCGAGCCGGATACGGTGGGCCTTAGCGGCAGCCATCGATAGCGCCATCTCTGGTGCTGGCATAGTTTCCCAACCCCCTGAGTGGTGTTCGCCGATAAAGGCCTCATCGAAGCCAAGCTCGTCAGCTAAATGTATTAGTCCAATATCGCGTTGGAAGGCGAGCGCTGGATTATCCTTGGGGTGATGGCAGGGCATCATAAACAGGGAAAATTTCATCGGGTTATCTCTCCGTCATATCGAGGCAACTAAACCGCTGAGCATTAACCCATATTGTGCACATCAAGGTCGGGTTGCGCTACCCATGATACTTCCGATTTTAAAGTCAGCAGTGGGACTGGACAGTTCTTATTGCTCTTCTTAGTTTCTCACTGTGGAGAAGAAAAGAAACAAACAAGTGGGATTGGTAGGACTTGGCACAATGGGGAGTGCTCTGGCGGAGGCTTTCGTACGTGCGGGTTTTGAAGTGTACGCTGTTGATCCGCTGGTCAGCGGAAAAAATTTCTCGTTAAAGGGTGTAATAGTTGAGCCTAATTTATTGATGATGGTTAAGGCGATGGTAACGCCGCGCCGGATATTGTTAATGGTTACGGCAGGTGACCCGGTCGATAGGGCAATTGAAGAACTCGTTCCGTATCTCGATGCAGGTGATATAATTATTGACGGAGGCAATTCGAAATTTACTGACACTATCCGCAGGGCCACAAGGGCTAAAAATCTTGAGTTGATGTATGTTGGAACTGGAATTTCAGGGGGTGAAGCGGGCGCACGAAACGGTGCGGCAGTTATGGCAGGGGGTACGGCAGAAGCATTTGACAAATCACGTGATGTTTTGGAGACAGTGGCTGCAAAACATGAGGGGGGTTTATGCTGTGCCCATGTTGGCTCGGATGGCGCCGGGCATTTCGTCAAGATGGTCCATAACGGTATTGAATATGGCATAATGCAAGCCATCGGCGAGGCGCATTTTTTACTAACTCACGGTCTTCGCCAGACACACGCAGAGTGTGCCGCCGTTTTCCGGTCTTGGAACAAAGGCCCGCTGGAATCCTTTTTGATCTGTGTTACGGCAAGTATTTTGGACCGCATGGATGAAAAGTCAGGTGATCCACTGATTGATTTTCTTGATGACGCCGCAGAACAAACCGGCACGGGCCAATGGATGGTAGGAACGGCGATGGAGCTCGGTGTGCCTGTGCCGACCATTGCGGAGGCCGTATCGGCGCGCAGCCTCTCGGGAGGCCAGGACGTTCGCCGCGTTATCCAAAATGCGACACCCCAAAACCTTAAGGACATCGCTCTTTCGGCTGACGATATTCGCGATGCTTTGATTGCAACAAATTTATGCTGCTATGCTCAGGGCTTTGCGGTCCTCGCGGCAGGAGCAGAAAAATACGGTTGGCCGCGCAAGGAAGCGGAAATAGCACGTATCTGGCAAAAAGGCTGCATTATCCGCGCCGATGTTCTGGATACCGTTAGGCAGGCATTTCTGCACCGGGCTGATTTGCCGCATCTTTTTGCTAATAGAGCAATAGCAAGCATTGTTGGTCAAAAAACAAACAGTTGGCGAGCTACGGTCTCCAATGCGATTGCCGCTGGCTTAACAGTGCCAACCCTGGCATCCGCGATCAGTTACGCCGATGCTTTGAAAACAAAGCGTTTGTGGACCGCCCTAACCCAGGCACAACGTGACGCTTTTGGTGCCCATGGATATCGGAGGATAGACCGAGATGGGACATTCCATAGCGACTGGTTGTAAACTAGCACCGAAGAGTAGGATTTATGCCGCTTCTGCTGACGGCAATGGCGTCTCTCCTCGAACCATAGCTGCCCCTTTTTCTGCGATCATTAAGACGGCAGCATTAATATTACCAGAGACCAGGTCGGGCATTGCCGAAGCATCAATAACCCGTAAATTTTCTACTCCTCGGACCTTTAACTCTGAATCCAGTACGCAGTCCTCGCTGGCACCCATCTGACAGGTGCAACTTGGGTGGTGTGCCGTGACCGCTGTCTTTCGGATAAATTCATCAATTTGATCGTCGGTCTGACAGTCTGTGCCGGGCGCGAGTTCCGCACCACGGCGCGCATCCATGGCGGGTTGATTGATAATATCGCGAATACGTTTCACGCCGTCGCGTAGAATTGGCAGATCATTTGGTGAATCAAAAAAGTTCTGAAAAATCCGCACTTTATCACGCGGGTTATTAGAGCGCAGTGTAACCTGTCCTCGACTTTCCGGATGCAAGAGCACTGGCCGCATGCCAAATCCTTCCGTGTAGGCTTTCTTGATGCCCGGGAACCAAAGGTGAGCGCCTGGTGCCGTACCGCGGAACAAGAATTGGAGATCTGGCACAGCTAATTCGGGGCGGGACTTGACATAGCCATGCAGTCCCCCTGGTAAAATTGTCGCGGGGCCAGATTTGAAGATATAAGCCTGGGCCATGGCAAGAGCCATACGGTCAAATCGCATTAAGGCATGGAACCAGTCGGTATCCTTCCGCGCATAATGAACGAGGACTGCTAGATGGTCCTGGAGGTTCTGCCCGACGCCGGGTAAATCAATTATCGGCTCAATGCCGACGTCTTTGAGATGATCAGCTGGGCCGATACCCGATAACATTAGGAGCTGCGGCGAATTAAATACTCCGCCTGAGAGAAGGACTTCACGGTCAGCATTGACAGATTTGATCTGGCCGGATTGTTCGTACTCAACGCCGACAGCCTTTTTCCCTTCCATGATGACGCGAGTGGCACATGCCTTTGTTTCAACTGTGAGGTTTGGTCGTGATTTCGCTGGGTGCAAATAGGCAACTGCGGCTGAACAGCGAGTGCCGCCCTTTTGAGTTGATTGCGAAACGCCAAAACCTTCCTGCTGTTTGCCGTTATAATCATCCGTTAACCTGTAACCAGCCTCAACGCAGGCATTAGACCAATCCTTAAATATCGGGTCCCTGTTTCGTGCCCATTGCGTGACCATTGGTCCCTCGCCACCGCGATAGGAATTTTTGCCGTCCTCCCAACTTTCGCAACGCTGCATGTATGGTAGGATATCGGCGTACGACCAGCCTGTTGCGCCTTTTTGCGCCCACCGGTCGTAATCACCGCGATGCCCGCGCACGTATGCCATGACATTGATGGAGGAAGACCCTCCGATTACCTTGCCGCGCATAGCCTCTATCACGCGGTTATTCATGCGGGGCTCCGGTTCGCCGTCGTAACCCCAATCATGCATGCGATGTTCGTGCATCTTGCCCATTCCAAGTGGAATATGGATCAAGGGATCTATGTCGTTGCCACCCGCCTCAAGCAGTAAGACCCGAATATTCGGGTCTTCGGTTAGCCGTGCCGCCAAAATACAGCCAGCAGAACCCGCGCCAACTACGATATAGTCAAACCCTTTGCCGTCGCTCATCCCTAAATCCTCTATCTCTCTTGATCTCCCGCGTTTCTGCAGGTGACAATTTTGTACACTGAAGCTCGGGCGTCGAAAACCCCCGTACATTATCGGTGCGCCGTTGACAGGAGAGGCACGGGACCTGAAACTGAGTTAAAATTAAGGAGAAAAATATATGCCGCATACCCTCCGGTCGTTTCTAGAAAATATCGATAATCGCATTCTAAATATCCAAGACGAAGTCGATCCGATAAATCAGGTTGGCTATCTGTGTTCAGAAAGCCGGCATCCGTTGATGTTCCACAATCTTGAAGGGTTCGACGATTGGCGACTTACCGATATCCTGATCAAGGACCGAAAAGGTCAAGCGGCGGCGCTTGGGCTCGAAAATGATAATGAAGTTTGTCCTTACCTTGCTAGACAAATGGCGAATGGTGCAGGTAAGTCGAAAATGGTCGAAGATGGGCCTGTCAAAGAGGTTAAACTGATTGGGGACGATGCGGATCTCCGAAAGTTGCCTATCCCAATCCATAGCCATGGCGATGCCGGGCGATATTTAGGCTCTGGTGTGACGATCACACGAGACCCAGAAACCGGCATCAGGAATGAGTCGATCCTGCGGGTGCAGTTAACCGATGATCCGCATAAAGCGCCATTCTGGATGGCAGCACGCCACAACTATCAACATTATCTCAAATATGTAGAGATGGATAAGCCGATGCCAATGGCCTTTGCAATCGGATTACACCCCGTCTATGAAATTATGTCCAACTGGTCTGGTATTCATAAAGATTTCGATGAGTTGGAATATGCTGCAGGCGTCCTGGGTGAGGAGATTGAAATGGTCAAGTGCGAGACCATTGATCTTGAGGTTCCAGCTCATGCAGAGGTAATTATCGAGGGTACGGTGCATCCGACCGACCGAATGATGGAAGGGCCTTTTGGAGAATTCACTAATTTCGGATTTGGTGCCGAGGGCCCAGCACCGGTCTTTACATGTTCGGCTATTACCCATCGTGAAAACCCTATCTTTCGTCACATGCAAGCTACCTGGTTTACTGACCATCAGCCCCTTATCACACTGCCTATGGAAGCGACCTACTACAATCGGTTGCGTGACACCCAGGGTAACACCAATGTGCTGGATGTGTTTGTACCGCCTTGGGCTTCACAGTTTCTTATGATTGTGCAGGTTGAAGCGAAATGGGACGGTCAGGTTAACGATATGCTAATGGCGGCACTTTCCGGCCCAAACTTGCATGTGAAAACTGTAATTGCTGTAGATGAGGATGTTGATATCTATAATGCGGAAGACGTTTTGTGGGCTATGACAACTCGAGTTGACCCTGCACAACATGTAAAAATCCAACCGGGCTCGCGGCTGCATCCATTGGATGCGGTGATTCCCGAAGTTGGCGACGAATATACAGTGATGCGGATTGGGGGTAAGATGGGGATTGATGCGACTAAGCCGCCAACTTGGCGTGCTGAATCTCGTAAGAAATTTCAGCGGGTTGATCCGATGGGGAAAGGCGACGAGGCTATCGCAAAATTACTCGAAATGGTCCGCCAACCAGGTTAGGAAATCCTAAAATGGCTATAGATACTATCAGCTTTCAAGTCGAAAAACTTACTCCTCATATTGGTGCGGAAGTTAAGGGTATTGATCTAAACCAGCTGCAGGACGCCGAGACTATGGCCGCGCTCAAGCAAGCATGGCTTGAAAACATAGTTCTATTGTTTCGGGGTCAGAAACTGACCCAGGAAGCACAGCTGCGGGCTACGGAGTTTTTCGGCAAGGTTGGGTATTTAGCCAGACCAGCTAATGAATATCCGGTCGGTTATGACAAGTTGCTGCCCAACGTGATGTTGATTTCCAACATTCGAGAAAATGGCGAACCGATTGGCGCGCTGCCGGATGGGGAGATGATGTTTCATCATGACATGCTGCATGCTGACGTGCCCCACAAGGGAACGATGTTGTATTCAGTAGAAATTCCTAGTCAAGGCGGCCACACGTTGTTTTCGAGCGGTTATGCCGCCTATGAAACGTTGCCGGAAGAGGTTCGACAACCTCTTGAAGGGCTTACAGCTAAACACCACTATAATTATGGGTCGACCCAAAAAGGTGATGACAAGGGAACCCAGGCTTTTTCAGATTCTGAGCATCCGGTGTTTCGTACGCACGAAGAAACGGGCCGCAAAGCTATTTATGTTAACCGCCTGATGACTGAAGAAGTTGTAGGATTGCCGAAGGAGGAAAGTGATAGGCTTCTAGTTGCCCTGTTCGATCATTCCGAAAAACCTGAGTTCGTTTATGAACATATCTGGAATGTCGGAGATGTTTTGCTCTGGGATAATCGTTGTTCTTCTCATGCACGAACGGATTTCCCCGATGGTGAGCGTCGCCTGATGCTTCGCACGACAATAGAAGGTGACACAAAGCCCTACTAAATCGGGCTAAGAGTCAGTTAAAAGTCCAATGATCGAAAATGCGTTTGGTATCGGACAGCCCGTTCGCCGCAAGGAGGATTTTCGACTTCTTACGGGTGGAGGGACCTATACCGATGATACGTGTGTTCCAGGGCAGCTTTATGGTTATGTAGTGCGAAGCCCGCATGCTCACGCAACACTTGACGCTATTGATGTAAGCGAGGCTGAAAGGGCAAAGGGTGTTTTAGCGGTTCTGACATCTGCGGAGTATGAAGCGGATGGATTAGGTTCTTTGCCTCATACCCCGAACCCGGCGCATATCACGAAACCCAAAACACCAGCATTCGAGAATACCAATGGTTTGCCTGTATTTCATAGCGAAAATTTTCCGCTTGTACGCGACAAAGCTCGGTATATTGGGGAGCCGGTGGCATTTATTATCGCCGAGACAGAAGCGCTGGCAATCGATGCTGCAGACCATATCCAAACGTACTATACCCCGCTAGATGCCGTAACGGATGCGCGACGTGCCATAAAAGATAATGCCCCGCAAATCTGGGAGGGCGTACCCCAGAATACTTGTTTTGATTCTGATCTCGGGGATGGTGATGCCGTTGAGGCAGCATTCGCAATGGCTAAACACATAATAAAACTTGATCTCCAAAATAATAGGGTAACAGCGGTCTCGATGGAGCCACGTGGTGCGATCGGAATTTATGATGCTAGACGAGATCATTATACGCTGATTGCTGGCAGTCAGGGGTCACACCGGATTAAAGACCCACTGGTGGAACTGCTTGGATGCAGCCCAGGCCAGGTTCGTGTTGTCTGTGAGGATGTTGGTGGTGGTTTTGGAATGCGGAACTGGCTTTTTCCTGAGCTGGTGTTGGTAGTTTGGGGAGCAAAGCGCGTTAGGCGGCCGGTCAAATGGATCTCAACGCGTTCAGAGGCTTTTATGAGTGATATGCAGGCCCGCGATTTAGCAACTAGAGCGGAGCTTGCGCTCGATGGGGACGGCAAGTTCCTTGCAATAAGAGTTGACCATATTGGGAACGTGGGCGCGCATACAATGTCGTTTGTGCCGTTAGCAAATGGTGCCCGCTTGGTGACCAGCATTTATGACATCGCAGCTGCTCACGTCCGTGTGCGGGGTGTATTAACCAATACAGCTTCAACTGGTCCATACCGCGGCGCCGGGAGGCCGGAAGCGATGTTCAATATCGAGCGGCTCATAGATGAAGCATCTGTGGTTACCGGTTTAGACCGCATTGAGCTACGGCGCCAAAATCTTATCCCAAAAAGTAAGTTGCCCTACCTTAACCCAGTGGAACTGACTTATGAATGCGGCGCCTTTGTCGAAAACATGGAGGCTTCGCTGACGCTGGCAGACTGGCAGGGTTTTGCAAAACGAAAAGATTTATCAAGCGAGCAAGGCTTGTTGCGTGGTATCGGTATTTCTAACTATGTCGAAACCCCGGTGGGGTTTCCCGGTGAAAACTGTGAAATTACGATTAACCGCGCTGGTACTGTGAGGGTTGGGGTGGGAACTCAGAGCCATGGGCAAGGCCACGAAACCAGCTTCGCTCAAGTTATTGCGGAGAAACTATCTGTTGACTTTGATAGAGTGGAGATAGTTTTTGGCGATACCGACCTCCTGCCGGACGGCGGTGGGACCCATTCCAACCGCTCGATGAGAATTGCTGGGGCTTTAATGGTCCAAGGATGTGACAATATCATCCGGCAAGGGAAAAATCAGGCAGTTGATATTCTAGAGGTTGAGATCAGTGATATTGATTATCGTGACGGTTTCTTTGTCGTTGCCGGAACGGATCATGAAATTAGCCTTCTCGAGCTGTCTAAGATAGCAGAAGAGATGGGGACGCCACTGATAGCGAATGAAAGATTTCATGGCCGCATCCCCGCCTATCCAACTGGCTGTGCGGTGGCTGAGGTTGAGATAGACCCAGAAACCGGGGTGGTACTGATCTGTAACTGGTCGGCAATTGACGATGTAGGACGAGTAATAAATCCTATGATAGTCGAGGGTCAGACGCATGGGGGCATTGCGCAGGGGGTCGGACAGGCGTTACTGGAAGACATCGCCTATGACGATGAGAGTGGTCAATTGTTTGGTGGGTCGTTCTTAGACTATTGTGTCCCCCGTGCTGATGACCTGCCATTCTTTAACGCTGAGACTGTCAACAATGCACCAACTAAAGGTAACCCGCTCGGTGTGAAAGGTGGCGGTGAAGGCGGGACGACCCCAGCGCCCGCTGCGCTAATTAACGCAATCATTGATGCCTTAAGGCCCCTCGGAGTGCGCGATATTATAATGCCGGCAACCCCGATAAGGGTCTGGGAGGCTATTCAGTCTGCTAAGTCTTCCCCCCATTAGGAACCGAATATTTGGCTTACTCCTTTGAGAACAAGGGCAGCCGCACCAGCTAACAGTAAAAGCTGTAAGAAAAAAAAGAAGCGTTGATTGCTTGTAAGCTTGAAAGCGTGCGCCCCTAGCCAAGTCGACAATAGAATAGGAAGTCCGAGGAAAAGGCCTTCTGTAATAAGGGTTGGTGTTATTAGGCCCGCCGTCGCAAGGGCAGAAGCTCGCATAAACATGGTTATAGAGGAAAGCATAACGTTAGTACCTCTCAATGCTTCTGGGCTTCGACAGGCATGTTTTAGATAGACTACTAAAAAATAAAACGCTCCGGCACCGCTTAGGCCGCCCATCGTTCCTCCGACAAAAGAGAAACCGGTCGTGATAATGCGGGATCGGAGGTCCAGGTTAACGATAAGTTTTTCGACTAGCTTAAAAGTATCCATCAATATTATGAAGACAATCAGAGTACCGAGGATAATTTCGAGAGCCATACCTGAAAGTCTTGTAAAGATCCAGGTGCCGAAGAGTGTGCCCACTATCATACCGAGAATAAGTGACTTGGTGATTTTCCAGTCTGCTGTTCTGAAACCTGAAGGTAGGAGATGTGCCTGCGCAATTATAGTGGTCATTAAAGCCAGCAAGATCGCGTGATGTGGGCCAATAATAAATGTCGTGGCCACGATAATGGGCATGTTTGACCCAAAGCCAAAAGCGCCCCGAATA
>Ga0310344_10003903_pt1 | contig 11082 bp, 7 predicted proteins | sample HC15DNA20200_MG_FD_203801 | JGI IMG/M metagenome (GOLD analysis project Ga0310344, IMG submission 203801) | Marine microbial communities from station ALOHA, North Pacific Subtropical Gyre - HC15-DNA-20-200_MG | ecosystem: Environmental > Aquatic > Marine > Oceanic | place: Pacific Ocean: North... | reverse complement strand
AACTTCACGTGTAGGATCTACACCTTCAAAAGATTTTTCTCCAATTCAACATATGATCCAAATGACTAGCCTTGCTAATGCTTTCAATAAAAAAGAAATAATCTCTTGGTACAAAAAAATTCAAACTTCATTAAAAACAGAAAACATCGAAATGGTCTGTGAATTGAAAATTGATGGTCTTGCAATTTCATTATTATATTTGGATGGGATTTTAACTCGGGCAGGTACAAGAGGGAATGGGATTACAGGAGAAGATATCACAGCTAATATCAAAACAATTAAAACAATACCTTTAACATTAATGATCGATAATCCTCCATCTGAAATTGAATTAAGGGGAGAAGTTTTTTTTCCAAAAAAAGAATTTATGAAATTGAACAATGAAAGAATAAAAACCGGTTTAGAACCGTACGCTTCAACAAGAAATTCTGCCTCCGGTTCATTACGCCAACTTGATTCATCAGAAACAGCTAAAAGACCATTAGACGTTTTTTTCTATTCATTCGGATATATTGCTGATTCATCCTCTATAGATAGTATAAACACTCAACATGAATCTCTAATATGTATAGAAAATCTTGGAGGAAAAATCAATCCTTGGACCAAAAAAATCAACGATATTTATCAGGTATTTGAAGCAATCGAAGATGCAAATAGAATTCGTTCGAAATTAAACTACGAAATTGATGGGGTTGTAATAAAAGTCAACAATCTAAATTATCAAAAAACTTTAGGAATTACTGGGAGAAATCCTAGATGGGCAATTGCTTATAAATTTCCTCCAGAAACAACTATTACTACTCTTAAGAAAATTCACATTAATGTGGGTAGAACTGGAGCCCTAACACCTTGGGGTGAACTAGAACCAGTAATTATAAATGGGGTAACTATAAAAAAAGCTACTCTACATAATAGTGATGAAATAAAACGAAAAGATTTCAGAGAAGGAGATAAGGTAATTGTTCAAAGAGCAGGAGATGTTATCCCGCAAATAGTTAGTGTTGTTAAGAGAAATAAAAAAATGAATTTAAAAAAATTTATTTTCCCTAAATTTTGTCCCGATTGTAAATCCGAAATAGTCAAGTTAGAAAACGATGCAACTTCAAGATGTTTAAATACCAAATGCCCTACACAATTTGAAAGGCTTTTACATCACTATGCCTCTAAACCTGCAATGAACATTGAAACATTAGGTGAACGTTTAGCTCAATCACTTTCCAGATCTGGGTTAATTCGAAATTTATCAGACTTGTACGTTCTTGAAAAAAAAATTACAGAATTAGAGAAATTAGAAAACTTCGGAACTAAAAAAATAGAAAATTTAATGCATTCAATAAATGAATCGAAAAACAGGCCGTTTTACAGATTACTTTTCGCTTTAGGTATTCCAAATGTTGGAATAGAAACTTCAAGATGGATCTCTAAAGAATTAAAAAATTTTGACGGAATAATTTCAGCCTCTTTAAAAGAATTTACTAATATTGATGGAATAGGCAATGTAACTGCAAACATTATTTTTGAATGGTTTAAAGTAGAAGAAAATATAAATTTAATTAATAAGTTAAAAATTTTAGGTGTTAAATCTGAATCTGAAAATCAAACATCAACAATACTAAATAACTTGATTTTCGTTTTATCTGGTCGTCTAGAAAATATTACTAGAAGTGAAGCTAATAACTTAATTGAAAAATTTGGAGGTAAAACATCAAATTCAGTTACCCAAAATACAAATTATCTAATCATAGGAGATAATCCAGGATCTAAATTAAACAATGCAAGAAATTTAAATATACCTATCCTTGAAGAACAAGATTTCCTGAAATTATTTGAAATAAATAAATAGAATTTAATAAAAGAGAGTTATCTTTGGAAAAAATTTCGCCTGAATATATGATTGTTGGACTAGGTAACCCTGGAGAAACTTACAACAACACTAGACATAATGTCGGTTGGGCATGTGTAGAAAAACTCATGGAAAAATATAGCATTAAAAAAAACACTCATAAGTTCGCATATATCAATGAAGGAATAATTTTAAATAAAAAAATTTTATTTGTTTTACCCTTAACGTTTATTAATCGATCAGGTATTGCAGTTGATTTATTTCAAAATACATTTTCTATACCAAGCGAAAATATTATAGTTGTTTCAGATGATATTAGATTAAGACTTGGTCGGATAAAAATCAGGGCTTCAGGGGGTGATGGCGGACACAATGGAATAAAATCTATAATTAGTTATATTAATGCTAATAACTTCCCTAGAATTAGAATAGGAATTGGTGAACCTATTGATCAAAAAAATCACGCGGAATATGTTTTATCAAAAATCCCAAAGAAAGAAAGTAAAATACTTGATGAATCTATAAATAACACGGTCCGTGCAATAGAAATATTTTTAGAATATGGTATCGAAAAATCTATGAATGAATGTAACAGGAAATAAAATGATTATTTATTTTGAATTTTTTCCCATCCAGTGTATTTTACTAAAACCTTAGGTATTGTAATTGAACCGTCAGATTCCAACCCATTTTCTAAAATAGCAATTAAGATCCTTGGTAAAGCTAGCCCAGAACCATTGAGAGTATAAGGAAATTTAGTGCTCGATCCAATTTTTGGTCTATATCTTGTATTATTTCTACGAGTTTGAAAATCTTTGCAAGTCGAAATTGAACTTACTTCAAGCCATTCTTTAGATCCTGGGGCCCATACTTCAATGTCATAAGTCTTAGATGATTGAAACCCTAAATCACCTGTACAAAGTTTAATCACCCTATGGACCAATTCTAATTCTTTACATAAATAACTGGCCTCTTCAATCATCTCTTCCAAAGCGAACTCATCATGATTAGGTTCCACATATCGAAACATCTCAACTTTTTCAAATTGATGAACTCTCTTTATACCTCTAACATCTCTACCTGCTGCAGTATGTTCTTTCCTAAAACTTGGAGTTCTAGAAACATATTTTAATGGCAACCTAAGTGGGTCAATAATTTGATCTTGATGCAATGCATTCAAGGCAACTTCCGCTGTTGGTATTAACCATAAATCTGTCTCTGTATCATGATATAAATTCTCTTCAAATTTTGGTAAATTACCTGATCCTATCATAGTGTCACGTTTAACTAAATATGGTGGATCAATTTCAAGATATCCATTTTGTTCTACATGAATATCCAACATCCAAGAACTTATAGCTCTTTGTAATCTTGATCCATATCCACGTAAAACATAAAATCTAGACCCAGAAATTGATGCTCCTGCAGACATATCTATTATGTCTAAATCAGATCCAATCTCCCAGTGCGGTTTACTTTTTTTTAATGTTAATTCACCAAATCTTTTAACTTCTATATTTTTTGATTCATCTAATCCCTCAGGTACATCTTCGTCAGGAATATTTGGTATAGTCAGTAAATAATTTGTAATACTAACTTCTAAAGAATTAATAGATTTATCTATATTTTTTATCTTGTCTCCAATTAAACGCATTTCACTAATTTCTTCTTTGGTGGGTTTGCGTTTTTGATCTCCTATTAACTTACTTACGTAATTCCTACGATGTTTTAAACTATCCGATTCAGTGATAAATTTTTTTCGGTCAAGACCTAAATTATTAACTAAATTTACATCAAGTTGAAAATTTTTTAAAGACAAAAGATTCTTATAGTGATCAGGAGATGAAATTAAATTTTCTAATGAAATCATAAAATTAATTTCTCATCTGGGGAAAAAGCAATATTTCTCTAATGGAATTTTCACCACAAATTAACATGACTAAACGATCAATACCAATCCCTAATCCACCTGTAGGTGGCATTCCATGCTCAATTGAAATTAAAAAATCTTCATCAAGTCTATCAGACTCATCATCCCCATAAATAGATCTATTTTTTTCTTGTTCTTCAAATCTTTGACGTTGATCTATAGGATCATTTAATTCACTAAAAGCATTAGCAAGTTCTGAACCTAAAACAAAAGCCTCAAATCTCTCAACAACTCCATTTACCCCCATTTTTCTTTTCGCCAAAGGTGACATTTCTACAGGATAATCTATCAAAAAATGTGGCTGAATTAAATCAGGTTCAATTTTTTCAGATATTACCTTATCTAATAACCTAGCCCAACTAGCATTAGATTCAATATGAATCCCTAAGTCTTTCATAGTTGATTCGATATATTTAATATCTCTATTTTCATAAAAATCAACACCCGTCTTATCAATTAATGTACTCCTTAAATCCAATCTCGGCCAAGGGGGCTTTAAATTGATATCAGGTCTAATTCCATCAATTGCAGGAAGGACGTGTGTCCCAGTAATTTCAGTAGCAACCTCAAACACTAAATTTTCTACCATTTTCATAACGTCTTCATAATTTGCATATGCTTGATAACTTTCCATTGTAGTAAATTCTGGATTATGATAATGATCTATCCCTTCATTTCTAAATAAACGCCCTATTTCAAAAACTTTTTCAATTCCTCCTACTACTAATTTTTTTAGATATAATTCAGTAGCTATCCTCAAATATAGATTCCTGTTTAATGAGTTATGATATGTCTCAAAGGGTTTAGCTTGAGCGCCCGCGGGAATAGGAACTAAAATAGGTGTTTCAACTTCAATAAACCCTCTTTTATACATAAAATCTCTAATAGACTTAATTATTGCTGGTCTGATAATTGCATTTGAATATGCTTTGGAATTAGAAATTAAATCTAAATACCGTTGACGATATCTCAATTCAATATCTTTTAGACCTGACCATTTATCTGGAAGAGGACGTACCGATTTTGTTAACATCACTACATTTTTCACATCTACACTTATTTCACCTCTCCGAGTTCTTATTAATGGACCTATAACTCCAAGAATATCACCAATATCCAAACACTCTAAAATTTCGTAATTTTCTCCTAAATTATTTTTCCTAGCAAAACATTGAATTTGATCAGATCTGTCCTTTATATCAAAAAATAACGCTTTCCCCATACTTCGTATTGACATAACTCTACCTGAAAAAGCAAATTCCTCAGTATCAAATTTACTATCCTTAAATTCATTTTCAAGAGACTTAAATTTCTCTTTCCCTTGACCTACTAAGTGAGTTCTATTATAGGTAGAAGGATATGGATCAATCCCTTTAGAACGTAAAAGATCGATTTTTTTTATTCGCTCATTAATTAATTTTTCAGATGCAGAATTTTCGGATATTTTTATTTTTTCATCCATTATTTAAATAAGAATTTATATATTTTTTTTTATAAGGATATTAATCTATAATCGAAAAAGAAAGAATTTTTCTACTCAATCGATTATAAGCATAATTTATACTAACAATTATTATAAATTTAAGTATATTTTAGGAGTAACAAAAAATAAAATGCCAAAAGAATTAAGACCTACAACCTCAAAGGTTTTATCGGCTATATTCTCAATGGTTGGACCTAATGGATTTTACGGAAAAAAAGTTATTGATATGTTTGCAGGTACAGGAAATTTCGGGATATCAAGCATAAAAAGAGGTGCATCTGAAGTTACCTTTTTAGAAATCAATAAAAAAAGGTGTAAAAAACTTTCTGATTTATTAAAACAATTTCCCAATGATAAAAATCTACATGTCATTAATGGTAATATCCCAACAATAATTTCTAGAATATCCCATACAGCAGATATAATCTTTATAGATCCTCCATACAATTATTTGTCATTCGAAAAAATAATGCAGAGTTTAGAAGGTAACAATATATTGAAACCTGGAAGTTTAATTTTTATTGAACATTCGAGTAAAATTACTTTACCTGATTTTTATAGCAATATTAATTTAGTAAAAAGAAAAAAATATGGAGATTCAGCAGTAACTTTTTTTCATAGAAAGATTGGAAACTTAAAATAAAGATGAATGCAATTTACCCTGGAACATTTGATCCTGTAACTAATGGTCATGTTGATATAGCTGAAAGATCAGCTAAAATTTTCAACCAACTCATCATAGCGGTCATTAAATCCCCAAATAAAAAAACACTTTTCGACTGTGATGAACGTATAGAAATGATAATTGAGTCAATAAATCATATAAAGAATGTTAAAGTTATGGAATATTCTGGATTAACTGTAAATTTCGCTAAAAAAACTAATTCTGAAGTAATTGTTAGAGGATTAAGAATCACTAGTGATTTTGAATATGAAAGTGAAATGGCTCTGGTAAACAGACGTATGGAAAAATCCATAGAAACAGTTTGTTTATTTAGCTCACTAGAAAATCAAATTCTTAGTTCCTCACGAGTTAAAGAAATCGCCTCACTGGGAGCGAATATTTCTACTCTGGTACCTAAAAATGTTTGTATACCATTATTAACAAAACTAAAAAATGATAATTATAAATAAAAAAAACCCTATAAATAATTACATTTATTTAGTTATTTGGATAAATTAATTAGAATAAAGAAAGGTGTATTTTATGTCTCTTCAAGAAAAAATCAATGAACTTAAAGAAGAAATATCGGGGAAAAACTTACCCGGTACTTCAAGAAAACTCGTAAATACAACTAAAATTTCAACCTTACTTGATGAAATTTCAGAATCATTACCTAATGAAATTAAAGAGGCTGAAATTGTTATACGACAAAAATCAGCAATTCTAAATCAGGCCGAAGAAGAATCAAAAAAAATCAGATCTTATGCTGACGAAGAAGGATCAACAATAATTAAAACAGCAAAAGCTGAAAAAGATAAAATAATTGAATCAGCTAAATCTGAATCAGAAAAACTCGTTAGTGAAAAACAAATCGTATCTGAAGCAAGTAGTAAATCGGAAAATATCCTCTCTAATGCTAAGCAAGATTCTGAAAAAATTTTGGAAGAAGCTAAATCAAAATCTGAAACATTAATTGCTGATACCGAAGAAAAAATAAATTCTATGCTTTCAAAAACAGAAGAAGAAGTGGAACAAAGAAGAACAGGAGCAGATAATTACGCAAGAGAAGTTTTATTTGCTTTAGAAGAGAGAGTATCTGATACCCTTAGTCAGGTACGCGGTGGTATAGATATGCTTGATAAAAATGATTCAGGAATTAAAGATACAAATTAATACCTTGGTTAAGTAAATTACAGACAAAAAAACTATCCTAATTATAGATGGCCATGCAATGATTTTTAGAGCGTGGTATGCCATCCCAGAAAGATTAACCACTAAAACTGGAAAAGATACGCGCGGAGCGTATGGTTTCCTAACAACATTCTTAAGAGTTATAAGAGAACATTCTCCGTCACATGTTGTTGTCACATTTGATACTAAAGCTCCAACTTTTAGAAATAAATTATTTCCTGATTACAAAGCACATCGACCACCAGTAGAACCAGAATTACATGAGCAAATTCCAATTGTAAAAAATATTATGGGAGCATTTAACGTACCGATTTATGAATTTGACGGTTATGAAGCAGATGATTTGGTAGGTACTCTAAGTCACCAAGCTAATAATGATTATAATATGAATTCAATTATTCTTACTGGTGATGCAGACCAATTGCAATTAGTCAATAAAAATATAAAAGTCCTAATGTATACAGGTTTTACTTCTAAAATTTATAACGTTGATGATGTAATTGATAGGTACGATGGTTTAGGTCCAGAATATGTTGCGGAAATTAAGGCTTTAGAAGGAGATCCTTCAGATAATATTCCAGGCGTTCCAGGCATTGGGAAAAAAACTGCAAGATTATTGTTAAATAAATTTGGTCATTTTGAATCTTTATTCAACAAGACAAATGAAATTTCTGAAATCAGATCTTTGCGTGGTAAAGATAGAATTCGCGGAATAATAGAAAATAATAAAAGTGTAGCTTATGAAGGATTAAAGTTAACAACAATCATTCAAAATGTTCCTATTTCTTTGGATGAAAAAAAATCTGAATTCGGATTATATGACCAACAAGAATTAATTGAATTACTAAACGAATTAGAATTTAAGAGCTTGACCAACCAGATACTTAATTCCAATAAAATTTTAGCAGGAGTAAAAAATAAACCCGCTAACGCCTTAGATGAACAACAAAATTCTGTTTCTGAATTAAATGAAATAAATTTTGAAGATAATTTAAAAAATAAATCATATAAAACTATTACTGATAAAGACGCTTTTATTGCAATGGTAAATGAAATCGAACAAGATGGGGAATTTTCATTCGATACCGAAACTTCAGGTTTAAACATGATTTCTTCTAGTTTGGTAGGAATTTCTTTCTCTTCTACAAAAAATAAAGCATGGTATATTCCTCTAGGCCATAAAGAAGGTCCGCAAATAAATATCATAGAAATAGTAGGAATATTGGATCATTTATTTACTAATAATAAACTAGTAAGTTGTGCTCATAATGCAAATTTTGATCTGACTATTTTAAAAATGGCTGGTATACAAGTGACCAATTTAAAATTTGACACTATGATTGCTGCATTTCTTTGTGGAATAAGACCAGTAGGATTAAAAAGTTTAGTAAAACAATTTTTTAATGTTTTTATGACACCTATTGAAGATTTAATCGGAAAAGGTAAAAATCAAATTTCTATGGTAGATGTCCCATTAGAAAAGGCTAGTCCATACGCATGTGCGGACGCTGATTTTACTTTACAACTGAAAAAAAAATTTTCAGATTTACTTAAGTTACATAACTCCAAATTCACTCATGATGAAATAGAAATTCCATTAATTCCGGTAATCGTAGAAATGCAAACAAACGGAATGTTTCTTGACGCAGAAGTCTTGAATAAAATGTCTTATACACTTGAAAAAGAAATATCTAATAAAGAAACAGATTTGAAATCAATAATCAAAGAGCCAGAAATTAATCTAAATTCTAATCAACAAATTGCTTCAATATTGATAGAAAAGTTTGGAATACCAAAAACTAGAAAAACTAAGACAGGGTATTCAATGGATGCAAGCTCACTCGAAAATTTAATTAATACCAAAGGACTACATAGCGATGTATATAAAATTTCTGAGAGGTTAATTAAATATAGAGAATTAACTAAACTAAAATCCACGTATATAGATTCATTACCAAAACAGATAAATCTTAAAACAGGAAAAATTCATTCTAATTTCAATCAAATTGGTTCATCTACTGGCAGGTTATCAAGTAATAACCCAAACATACAAAATATTCCTATTAGAACTGATCTAGGTAGAGAAGTACGTAAATCATTTACTTCAAATTATAAAAAAGGATGGCAATTATTAGCTGCAGATTACTCTCAGATTGAGTTACGTATTCTAGCTGATTTATCAGAAGAAAAATCACTAATAGAATCTTTTAATAATAATGAAGATATACATTCATCTACTGCGAAAATAATGTATGAAGTAGAAAAAGTTTCATTAGAACAAAGACGAATTGCCAAAATTCTCAATTTTGGGGTTATTTACGGGCTTGGGCCATTAGGAATTTCAAGACAAACAAATTTATCTAAAGATCAAGGGAAAAAATTTATAGATATCTATTTTGGTAAATACTCAGGAATCCGAAAATATATTGATGAACAAAAACTGAAAGTTAGTCAAAATGGATATGCTGAAACATTAACCGGAAGGAGAAGATATTTACCAGATATCAACTCTCCTAATCAAAGAATCAAAGCTGGCGCAGAACGTATTGCAATTAATATGCCTATTCAAGGTACCGCAGCAGATTTAATTAAAATTGCGATGATAAATATTTATAAAGAATTAAAATTCCAGAAAATGTCATCTATTTTAATTGCCCAAGTACACGATGAATTGATTTTTGAAATTGCTCCAGGAGAACTAATGGAAATGCAATCCATTGTAGTAACTTTAATGAAATCAGCAATGAATTTAAAAATCCCATTAGAAGTAGAAATTAAAACTGGACCAACTTGGGGAGATATGGAGTAATATTTAATATTGGATTTATATTGGAGGGGTGGCAGAGCGGTTTAATGCACTGGTCTTGAAAACCAGAGTCTCTGAAAAGTGACCGCAGGTTCGAATCCTGTCCCCTCCGCCATAATTTCTATCCTTTATACAATGTGCCACAAATTTCTTCTCCAACTACTTTCCCCACAAAATCATGTCCCTTTTCATTCCAGTGTCCATGACCTAATTGATCTCCAAAACCATGAAATTTAGTTGTTCCAAATTTTTTTCCCCAATTAAACACAGACATTTCTCTTGAAATTGAAATGACTGGTATATCATTTTTAAATCCAAAATTTTCTATTCGCTCTTCACTATAAAAAATATTCTTGATCTGTTGATCTTTAGCCCAAAATTCCAATACATAATCTCTTTCAAAATCAACTACTTCTCCTCTTGAAACAATCAATATTAACATTTCAGAATTATGAGATTTAATATCTTGAGAAGTTTTCAAAAGTAACTCTTCAGTTAAACGCCATGAATCTTGCACTATTTTGGAATCTAAATTTTTACCCCAAGATGACCCTTCAATTAATTCTAGTTTTTTTTGATATTCATCTTTTATATTAGATTTTAAATTTTTTTCTTTAACAATATTTTTATTTGATGCAAAAATCTTTACAATTGGTTCTCTCATAACTTGTACTAAAATTGACCTATCTCTAACAAACCTATAAAGATATTTTTTTATACTGTTATCTAATAAACGTGCTCTGCTCAAAAACAATTCCCCTTGATCATTAATCTCAAAATATGGTTTATGTGGGTTTAACTCAACTTCGTAAATATTATTTTTTATATCATTCCCAGGAAAAAATGCGAATAATATATAGTCAGGATCAAAAAGTAAAACTTCATTCAAAATAGCCAAATACATTTGTGATGTTCCCCACCCTGATACTCCAAAAGAAAGAACTTCAAAATTTGGATTTAAAGTATCAAAATTATTACAATTTTCTTCTAACCAAAGTTCAGTTATTTGACCAACCGCTTTTGATTTATCAACCTGTAGGGCTTCTATAAAAGAATCCCCAACTATAGCAATTCTGATAGTATTTAGAGGTTTCACTACATTTCTTTCATAATCATTCCATCCCATAGAATTAGTCTTGACTCTGGAAAAACCTTCACGACTCCA
>Ga0310344_10003902_pt1 | contig 11082 bp, 6 predicted proteins | sample HC15DNA20200_MG_FD_203801 | JGI IMG/M metagenome (GOLD analysis project Ga0310344, IMG submission 203801) | Marine microbial communities from station ALOHA, North Pacific Subtropical Gyre - HC15-DNA-20-200_MG | ecosystem: Environmental > Aquatic > Marine > Oceanic | place: Pacific Ocean: North... | reverse complement strand
CTGGGTTGACGTCATTCGAGACAATCACCCATATTGAGGGACAGGAGGTTGTAGATTACGAAGGATTCTCCGATGTGATGAGTGGGTTCTCATCTGGAGACCTGGTAAGCCTGACCGTACTCTCGAGCCCGTCGTCCGGTGACCTGCGGGCTGAAAGGAGCGTGGAAGTCACACTTGGAGACCGGTACCAGTACTACATCGATCAGTGCAATGGAGACTCCACCTGCATCGATGACATTGTCGAGGTGATGGGGGCATTTGGGATCGAGCAAGGAGACGCATTCCTGGGAGTCTCGGATATCCGTTCCGGTACAGGGGCCGTAGGGGATTACGCAAGCATTGTACAAGGTGATTACACCATGGGGGGAGCTGTTCTTGTCACGCTTCTCGAGCCTCTGGTTATGCTGGGTGAGCCCATAGAGAACGAAGGGCACACTATGATTCTGCAAGAGAGGGAGATGTTGGTTGCCGGGGACGGAATGATTGCATCTTTTCTGGGAACCGATGGGATGCTTATGCTCTTCGACTTCCTATTCTGGCTAGTCTGGATAAACTTCCTTCTAGGTTTCGCTAACCTAATCCCCATGATTCCATTCGACGGTGGCCATTTGGTGAGGGACGGCGTGCATTCAGTACTAAGAGTCCTGAAGAAGAACACCCACCCGATGAAGATAGAAGAGCTTGCAAACAGGATCAGCAGCCTAAGCAGCATCTTCATCTTGGTTGTCCTAGCAGTACCAGTGATTATTCCGAGGATTTTCTGACTACTCTTCCTCGTCAATCTGCCTTGGCTCGTGGACCTCTCGGAAGATTACCTTGCCCACCCCGACGTTTTCCCTAAGGGTGGTGACAAGTGAGAACTTCGTGAACGCCCAGTTCTGGTCATATGCCATCTCCTCGGGGAGGGTCAGGGTGAGGTCGTCTCCATCGAACTCTATGTCGAAGTCGTCCTTCCCAGTGTTCATCTTCATCAGTGTCTGAACCTTCTCCTCTCTGTCCTCTACGACCTTGACAATCTGGTAGTTGTAGCGGAGCTTTACCCCGGCTAGTGGGTGGTTGTAGTCTATCCTGGCTCTACCGGCGCTGAGGAATTGGAGAATTCCAGTCCTGCCACCAATGTCTACTGGAGATCCTATCGACAAGGTGTTTGGGTCCCTTACGCTTCGAAGCAATACGTTCTGTGAGATGGTCTCAATCTTGCTAGCATCGCGTTCCCCGTAAGCCTCCTCGGGCTCGATGTCGAAATTGTACTCCTTTCCCGAATCTGCGTCTGCCAAGTGGGACTCGAAGCCGGGAATTAGCCTACCGTCCCCCACAATGGTAATCATCGGCGAGTAGGGTCTGCTCTCGTCATGCAAATCGTGCTCCTTTGCAGTCTCTTCCCTTGTGGTCTCTATGAGCTTCTCAGTGCCAGCATTGTACAGATCGTAATCGATATGTACTATCGCACCGTTATCCATCAGACCACCTCAAGCGGCCACGCGACCCGCTTCCCCTTTTTCATTCAAACGGTGCAGAAAATAGCGGGCTGGCCCTAATCTTCATAGATTTCCTCAGAGGAATTGTCACCGATTTTGGGCACTGATGCTATTGCGCTGCCCATCATCACGAGCACCCATCCCACCCACACAAGGTGGCTACCAGTGAGGTGGTAAACTGTCACCCTGACCTGCTCCACCTGATCCGTCTGTCCCATTATCATTGCAGAGAGCAGCTCGTTCGACTGCGCCAAGTCGAGAATCACCACTGTGTCCCCTGTGAGGCCAGTCAGCCTGTCGACCTCCGAGCGGGCGGAAACGGAGCCAGACGGGGAGTCAAACCTCAGCATGCCCGGCTCCAACATCCCACGACTCTCTCCATCGTCCATAACCTCAATGACGATCCCCACGTAACCATCACCTATCCCGTAAGCGTACCCGTCATCCTCCGAGGATATTACCTCGACGTCCCGGAAGACCAATTCGAAACCACTGTGCTCCAATGGCTCTCCCCTCTCGAGTGTGACAAGGTGGGAAGGGTCGGACCTGTCTACCAGAGTGGTCGTGAGTACGTGGCCTACAAGCAGAACGGCTATCCCCACATGGGCGATATGGGACCCAATTAGTCCGGTGCGTGGCGAGTCCCTTCTTGCGGTCTTCCATAGTCGGAATCCCGTGGCGAAGACGGCCAGGGATAGCCACACCAGGACGAAGGTGGATAGGTCGCCCCTGGAAATGCTTGGCGTAATAGGCAATTCTGGATCCCCAGGCAGGGGTATCGAGGTCGATAGGAGAGGCAACGAGAAAGAGAGAGCGAGTACGCCCGCTATGACCGCAGTTCTACGGTAGAGTACCACCCTCGCCCCCATCGAGTACCATGACAGCGCCATCGCCATCACGGCCAAGATTGGGGTCCCGTAGAGCTCGTGGGCTGCTAGGTTTGTCCCGTCAATCTCTACTGTCAAGAGAATCCAGGTCAGGAGAAGGAAGGCTAGCGATGCATGGAATGGGGTGGAGAAGGCTAGTCTGTTTAGTGTGGCTGAGTCATTGAGTGACTCTAGTATCGAGGGAGTCCCCTCCTCCTCTTCAGGAACTAGCCATACGAGAAGGAATGGAACTATCCCGGCCATTGCCTGGTACCAATTAGCCACCCACCCCCAGCTCGAGAACAGCATCAGCAGGATTCCCGCTGCGACTAATTGACCCGGGGGCCTCTCGGAGTCGGCGTTAACGAGGAGGAATAGTATCGCAAGTCCCAGTGCGATGACCGCAGAAGACCCAATCCACAACCCAATTCCCGCGAAGTAAACCAAAAGGGAGAGGGACAAGACCCTGTTTTCCTGGAATAAGGTGGTTGATCCACTATCCTCCAGTTGCTGTTTCTGCTGACGGGCCAAGTGCGCCACCGCGATGCATCCCAGCGAGATGACAGCGAGCAGGTATGTGGTAACCTCGATTCCAACCGCACTGAAGTCGGCCAACTGTAGGACCCTGAAGTACGGGTCGCTTGGCATCGAATTGCTACCGTCACCGACGAATGCGTGCACTGAAGCCCAAACCCCATTCGCTCTGGTGACAAGGGTTGCATGCATGACCAGAGCCCCGACAATCATTGCTATCCCAGGCGAAGAGGCGAGCTTCCTGTCAGAGTCCCTCCTTGGCCGCGCGTGCAGAATCGCCAGGAGTCCTAGCCAGGGAAGAAGCGAGCCCGTCTCTACGGGGTCCCATGCCCAGTATCCTCCCCAGTCAAGAACGGAGTAGGCCCACAGCCCACCCAGACCTATGCCTACCGTACCTGCTAAGAATGCGTATCTTACCCATTTCAGAAGCCTATCGTGAGTCACTTCTGGTGGCTCCATCCTGATGTAACCCGATAGAGCCACGCTGGCTACGGCGAGGCATAGCGAGTAGTACAGGAAAACCACAGGAGGGTGGATGACCATGAGGTCCGTCTGCAGTAGGGGGTTTAGCTCGCCCCTGGAGGTCCCGTCGCTCGGGGCGAAGGGCCCCATGATGAAAGAGATTGACAGCAGGATTGTGGTCCACGAGTGCATTATCCTGGCACTTGTACTGACTCTGTCCTCCTCCACGTCCATTGCCAGTGTAATCACGGAAACCATAGCCGCCCACATCATGAGGGGGCCGGCCCTGCTGCCCCAAACAGCAGAGATCCTGTAGAACAGGGGAAGCTTTTCCCCTGCGTACTCGGAGACGAGCTCGAGGTTCGTGGCCTGGATGAGGAATGCCATCACTAGCAGGACGAAGGGGGAGACCTGTGTTGCTAGGGCAGCTAATCTTGCTCTGGGATCCGACCCTGCCTCCGGCCTGAAAATCTGGTGCAGGCTCACTAGCAGGGCTAGTAGGAGCAAGGCATTGCCGAGCAAGGATAGCATGTTCACCATCCGTAGTACTTCGCTCGGCTGTATCCGAATGCCAACATCGCCGGGACTATCCTCTTGAAATATAGACCTGGACTCCTTAAAAGCAGCCTGATAGCCACCATTGCCTTACCCGAGACTCCCATATTCGACATCTCATCGGGGAAGCATCCCGCCATGAGAGACATCTCCTTGTCTGTTAGCTCGAATAGTGCGTTCTTGCCCTTCAGAATCTTGTCATAGGGCGGGAACTCGGCCTTCCATAGCCTTGTGTATTCCGAAAGTCGGTCCGAGCTTAGGTCTCCTTCGGATATTGCCGCTGCTGCGGTCTCAGCAGCGTAGACTGCAGACTTTAGCGCCAGATGTGAGCCTCCTTCAAACAAGGGTGATGTGAATCCTGCCGCATCCCCAACCAGCATTAGACCGTCGAAGTGCGTATTTCGGAACGGTCCCGAAATCGGAATAGTCCCCCCGAATGCCGGGTTACCCTTCTCCTTCCATGGCGGTAGGACCTGCTCGAGTTCCTTGAAGTGAGTTTTGTCGATGAACTCGTCCAGAGCCCTCTTCGCTCTTGGTCGATCCTCAGTCACAAGCCCTACGTTGGCCCTGCCATCGCACTTTGGAATCATCCACAGGTAGCCCTTCTCGGCGTACTCAGGCCAGATGTAGAAGTCCAGATATCCATCGGTAGGAACGTCCGTTAGTTCGTACTGCATGCCTGCAACGACCTTGCCCTGCTCGTTTAGCGGGCTTCCGTCATCCATCATGACCTTCTTTGAGCATACTGCTGCTACCCCCGATGCGTCAATCACTATCTTAGCATGGATTGGGAACTGTTCTCCCTTTCCATCACAAATCCACCCTCCAAATGAGCCATTGTCCACCTTCTCCATCGAGGTTAACTTGTGCCCAAGACTCAAGCTGGCACCGGCTGAGACGGCCTCATCGGCAATCCACCTCTCGAAGAGGTGCTTCTCCAGCACATAGCCCTCCTCAGTCAGACACTTCTCGGTTCCATCTGGGAAGATTACACGAATGCCGTGAACCCTCATGCTGATCACCTCTTCGGGGAGATCAAGATTCAGATTCTGACAAGCTATCTCGGAGATGCACTCCCCGCAGTGTACTGGTGTGCCAATCTCTTCATGGTCCTCGATAATTATGGTCGAGAGGCCCAGACGAGCGCTCTGAAGGGCGGCGTTTCCACCTCCGGGACCCGCACCCACCACCAGGACATCGCAGTTGGTAACCCCGTCCGTCACAAAAGGGCGGTTGGGCCCCCATCAAAGAAACCCTCGGTTCGCCACCTTCGGTGGCGAGCGAACCTTCTCATGATGGGAAGCCTCCGGGACACCGTGGGATGGAGTAGCCTAGGCCATTACATTCGGGCTCTGGAGTCCAATGGAGAGTTGCTCAGGGTTAGCCATCCCGTTGATTTGAGGTTCGAGGCGGGATGCATAGCCGATCGCCTGGTAAAGATGGGTGGACCAGCAGTGGTCTTCGACCAGCCGAGGCTCGCAGACGGCAGCATCAGTAGATTCCCAATGGCGATGAATCTGTTTGGAACCAGGGAACGGACCAATTTGGCCCTGGGCGTAGATTCGCCCCGAGAGATTGGGGATATGATGGTGGGCCTGATGAAGCCTGACATTGGTAGCTTGCTGAAGAGGCCTTGGGAGGGTCTGGGATTGCTCAGGCAAGGGATCTCCATGGCGCCAAAGAAGGTCTCGAGGGCTTCTTGCCAGCAAGTCAGGATTGAGGACCCCGACGTCACGAAGCTACCAATCCCGACGACCTGGCCCTTGGACGGGGGACCATTCATGACCCTGCCTCTAGTTATCACTGCGGACCCAATTACGGGAGCACACAATATGGGGATGTACAGAAGCCAAGTCTTCGGACCAAGGGAGGTTGGGCTGCACTGGCAGAAGCACAAGCACGGTGCGGACCATGCCGATTCATCAGACGGTAGGATGCCTGTTGCTATCTGCTTAGGTGGACCTCCGGAGGTCATTTTCAGCTCCATCTCTCCACTTCCAGACAACCTGTCCGAATACGAATTCGCAGGATTGTTGGGAGGGAGAAGGTTGAGGATCTCCAAGTGCATGACAAATGACCTGTGGGTGCCGGCGGAGGTGGACTTCGTCATAGAGGGATACACCGTCCCTGGCGAGACTAGGGTTGAGGGGCCGTTTGGTGACCACTTCGGGCACTACTCTTTGGCTGACGAGTACCCCGTGATGCACGTAACAGCGATTACCCACAGGAAGGACCCCACAGTTCCAATGACCATAGTGGGCGTTCCCCCCATGGAGGACGGTTACCTCGGAGAGGCAATTGGCGATGCCCTCCTTCCCGTCCTACGGTTCCAACACCGGGACGTAGTAGACGCTTTCCTACCCCTGGAGACGGGTTTCCACAACCTTGCAATCGTGGCCTCCAAGCAGAGGTTCCCAAGGCAGGCTAGGAAGACTGCACTGGGACTCCTAGGTGCCGGTCAGATGATGTTCCTGAAGGTAGTGGTGGTGGTCGACGAAGGACATGCCGTCAAGGATCTTGACCAGTTGCTGGATGCTATCGATAGGAAGGTCAGCATCCCCGATGACATAGTATTCTTGAGAGGGATGGTGGCTGACACATTGGCTCATGCTTCTCCTTGGGAGAACATCCACGACAAGGTCATCATTGACGCCACCAGTATGGCTGAGGGGGATCCGATAAGACCTTTCGAGAGCGAAGGAGTTGCCGATTCTCTGTCGGTAACTGCCTCAGCAATAGAGGGAGTCGTCCAAGCTAGGATGTTGCGCCCCTCTATGATGGTCATTACAACGGACATCGGAATAGGCAGGGGGTTGGAAGAGAGCATAGAGGAGGCGGACGAGCCTCTGGCCTCACACCAAAGGGAGGTGGTTGGAAGGATCATTAGCTCGATATGGAAGCTCGAGTCATCAAAGGACCTGCGATGGCTGTTCATCACGGACTCAGATGCCGATTTGGAGGAAGAGGGATGGAAGAGGAGGTTGCTGTGGCAGCTCTTCTGTCGATTCGACGTTGGCAGGGACCTGCACTTCGACGAGACGGGAGGCAGGGTTGCATGGGACGCTACGGTACCAGTGCCATCTGACAAAGGCCCGCTTCCGGTTAGGCGTTGGCCGGCAGTCACCCTTCATGACCCGGAACTGGTACAGAGGGTCGACGAATGGCTCTCTCAGAGGTTGTGAAATGGGACTGAAGGAGATTCTCGAGTTCGTCAGGGTTGAACACACCCTCTTCTCTCTTCCATTCGTCCTAATTGGATTTGTTCTCGCTGACAAGGAGTTCGGGTCCGAGATTATGGACCTGATCTGGATTATGGTGGCTGCTGTGGGTGCCAGAGGACTGGCGATGGCGCTGAACAGGATTGTCGACCGTGAAATCGATGCCGACAATCCCAGAACTGCATCAAGGCACCTTCCATCTGGGACCATGTCCATGAGAACAGCATGGTCCTTGGCTGCAGTATTCCTACTGGCTCTGCTGCTCTCTGCCTGGCAGTTGAACGAGGTCGCATTGAAGATGGCATGGCTGCCTGTCCTGGCTTTCGTCATCTACCCGTACACCAAGAGGGTGTCATGGATTTGCCACTTCTGGCTAGGCTTCTGCCTGGCTCTGGCACCGGCTGGTGCATGGGTAGCGATAGTCGCGGACACACACGGGTGGGCGTCCATCGTGGGCACAAACGGTGGAGAGGTAGATTTCCTCTGGTTCCCCGAGGTATTCTTCATCTCATTCGGAGTAGCCCTGTGGATTGCAGCCTTCGACATCAACTATGCATTGATGGACGTTGATGTGGACCGGGAGCAGGGAATCCGATCATTCCCGGCTAGCCATGGGAGGCTCGCTACAAAATACCTTAGCATTGCCCTGACCATTGGCTGGCTTGTTTGCTTCCTAATGTCTGGCTTACACGGCTTCGGCGAGTCAAGGCCCTTCAGAGTCACACTTTGGATTCCAACGGTTATTGTATTGGCGGTGTTGAACATCTACGTGATGTCCAGGGAGTCCGGGTCCTCTATCGATTCAGAAGATGGGATGGCGCGCTACCAGAAGATCCTGTTCTATTCCTCAATGGTGACGGGTTGGTGCCTGCTCGCATGCCTCAGTTACGTTGAGGAACTTGGAGAAGGGATGTTGGGATAGGGGAAAGTCGTGTTCACTCTTCATTCGGAATATGGGACTGCTGGGGACCAGCAACAGGCAATTGACCAGCTGGTGGAGCAGATCGAATCTGGACAGGAGCGATGCGTTCTGCTTGGGGTCACCGGTTCTGGGAAGACTTTCGCCATGGCCAAGGTGATCGAAGAGTTGCAGATCCCCACACTAATCCTCTCCCACAACAAGACGCTAGCACGGCAGATTTGGCAGGAGATGTCCGGATTGTTCCCGGACAACGCTGTTGAGTACTTCGTTAGCTACTACGACTACTACCAGCCCGAGGCTTACATCCCAGGACGGGACCTGTACATTGACAAGGAGCTGCAGATGAATGAGAGGATCGAGCAGGAGAGGTTCTCCACCGTTGCCTCTCTGGTATCAAGACCAGACGTTATCACCGTGGGTACTGTGTCAACGATATACGGGCTGAACCCACCGGAAGTCTTCCAGCAGAACCACCTGCGTCTGCACGTGGGTCAGAAAGCGGACCCACAGGATGTTGTGAGGGACTTGGTTGGACTGCAGTACCGCAGGACTACTGGTGAGATAGTGAGGGGGGACGTCAGGCTAAGGGGGGAGGTTCTGGACGTTTGGATGCCTAGCAGAGACGACCCAATCAGAATTCGTTTCGGATGGGAGGGTATTGAGAGGATACAGGTCTGCGAGGCCGTCTCATGGGAGCCACTGGACGAGTTCGAGGAGGCATGGATCCACCCGAGGGAGTTCTACATGACCAGTGAGGAGCGATTCAATCAGGCACTAGATGACATCGAGCATGAGCTGGACGGACGGCTCGACTGGTTGGAGGCAAATGACAAGGGTATAGAGGCACATAGACTGGAGCAAAGGACGAGGTTCGACCTCGAAATGCTCAACGAGGTTGGCTCTTGCAAGGGTGTCGAGAACTACTCGATGCACTTCGATGGAAGGAGTAGGGGGGAGCGGTCTTACTGCCTTCTAGACTTCTACGCTAGCAATGCCGAGGAGTTCCACGGAGGCCCGGGGAGGTACCTGGTAATCATGGATGAGTCACATGTAACGCTACCGCAAGTCGGTGGAATGCACGGAGGCGACTTCTCCAGGAAGAAGAACCTCGTAGACTATGGGTTCCGCCTTCCCTCCGCCTACGACAACAGGCCTCTGAGGATTGAGGAGTTCCAAGACTTGGTTCCACAGATGGTCTACGTGAGCGCGACGCCGGGAGAGAGGGAGTTCAGGCACCTGGCAGAGGTTACCGGCCAAGAAGTCCCGGAATTCCTGATGCACATCGACGGGGGTGGAGGATCGAAGAAGGCGGAGTTGGGCAAGCCCAGTGAGAAGCCTACGTTGGAGGGGATTCTCGAAAGTATCGATGGGGTGGCCAAGATGGAGATCAGGCCCACTGGTTTGTTGGACCCGAGGATCGAAGTTAGGTCGACCGAGGGGCAGGTGCAGGACCTATTGAGCGAGATCAACGACAGAGTGGAGAAAGACGAGAGGGTCCTAGTGACCGTAATGACAATCAAATTCGCTGAGGAGGTAGCGGAATACCTGGAGCGAATGGGCGTGAAGGCGCACTACCTGCACAGTGAGATAGACACACTGGAGAGGACCGAGATCATCAAAGCACTCAGGATCGGTCACATAGATGTAATCGTAGGAATAAACCTGCTCAGGGAGGGGCTAGACATCCCGGAGGTCTCATTGGTTGCCATCTTCGACTCGGACAAGCAAGGATTCCTCAGGAACGAGCGTTCTCTACTGCAGACGATCGGCAGGGCTTCTAGGAACGCCAATGGCTCGGTCATACTCTACGGAGACTCGGTTTCACCATCGATGGAGGCGGCAATCAGCCAGACGGTTAGGCGTCGTCGCATGCAGAATGAGTACAATCAGGAGAAGGGGGTCATCCCCAAGACGATCGTCAAGGCACTGCCGGTAATGGGATCGGAGGTTGAAGACCTCCTTGCCGGAGTCTCGGGAAGAGGGAAGGGAGGAGGTAGGAGGATGGTTGCGAAGCGTCCCGGGAAGAAGGGCCTCGAAGGACTGGCACAGAAGTTCAAGCTCGGAGCCGGTGCGTGGAATAGCTCTGAATCAGTCCTTGACAACGTGAGCCAGCCCGAATGGGTTGAGGCTGCCTACAAAGCCCTTGACGATGGAGGAGAGGCTGATCCGGATCTTATTTCTCGCTTGGAAAGGGAGATGAGGCAGGCTGCTGACAGGCTAGACTTCGAGAGGGCTGCGAACATAAGGGACAGGATATACAACCTGGAGAATGCGACCAATTGAAGACTTGTGGGCGATGCGAGAGGTGTGGCCGGGTACTCGAGAGATGACTTTGACGTCCCGGTTGAGGATTACGACTTCTCGAAGATGGATGGGGTCGAATCTCTGATCGACCAAATGGGCAGGGCTGGAGGTTTCACGGCGACCAAGCTGTCCAGGGCAAGAGACATTCTGCGCGAGGCAATGGGCAAATCGGACCAAGAAGAGGTACTGAACTGGCTTTCTTTCCCTGCATGCCTTTGCGCAACTGGGACAAGGGGCTTCTTCGTCGAGGCCCTGAAGAGGAAGGCGTTCAACGTAGTTGTAACGACATGTGGGACGCTGGACCACGACATTGCCCGTACATTCAGGGACTACTTCCATGGAGACTTCAGCCTAGATGACATAGCCCTGGGTGAGCAAGGTCTCAATCGACTAGGGAACGTTGTTGTGCCAAACGAGTGCTATGGGGATATCCTAGAGAGCGTGGTACTCCCGTGGCTTGAGGAAATAGAGACAGAGAGGTCCGCAAAGTCCGAGGGCAATCCTTGGATGGGTTTTGGCTCGGTTGAACTTTGCTGGGCCATGGGAGATAGGATTGAAGACGAGTCATCATTGTTGCACTGGATTGCGAAGCACCGAATCCCAATGGTGATTCCGGGACTCACCGATGGTTCAATTGGGTCACAGCTTTTCATGCACAGACAAAGAAGCCCGGGTTTCATGGTTGACATTCTGGCTGACGAGCAGATTCTATCAGACCTAATCTGGACCGCTAAGGAGAGTCA
>Ga0310344_10003901_pt1 | contig 11086 bp, 11 predicted proteins | sample HC15DNA20200_MG_FD_203801 | JGI IMG/M metagenome (GOLD analysis project Ga0310344, IMG submission 203801) | Marine microbial communities from station ALOHA, North Pacific Subtropical Gyre - HC15-DNA-20-200_MG | ecosystem: Environmental > Aquatic > Marine > Oceanic | place: Pacific Ocean: North... | reverse complement strand
ACCTACGCCATAGGTTAACTGGACTTTCGCGCAGCAGTTCCAGAACGAGGCGTGCGCCTTGCTCGTTCTCCGGCTGAAACAACAAAGCGTCGTTTTCCAGCCGCGGTAGCGATAACTCTCGGGTAATACGTTCATCGATCTTGCGGCTGCGGGTCCGAAGGCGTTTGAGTTGTGCCTCATCAAGGCGCCAACATTTTCCCGGAGTCGCCACTCGCATCGCTGCGTTGTACACCCCATATTGCAACAGACCCGCGGTACCGGTCAGGGCCCCGGGGCCCAAAGTCGCAACTACCGTATCCTGTGCACTTTCCTTGATGATTCTGAACTCACCACTCGCGACCAAGAACGCGGACTTTGCCGCGTCGTTTTCATGAAAAAGGTGATCACCCGAGCCATGTTGCTCAAAGCACGGAGCGAGCTCACGTACCAGAGCAAATAGATCGATTGCGTTAAGTTCTGCAAAAAGCTGCGTCTTGCGCAATAGGTGATATTGCTGATCGAGACCTGCGTTCAGTGCGAGTGCGGAACGGTACTCCGAATGCGATGAAAGCCAGTCGTCGAATTGCGGTCGGCCCAGGGATGCCAGCGTAGTATCTTCGGCAGCACGAAACTCAGCGCTTTCCTCCCCGCCATTCAATAAAGCAGGGACACCGACGATTTCTCCCTGTCCCACCGTGTAGGCGTACGCTGCGTCGGCCAGGCCGCGATTTTCTGATACCTGAACGTTGCCCGACCGAACCAGAAACGCGGCATCCGCTTCGTCACCCGCCTTTTTAAAGACCTCTCCGGCGGGTACATCACGCGTCTCCCCAAAACGCTCTGCCAGGCTCTGCATCAGTTCAACCGGCAGTCCCGTCATCAGACGGGACTGGGCAAGAGACTGGGCAATACTGGCCTGCACGGGATTATTGGATTACCGGGTGGAACTCGCCGCCCTAAAGGTCAAACTCCATCTCGATGTGATCAAGCGCGCCGGCTGTAGCTGCGCCGGGATGCTTGAGCAACTGATCAGTGCCGACCTGAATCGCTTCCTGTTCGGAAAGAATCACATAAGGCGTAATCAGTATGAGTAGTTCTGTTGATTTTTTCTGTTTCTGCTGAGACCCGAACAACGGGCCTACCCCCGGAAAATCCTTTAACTCCGGAACCCCAGAGTTACCCCCAGAAACATCATCGCGGATCAGGCCGCTGATCACGAGCGTGTGCTTGTCCTTAATGATGACGTGCGTCTTGACCAGGCGTTCGGTGATGGTGTGCTGGTTGTTGCCTGAAGCACCAGCGCCGGCGATAACATTGCTGTTGGAGATCTCAAGGTCAAGGGTCACGTCCCGGTTACTGGCAATCGTGGGCTTCAGTTTGACCTCAAGACCCACCTTCTCGCGATCATAGGTCTCGATAGGTTGGTTGTTGGTATCCATCCGGGTTTCCTTCAGCACCGGAATCTCGTCACCAATACGCAGATTGGCCTCCATGTTGTTCGAGGCCATGAGATGCGGTGAGGCCAATACCCGGGCATCGGTGTCACTGGCCAGCAGGTTCACCATCATCGAATAATTCTTGGGATCTAAAAGCGCGTAGTTGATCCCGCCTGGGCTGCCGGACAGAACATTCTGCGCGTCGTCGATTACGCTTGAACCGACCGCAAACGTGCTCGGATCAGAGAAGGTCAACGCTGCCATCGGCAACACGTTCAGCAACTGCTGCCACTGCAAGCCCATGCGGCTGTTCTGGTCCAGCGTGATCTCGACAACCTTTGCCTCCAGCAGTATCTGCGGGCTGCGCTTATCCAATTCCACCAGCATAGCGACCACCGCCTGATGATACTTTTCCTCTGCCGTGATAATCAGGCTGTTGGTACGCTCTTCAATCATTACGCTACCGGAAACCAGTGCACTTTCGCCCTCGGCCGCACTCGCTGGGGCCTCCTGCCCTGCCAACTGTGCGACAAATCCAGCGATAACCGGACCCAGATTTGGCGCCGCTGCGTACTGCAGAGGATATGTCCTGGTGACGGCGACACGTTGGGGTATGTCCAAGTCCTCCACCAGTTTCAGAATCGAGCGCAACTTGGAAGCTGACGCTGTCACAAGCACAACACCGGCGTCCCGGTTGGTCGATACCGGTCGCATCAGCCCCATCGCGGCCAGAGTTTCAGCAAGGGTTTCCTCATCGATGTGCTGCGGGCGTATAGCCAGCACCGCAACCTGTTCATCGGGCATCTCAGGGTAGAAGATGGGAAAGCCACTCATCTCTGCGATGGCGTCCTGGACCACGCTGATAAAGCCATCGTTTTCGATCACCGCAAAACCCCGGTGCTTCAGGATCGAATGAAGCAGATTCACCGCCTGCCTCCGCGTAACCGGACCAGGTGATATGACGGTGACAATTCCTGAAACCCCTTCACCTGGGACCACGTTGACGGTCAACAGATTGGAATAAGCCTCCAGCACCTCGAGAATGTCGGCGTCCCGGAAATTGATTGTGAAGAGGGGTTCGCCGGATCCTTCCTGGCTACCAAGACTGTCGCTGCTGCTGTCACCAGTTTCGCTCACTACCGCCGGTAGACTAAGCCCATCTTCACTGGGCTCAATGAGGCCCGACTGGGCAAAGGATGCGGCAGTTCCCCAAACGAGCATAGCCAAACCTCCCGCTAAACCAAAAAGCGGGCTCAAAAAATTTGCAGACCGGGCATTGATTGCCTTGGTCGTCATTTCCAACCGTTAGCCAATTTATTCTGTGTCAGATTTAAAGGTTCGCTGCGAAGCTCTTGCGCGTATCTATCCCATTAGTAATCCATAAGGAAACTGCTGGCCCTGAGTTCGTCTTCTTCCTCGCCCAGTCTAACCCTAACCGAGGTCGGAGAGATTTCAGCCACCACTGATCCGTTGAGATCATCACCGGTTTTAACATAAACCGTCACACCGATGTTGTCATCGCGTACCACGGCGATAGACTGACCGCCCGAACCGGCAAGTGTGCCGATCAACTCAAGTCCATCCAGATCAGGCAAGGGCGGTGGAGGCGGTTCAGGCTCTGTCTCGACCACCTCCTCAAGGGGCTCTTCCTCCTCCGGGATTTCGGGCTCAAGTTCCAGAAGGGCTGCATCGTCGCGCCTCACCGTACCGAATTCATAGAGATTCGCACGCGACGTGCTTATGGGCTCAATGACCGGGAAGGGATAAACGAATCGGTCTGATTTATCTGCAAGGGCGACTGCGCCTGCCGCCACAGCGCGGCCGGACGCCGCCTCCGGCTCAGGCACGAACTGCATGGCAATACCCGCTATGACAAATATCATCGCGACCAGCAACTCGAAGCGGATCAACCGGCCCAGAGTTCGCCTCGACGTTAGCCGGGTCTTCCAGTCAGCCTTCATCTAACACCTCCTGCATCGACCGCAACCATGCTGCGTCAACCAGTTCGCTGCGGCTGGTATCAGGAACAGGCTCACCCAGCTCGAGCAACACTTCCTGCAGAAAATCTAGACCAAAGGCTGCATCTGACGTCAGTTGTTCTGTGAACTGCGCAGGGTCAACGTATCTCGTCTTCGACAATGCTGCGGCTGTTGCATCCGGATTCCGGCGCCTGAGCCAGGCATGGGCCAAACCCGTCGCTTCTGGATCCTGAGATTCCAGCCCGCGCGCCGCATCGAGCAACGCCTGGCTGACCGCTTTCCAGCGCCGTGGGAAACGGGTGAGCGAGTCAGCGCTTACGATAAGGTAAGACTGCCACTCACCGCTATTCTCAGCAAAACCCTCGAGCTCACGCAGGCCAAGGTAATCGAGTCTGGCACCGTCCAGGTCACTCACGAGCGCCGCATCAATAAGGCCACTCCTAAGGTGGCGTACCATGGCGCGCCGATCAAGATAAACCATGTCAATGTCGGAACGACTCATGCCTGTCTCATACAACATCTGTAAAAGACTGACCTCCGCCATACCAAGACTCTCAACTCCCAGCGTTTTGCCGGCCAGGCTGTCGAGTCCATCAATAAGGCTGTCGGTTCTGCTTACCAGTGATACAGACAGCGGCAACTGACCCAGTGGCATGAGCACCCGCACAGGGGCTCCCGCGAGACGGTAGCGAATAAGGTCGTAAAGGCTGCCCACCACCCCGTCGAACTCTCCTGACAAAAGTCGATCTGCGCTCGACTGTGGTGATCCGGCCGGTACCAGGCCAACGGCAACCTTGACTGCTGCAAAGGCCCCACCTGCGCGGGCTACATAGACAGGCAAATCTGCAGCCCCGCCATGGACCCCGATAATCAAGGGCTCAGCGTTATCGGCTGTTGCCTCCCTCGAAGGCGTTGGCGTCGGATCCATAAAGCGCAGCCGCGCCCGTGACTGCCCGTCCTTGGGAGGATTCATCTCCAGTTCCATCAGGTTAAGCCGTCTCGGGGAAGTTTCCAGCAAATACAGATATCTTCGCAAAGCCGGGTAATCGCCGATCAGTTCAAGATCATGAACCCGCCCTTCAAGATCGAGCATGGTTTCGACGTCTGGCATTAGTTGGCGCAACTGACTACCGCTGATACTGGCATACGCCGTCAATTCATCAATCAGGGACTCAATCGGCGCCGCCTGGGCGATAAGGTCCTGTGCAAAATATGCCTCGAGTGCGTTCATCTCCCGCTCGAGCTCCACCAGCCGCTGCTCACGTCGGGGCAGCATGCGAATCTTCTGGATATAACCGGTCGACAACTGTTCCGCCCGATCCCGCTGTTCCAGCGCTTGATCAAACCTGAATACCAATGGCTCGATCAACTGGGTGTATCCCGCGACCACAAAAAGAAAGAGTGCCACGATGCCAAGTGCCCGTCGATCACGCGCACTCATCCCGCTCAAAGCACCTCCGGATCCAGAGCGACTCATGCGCGGTCCTCACCAGGCGGTTGCCAAAGCGGTGAGTTCAGCCGCACCTGGAGACGAAACCGTGCGCCCTGGTCCCTTTTGTCATCGCCTCGATTGACGGTGACCGACTGCAGTCGGACCTGGTCGACCTGGGGATGCCTTCGCAACTCAGACACAAACCCCGAGATGTCACGCTCTGCCGCAGCAAGACCGTCCAGTGACAGCACACCCCGCCGGTCCAACTGCAGTTGCCCGACAAGACGGATGTTGGCGGGCATCAGTTCGGTAAGGTCATCGAGCAACGCGACGACGCTGTTGTCATCGAGTGCCTGGAGTTCGCGAACTTCCCGCATAAGTCGACCCACTCTTTCGGCAATACGGGCAGAACGGGATGCCTGCATCTTGAGCAAGCTCGCACTGTGTTCGGCACGGGCCGCCTGGGTTTCCAGATCACGCAACTGCAGATAACCAAACCAGCTCACAGAGACGAGCAATAAAAGCGTTGCCACTACCGCACCTCGCCGACGGGCGCCGCTTGCCGGCCGGTTGGACTGCTCGCTGACAAAAGCATCAAAGTTGCATAGCACACGGCCGCCCTGGCCGCGGCCCGTAACGGGATCACTTTGGACCTTGACGGCGGCCTTGGGAAACACCCGCTGACAACACTCCTCAACGCTCTGGACGAAAGCCTGTTCTTCATCCGGTACCGTTCTTAAGACAATCTGGTTGAAGTCCGAAGGCAATCCGTACTGGAGCATCTGCTCCAAAGCAATCAGTCCGTTGGGCCGGGGAATCACCTGCCAATCCACCAGTGTCCCGGCATCCCAGACACACAGCATGAGCGCATGCTCTGTTATCCAAACCACCAGTCCGCTCTTGAGGTCCGCTGTCAATTCGGGAACCTGAATACGTCGGGCGGCCTGGCCGCGGTCATCGGCAAATTCCTGGTAGTCCCCCAGAAGATCACGCGGAATAGCGGCTAACCCGAAATGTCCTGAGTCAATCCGCCAGTAATCCACAACATAATTATCGAGAGGCTGGGCGACGGACGTCTCGGCGGCGAGCCTCAGGGCGCTTGCGCGTTTTCTCCTGCCGACGTCAGGGATACTCAGTCGACGAAAGACGGTCCTGCCCGGCGGAACTACCAGCGAATAGGCTCTGCGCGATGACCGCAGTTTCTCACTGATTTCTCCCGTTAGATCGCCCGCCGTACCCAGCAAAAGCAGTTTGCCGGCACGCGGCACACGTCGGGCAGCCGCCAGAAGTCGCATCAGATCTCCCTCCAAGACACAAACCGCGCCGACTTTTCATCAAGAAAGACGCGGGCAACGAGTTTTACAGCCGAACTGCCATCAGCACTGTGCGCTTCTATCGTCAGGGGAAAGGTACTGGATCGGACCGTAATCGCACGTTCAAGCCGCTGAAGTCGCTCTTCGTCCTCTATCTGCGGCAGCACCGTACCGAAGATGGACAGATCCTCGAAGTGTGTTCCGCCATCGCGCTCGGCGACCAGTACATTGGCCTCTTCCTCACTGAATCCCGCCCCCATCAACACCCGATGCGGTGCGGTATTCAGGTTGACGCGGCCGTTTGAACAGCAGGTCAGAAACTCAATCAGCGCAGCGTCAAGCTCGGCGATCGGCTCATACAGCAGTTCCTCTGTGACGCCCTCGACCTGCAACAGATCCCGTAGCGACCGAAACGGTGCACCCACATAATGCAGTGCCGCGGCGTCTCCCGATTCTGCTCCTTCGCCCTCGGTCTGAAGACCCGCTGCAAACTCTCCGGAGTCGATCAACGACTCACGGTGACTGACAATGGCCTCAGCGATAACGTTGGAGAATCCCGGAAATGCCATAAACTGCTCCGGGGTAGCCGTATTGATGTTGAGATATGACTCCGCATCAACCAGGCCCTTGGATACCTCTTCTTCAGTTTCCTCGTCCTCTTCGCTATCCTGATCATCTCTACGGTCAGTCTCATCGGCAAGAGCCGGGGCGGGCGGGAATCCGGCTATGAGGACTGCTTCGCCGCCGGAGAGCGTCAGCGGCGCCAAGCCACCCTCCTCGATCCACCAGGGCAACGTCGGCCCGTTTGAGGCCTCTTCGACATGGGCACTCAGAAATCCTGCGAACTGGTGGGCTGCCCCTCTTGCCACTGCCCGAAGCCCTGTCAGCACATTCGCCTGCTGCTGAATCTGCAGCTCAAGCCGAACCTGGTAAACCATCCTTCCCGACATTGCGCTGATCAGTGCGAGGACCACCATTGAGACGATGAGTACCGATCCACGCTGTCGCTGAAAGAGGTGTTTTCCGCTCATCCAGAGGCCTCTTCAGACTCATCTTTAGGGTCAAACTCAAGAACAAAAGCGCGGATCAGGGCTCCAAGAGGGGTTGTTATCTGAAGTTCTACACCTTCGGGAAGCATATCCGTTGTCCCCTTCCATTGGCCGTCATGCTCATAACTGAACGCCGGCTGCTGGTAACCCTCCGGAAGATCAACGACCAGGACTCTGTCGCCCGCCGTTCTCGTGAGCTGCGAATCTTCCCAAGCGTAACGCACCCGAACTGGCTCCTCCTCTACCCCTTGAAAGAACTCCGCTTCGAATGCTTCCTCGGTGCCCGTAAATGTGGAGGTCGCCTTGAGACGCGCAAGGTCCAGTCGGATGGTTTCGGTGACGAATCGCCAGGTCGCTGTCCGGTCGAGTACTGTCTCGACCCGACGCTGGGTCTGACTGACGCCCACAAACGTTGCGTATATAGCCGTCAGCAGAATCGCACCGACGGTAAGACCGACGATCAGTTCAAGAAGGGTGAAGCCGGCCTGTCTAGAAGTTGCCGACGTCGGCTGCATCACCGTCGCCCCCACTCTGCCCATCCTTGCCAAAGCTGTACAAGTCGTACCAGCTCTTGTTTAGTTTCCCTGGCGATACATACTGGTACCCGTTGCCCCAGGGATCAGCCGGTAATTCTCTCGCTTTGAGATACGGACCACGCCACCCCTGCGGCGACGGACTCCCTGACGGCTTATTCAGCAAAGCGGCCAGCCCCTGCTGACTGGACGGATAATTTCCCGTGTCCAGCTGATAGTTGTCCAGGGCTAAAGAGAAGTTTTCGATTTGCGCACGGGCTGCGGCAATCTTGCCCTGATCGGCCCGGCCAAAAAGACGAGGGCCAACGACTGACGCAAGCACGCCGATAATGACGATCACGACCAGCAGTTCAATCAGCGTAAAGCCGCGTTGCCGGGTTTTTTTTCGAGAGCAGAAATTACCGCTCATGATGGGTCTCCTCAAGGGCGTTATCGCCCGCGTTTTCATATCCTCAAATGTCGGATCTCATTTCGGCGTTTGCCAGACTGATTAGAATCTGACGGGTCTCCCCCGCGCGCTCCACGGTGACCAACAGCGTATCGAACCTAGATTTACCCTGCATGATTCTTACGGCTGTACTGACCGAATCAATCGGCTGATTATCAAGCGCAACAAGAACATCTCCGGGTTGTATTTTCCCAAACGCCGCTGGCGATTGCGGTCGGATAGTGCGAATCACAAAGTCGCGACGCACAAAAGCGCCGTCCTCGCTGGGGACAGAAACGACCGCGATATGGACACCGAGATCAGGCCACTCTTTAGCCCGCTGGGGCTGATAGAAAAGGTCGGCACATCCAGCCAGGAAAAGCATCGAGACGAGAACAGTGACCAGACGCTTCACTAGACTTCCTCTGACTCGACGCCCAACTGCGCCTGGCGAGACTCGATGGTGAACCGTCGGCCTTGTTTCTCACTAGTCTTATCAGTCGCAAAAGTGGTGACTTTGAGATGTTTCAGATTAGCAAATTCCGGATCGTCACTCACTTCTAGTACCCATTTGATCTGTCCCAGGCTACCCTCACTGCGCTCGCGTGACATGCGTTCCGCACTGAGCTCCGTTGCCATCACCTGCTCTGCCGCCTGCCGGAGCGACTCCAGTTCAGCGATAGCGCGGGTGCTGCGCGCGGCCTGGCCCGTAGCGCCTACCACAGCCACCAGCCCAAAACTCAGAATAACCATCACCACCATAACTTCAATCAGTGTAAACCCGGTCTGGCAGGACTTCATCAGGACTCTCCGAGCACGAGGGTGCCCCGCGCAGGCTCCAGCACCAGACGACGCACCCCCGCGTGCGACGAAATCAGAATATCAACCGAGTCCGCGGTACCATCGGCGTTAAAAATAATTCCGATCTCCTCTTCGGCACCTTGCGTCCGGGCTACACGCAGGCGCAACGCCTCACCGAGATCAAGCGCCGGTGTCCGAGGCTGGCCTTTTCCATCCGGGTAGGCGAGCTGCACCCGACGTCCGTCGGCAGAGGGGATAAGAACAACCTCGCGACGCTCGATGACTGCCCGGGTACGCGCATGGCGCACCAACGCGTCCAAACGCGCCGCTCCGGAATCTAGTTGCGCCTGTTGCGCTGCTGGGCCGAGACTCGGTGCGACGACGGCTGCCGCTGTCACGATAATGACAATCACCACCAACAGTTCCAACAGAGTGAATCCTGACTGACGCCCTGCGACACTCACTCCCGCGGCTTGATGGCATCTGTTTAGCATGGCGACGCGACCCCTTCCTATCCTGACTTACTCAGGGTGATGCTACCGCGCTTGGCCTCGCACTCGCCTGACGCGACCGAATACTGAAGTTTCAGTTGCCCTCCTGCGGTCTGATGTCCCGAGAGCGACAGACGCACCGCGTTAAGGCCCACATCGTTATCCAATTCAGCGGTGAAGATCGCACCCGTGCCACCTCCGCCGCTTATCGTAATTGTCGGAGCGGTTTCGTAGCCGGATCCCGCACCGTCAAGCACGATGGCGGTAACCTGCCCGGCAGTATCATCACTCAAAGCCGCGGTCCCAACGGCCCCAGCGCCGCCTCCGGTATCTGAGATCACTACTCCGGGGGCAATGGAATAACCGCTACCCGGTTCTGTCATTACAAAACCGACAATGACCCCCGCTGCTGAAACGGTTGCTGTCGCTGTTGCCTGAGTACCCCCCGACAGGTCAGGCGCCGAAATGGTCACACTGGTGGTCGCCTGTGTGTATCCCGTACCCGCCGCTGAGACAGCAATCGATGAAATACTTCCTTTACCCGAAATCACGGCGTGCCCAGTTGCCGTGGTACCGCTGGCGTTATCCGGCGCGGAGAAAGTGACCGTCGGGACTGAAGAATAGCCGCTCCCTCCAGAAACCTGGGTGATTGTCGAACTGACGCCAGCGGTTTCTACCAGTGTTGGCTGACTGTAAACGCTGATACCGAGATTAGATCCGGACCAGGTACCCTGGATACTGCCACTATCAAAGCACTCGAAACCGCTCATCATCAACGAGCCCGAGATAGTCTGGGAAGGTCCAGTCGCTGCAGAGATTTCAAGTCTCGCTAGACCATCCTGCGGGTCAAGGTGCGTAGTGACATCACTGGTGTCCACGAGGATATTCGTAAGTGTGGTGTTACGCGACCAACTGCCGTGCCACCAACCCGCCAACGGCACCGACATATAGCCAGGACCGCCGGACGTGCCAGATGAAGTTCCGCCTCCACTGTCACAGCCTGCTACAACGAGAACCCCTGCGATGACGAGACATCGACCGACTTGTGATTTATTTTGCCTTTTTTTCATTTAGACGGTGACGCCCACACTTCCAGACCGATTCAGATTCAACTCTGGAGTCAGGTTATGTTAACCATAAAGGTGCCTGGAGAATAGGGTCAAGCGCCTGTTTTTGACTCATTAATCAAAAGATCCAGAAAGACTAACTTCAGGCGATGCTTGAGAGCCGAATCGTGATTGTGACGGCCATCACCAATTCTTAAAGAATTGTGGTGACATTTGACCTTTCTTATTGATAATCGATTGTGCCAATCCACAGGAGCACAAAATATGAATCGCAAACACATATTAGTACTCGTATTGTCTGCAGCGGTACTCAGCGGTTGTGCGACAGGGGTGCAAGTAACACATTCGCCTCTAGTCGCCACAAACAGCGAGCAGATTACCTTCACGGCGAAATCGTTTGAAACCACACCGACTGCCGATTCTCGGAAAATACAAATCCTGGTCAACGCCGCCCTCGTTAAAGAGTGTGATTACTCGCCGTGTACTTATACCGGAGGCCCTTACGAGGGTGGATATCTTCATTACGCCGCTAATGTTGAGACCCACGGCGAATTCCTTGGCTTCCCGGTTAACGTGACC
>Ga0310344_10003899_pt1 | contig 11088 bp, 7 predicted proteins | sample HC15DNA20200_MG_FD_203801 | JGI IMG/M metagenome (GOLD analysis project Ga0310344, IMG submission 203801) | Marine microbial communities from station ALOHA, North Pacific Subtropical Gyre - HC15-DNA-20-200_MG | ecosystem: Environmental > Aquatic > Marine > Oceanic | place: Pacific Ocean: North... | reverse complement strand
TGTGGTCGATGAGATCCCGGCGCATATCCGCGAGTACGTTTTGAATGATACGCCCCTCGAGGTACCTCTGAGCGAAGCGCGAACCTGCGATCAGTACGCAAATCGCAACGCCAAAGACGCAGAGGAATTTCAGGAACGACATCTTGCTCCGGTCCAGGCTTGTGAAGGTGCGCGCGGCCTCGACAATCCCTCCCCGCAGTTCGAGTGTCTTGGTTTCCAGATCCCAACGGGCCTGCGCGGAATCGAAGTTCCAGGCAGTGACCTCCGTGGTCGGGAAATTCTCCACGTGAAACACCTCGGTGCCCGGCAGTATGAGATCGCAATTCAATTGCGAGGTCTGGACGGTCACCCGCCCGTCGAGGAGCCCCGCCTCGATATCTTCCGCTGGTGAAGTGATTCCGGTGACCCGCAAGTCGCGAAAGGTCCCCTTGATCTGCCCAAAATCAGGCGTCTCGGATGGGAATCCCAGGCGGTCGAGAGCCGGCTCCACCCAGGCGGTAATTTTCGAATTCCCCGAGTCAGGAACCAGGACGCCGTCGAAGAGCACGGCGGGTAGGATGTTTCTCAATGTCACCGAGACGGAAAAAGTGGCCATGCACAGGAACGTCACCAGGAACAGCCAGCGCCAGCGCCAGAAGTAGGGGAGGAGACGTCCAAAGGTGCGGAGGCTCAACGAGAACTGACGACCGGCGGCAGCTGTGGACGGTTTTTTCTGGGAGGCGTTCTCTTCGCGTTCGCTATTCGATGCCATCTAGCTTTCCGTCTGCCGGGTCAAAGGGCTTATCTTAAGCACGATTCCAGACCTTTGCAACCAGAGTGGCGGCAGCTTTTCGCGGCCCCTCGGACCCGTGAAAACGATTCCGTTTGACCCCTTTTACTCATCTGATACGATTTGCCGGTCCATGAGAAAATCTGACACCATTCTCACAATACCTGCTCCCGACGACTCTCCGAGATGGAGCCGTCGGGGATTCCTCTTGACCGGAGCGTCCCTCGCGGGTGCCGCCATTGCCGCTCCCGGCTTGTTGGAGGCCGCCCGGAATTCCGGCACCGAGCGTATTCGCGTCGCCTGGATAGGGTCTCGCGCGAGCGTACGAGCTCCCGCCCCGCTCCTGCGGGAGACCGCTCTCGGGGGTGCCGTCAGCAACTCGAAGGTGGAGATCGCGGCGGTCTGCGACGCCGACGCGCTCCGGAGTGCCGATTTGCAGAAGCGTGTCGAGCTGTGGAGTGGCCGGAAAGTCGCCGCTTTCACGGATCACCGGCGGCTACTCGCGTCAAAGTCCGTTGATGCCGTCGTCTGCGCCGTGCCCGTCGACCGTCGCTTCGAGGTCTCTCGGGACTGCATCAACGCGGGAGCTCATCTCTACGTCACTCTGCCTCTGGCCAGAAACGCCCGGGAGCTGAAAGAGCTGGTGACTCTTCAGGAGAAACACCCGCGGCTCAAGATTCAGCTCGACCTCGAACTGCGCTCCAACCGGGAATACGAAAAAGCCGCGAGGCTCGTGCGAGAAGACCGTATCGTCGGGGATCTCCTTGCGTGCGAATGCCAGCGTCGGGACAACATTTCCATGTGCTGTGACATCGCCAACTGGTTCACCGGGGAGCGCCCGGAGAGGGCACGGCCTGTCCCGGGCTCACCCGGTGCCGTGATCCTGGAGTACCCCTGTGGCATGGAGCTGCGCTTTGCCGATGCGCCGACTCGATTCGTCGGGAGTGCGGGAGAAATCACCCCGGCCACGGGCAACATTGTCTATCGATCTGCGTCTTTCAAGAGCGCCCGGGTCGAAAAGCTGGAAGGCGAGACTCTGGATCCGCATCGACCCTTGCAGAGTTTTTTCGACACGATCATTGACGACCTCAGTCCTTTCGCGACGATCTATCACGGTCGCGATGCAACACTCACGGCTCTCCTTGCCGGGGAGGCGGCGCGAGAGGGGCGAGAAGTGACCTGGAAGGAACTCGAGGAAAAGAGAGATTCCTGAGTCTGAACGTTGACAGCGGATAGCTGAAAGCCGAGAGCCAAATGACCGAACACGCCTTTGAACCAGCACTCGTTGAAAAGAGAGAAAAGCTGCTCGAGCAGGGAGTCCAGCCCTATCCGTATTCCTACGAACGCAGCCACTCCATCGCGGACCTTCGTGAGCGCCAGGAAGAGCTCATGGGCTCCGAGGTGAGCATCGCGGGCCGTCTGACCGCCCATCGCGACGCCGGAAAGCTCGTTTTCGCCGATCTCCGTGACGAGCACGCTCGTATACAGCTCATGATCAGCCGAGAGGACTTCGATGAGGCGACCTGGAAGGTCATCAAGAAAACCGTGGATCTCGGTGACCTCGTCGGCGTACGGGGGGAGCTCCTGCTCACGAAGCGCGGCGAGTTGAGCGTCCGTCCCAGGGAATTCCGCCTTCTCGCCAAGACCGTCGTCCGCGTGCCAATCCAAAAGTCGAAAGACGATCAGACCTGGTTCCAGCTTTCGGACCCCGAGACCAAATATCGCGAGCGTTATCTGCACTGGATTACCGATCCGGACTCGCGGCACGTCATGGAAGTGCGCGCGAAGACGATTTCGGCCATACGGCGATTTCTCGAGTCTCGTGGCTTTCTCGAGGTCACCACTCCGACCATCGAGATGCTCTACGGTGGTGCGGAGGCACGACCTTTCCACACCACCATCCAGGCGCTCTCCGGGCAAGAGGCCTACATGCGTATCTCTCCCGAGCTGCCGCTCAAAAAGTTTATCGTCGGTGGCTTCGAGAAGGTTTTCACGATTTGTCAGAACTTCCGTAACGAAGGCATCGACAGAAGCCACAATCCCGAGTTCACGATGATGGAGTGGTACGAGGCCTATACGGACTACGAATATCAGATGGAGCAATTCGAGACACTCGTCGCGACCGTGGCGGAAGAAGTCGTCGGCACCATGAAGATCACTTATGACGGTCAGGAGCTCGATCTCACGCCGCCCTGGACTCGTTTGACGATGAGTGACGCCTTGCGTCAAGAAGGCATCGAGGTCGAGAATCTTTCGGTCGACGAACTTGTGTCCGTGATGAAGGAGCGTGAGATCGAGCCGCCAAAGCCTCTGACCTGGGGGCACTCGGTGGCGACGCTCTTTGAGGAAATCGTCGAGGAAAAGCTCTTCCAGCCAACCTTCGTCTGCGACCATCCCCTGGAAATCTCCCCTCTCACCAAGGCCAAGCGCGGCAACGAGCGCCTCGTCGAGCGTTTCGAGCCCATGTTGGCCGGAATGGAGTTGGGAAATGCCTATTCGGAGCTCACAGATCCGGTCGAGCAACTCCGGCGCCTCGAGTCTCAGAAGGATTTTGGCAGTGACAAGGAGGGCATCGAGCACCATCCGATCGATATGGACTTCGTCAAGGCGGTGGGCTGCGGGATGCCGCCGACCGGTGGCGTTGGTCTGGGCATTGACCGTCTGATCATGCTGCTCGCTGACGTCCATTCGATCCGAGACGTGATCGCTTTTCCCATGATGCGCCCGAGAACAGCCGCCGGGTCTGGCGAATCCGGGTCCGAAGAGACATAATCAGAGGGACGTGCGCCACAGGCACAATTCGCTGACCACGGATCTCGTATCATGATCGCTGGATGACGGAGACTGTCGAGATGTCCAAGAACAGACTCAGAATCAAGCCAAACGGTTCGATTGCTCTGCCCGAGGAGTTGCGGGAAAGTCTAGAATGGGGCACGGGCAGCTATCTGGAGTACGAGGTAAAGGGAGATCGCCTGGAGATTTGGCGCGTGGAAGTTGACGTTTTCGCAGAGGCCATGAAGGGGCCGGAGGAAGACAAGTTCGACGACATTCTCAAGAAGCAGGCCGACGATCAAAGCAAGGCCTTTGAAGAATTCGACGAACGCATCAAGGATCCCGGAGACCTTCGTCCCGAAGATCGACCAGAATTCTGGGATTGAAGGCGAATCGTGAAATGGGGTGGGGCAGACCTCTGATTCCGAGCATCACACCGCGTTCTTTTTTGCCCCCGAGGCCCCTACCTCGTTTTGTGGAGCCTCGCGTTGGTCTTCAGCGGTAAGCTGAAAACGATGGGCAAGGAGCCCGCTTTGTCGTTCGTGACCGGGTGGGGAATCAACTCGAACGCCACTTCTCTTCCAGAGCCCGTATCCGGCGAGCAGGTTGCGGATGAGACTGAAAGTATTTCAGGTACTCGCCGGACGGCAACTCGGGATCGGGTCTCAGATCGCTCAGGTCTTTCAGGAATTCGCAGAGGCCCAGAGGTGCGTAACCGCTGCGCTTCGCCAGGCGCGAGCCCTCCACGTCGGCCTCGATTTCACGCTCTTCGCTGAAGCCCTGCTCGATGAGAGCCTCGACGCGTCCCGACAGGCTTCGCACCAGGCCGCCACGCAGAAGAGGCACGAAGCGCAGAATACCGTGCGTTGCCGCACGGGTCGCCGTGCTCTTGAGAATATGGCGTTGATCGATGTGCGCGATCTCATGACCAATAACGCCTGCGAGTCGATCGTCGTCCGCTCCGCAGAGGCGGGCGAGGGCGCTCGTGACGAACACCGAGCCGCCCGGTAAAGACAGTGCATAGGGAATAGGATCCTCGAGGACGGCGAAGCGATAGTTCAGCTGCTGGCGGCCCGCTTGCGCAGCGAGCTCATGTCCGATTCGGTAGACGCGATCCTGGAGGTGCATGTCAGCCGACAGGGAATGCTCCGAGAGCACGCGCGCCGTCATCGTCTTGCCCACCTCGTTCTCATAGCGCGCGATTGGACTGTTTTCTACCTCGTCGCCGTCGAGGATCTCCCGACCCGCATCCCGAAGCTCACCGCTACGTCGGCCCAGCCATCGACCCAGAGGACGGAAGGTATGGGAGAAGAAGAAGATCCAGATCAGCAGGGCGATGACCAGGTAGGGAATGAATCTAGACATTTTCGAACTTGGAGTCCACTCCTTGCATTACTTTTGTGGGACCGGTCCGGGTCGGCGGGTGCCAGAGCGAAAAGCAGCAGGACGTACACCATGGATATTGGAGTATTATACCCCTACGAGTCCTCGACAGGAACGCCCGGAAAGAATATGAGTCGAACGGTTTTTGCTTTCAGCTCTTGTATCGCCCCTCGCAGCTCCCGTCTCCCCGAGATTTGCTTTGATCCTCCGACAACCATGCGTTAGATACTCCTCACTTGCAGGTGCCCGAAAATCGGAGAAACGTTGATCGACACTGCCGAGCCCCAAGAACAGCCCCCGACCGGCGAAGTGGATCCGATTCCGCGAGTCGTGCTTCGCCCTCGTGGCTGGCGTGATCTCGTCCCGTTCTGGCCCGGTGCCGGCCGGGTGACTCTGGATTTCGAGCGCGAGACGATCTCACGCGGTAAGACCGAGCTGCCTTTTTCTTCCATTGTCTTCGCGGAGGTGCGAAACGGCATACTGGCGGTGAGCAACGGTAAGCGCTGGATCTGTTTCGACACGGTCAAATATCACGAAAAAGGTCACGGGCGCCTCCTCCTGGAAAATGGAGCACTGTCGGAGCGTTTTCACCGTGTTTTCACCCAATTCCAGCGAAGCGTCCTTGCCGCCCGATCGCAAGTGTCGATCGAAACCGCGGGTGAGGCACCGGGAGGTGCCGCGGATCCGCCTGTTGACTTCGACTTCGGCTACCGAGTGCGTATCGATTTCGGATCGATTTTCATGGGCGGCGTCGGGTTGGCGATTTTTATCGGTTATGAGCAGCACATGGGGCATGAGCTCGGCAATCTCATCGATGAGGAGGGCGCGTGGTGGTTCCTCGGTTTGCTGGCGGGGTTCACGGCCTGGCTGTTCTTTTGGCGCTGGTCGTCGCGCTTACGGGTCGATACGCGGGGAGTGCACCAGCGACGCGCGTTTATCCCACGGTCCTTCTACTGGGAGGGTATTCAGGCGGTACGTCAGCAGGGGCTCGAAATCGAGCTCCAGCGCTCCCGCGGTCGCATCGCCCTCAATCTCGAGATCCTTCACGGGCGCGGCTCACCCCTGATGATTCGTAGGGGCTTGCGGCCCTACTTGACGCCTCTGGGGAGTCTTTTCTTGCGCTGGATCTGTAGTCGTGCGGAGCAGCGCGAGGAGGTGCCGATCTTCGGAAGTCGGGCCGATCGCCTGATCACCCGGTTGTGGGTCCTGATGCTGTTCGGGGCCAATATCATCCTTTTCGTCTGGTCGGAGCCTCCCAATTTGATGCGGGCGGCGGACCGGGCCAGCCAACAGTTGTTCGTGGATCGCCTGGTCGAGTTGGGGGCGCGTACGGCGTCCTCGTTTGCGGAGCCCTGGCGATTCTTCACGGCGCTTTTTCTGCACGGAGATATCGTCCACCTCGGTTTCAACCTCCTTGTCCTTGCTTCGCTGGCGCCGTGGATCGTGCGTATTTTTGGCGTCTGGCGCGCCAGTGCGCTTTACCTTGGCAGTGGTGTTCTTGGTAACATCATCGCGCAGTGTTTGCAGCTGCAGATGGGCACGTTGAACGAGTCGCACGTCTCCATCGGCGCCTCCACCGCCGTCCTCGGCGTCATCGGTAGCCTTCTGGGTGGCATTTACCGGCGTCCCTACACTGCGCCCCTCGCGGTGCGTGCGCGCTTTCGCTGGGCGATACCGGTGGTCGTGCTTCTCACTCTGAGCATGGGGGCCGCGATTCCCCTGACCGACAATGCCGCCCATCTGGGTGGCTTCCTGGCCGGTTTCGTGCTCGCGCTTGTCATTCCTCCACGTCGCGTGAAAATCGCCCAAAAGTAATTACCGTAGTGCCTTATGGTGAATTTGTTGGCCAGGGACCGGTTTCAGGGCCTGAATTCGTATCTTTCGCCAGACCAAGAGGCTGACGACACCTGCCGAATTTCTTTGCAAACGCTTCTGGAGCTGTGTGACAATGAGTTCCAGCATCCGCGCATACCGTGGGGAGTGGCACCACGGGTCGAGATGTGGCCACGGGTCAAAAGGTGGCACTGAGTGCGTGGATTCCGAGGGTCCAGCAGTGCTGGTGGAAAAGCACGAGAGGGATAACAGCTCCATGAAGGCTACACAATCGGATTTTTTGATCGATCGTCTAGCGACGAGTATTGTCGATGATTCTCTTCCGCTGAAGGAAGTTGAACGTGAGTTGCGCGGCATGGTTGCGGATATCGCCGTTCACCAGCGTGGTCTGGCCAAGAAAGAGGTTGCCAGTCGTTGTGGCGTGACCGAGAAGAGCATCGAGAACTATCTCAGAGACTCGTCCCGGACCAACCCGAAGTCCCCCGAACGTGAAGTGGCGCGTGTTCTTCAGGATCAGGCTCTGAGCCTCGAAGAAGTGTACGATGCCGTCCATCCCGTCCTCTGCCGGGATCGCATATTTACACTCGACGACGCCAAGCGTGCCCTCGAAAAGCTGCTGAAGACGGGCGAGGTAACGGAGCAGCCGGGGAGGACCTATCGAGCTTCAAAACAGCCTGCGATTCGCTGTCCTCTCACTGACGACGCCTACCGTGAGCTGGTCGACCAGAAAGCGCGAGATCTCGATTACATCGTGCTTAACCAGAAGACCGTGAAGACGGAAGATCTGTCCGAAGCTGGCATGAAGAGGTATTCCCGAGTTGTCGGTGACACGAATCTCGTGCGTATCGACTTTACGGCCGACGTGGACGAGGAAGACCTCCCGGAATTCTACGAGAAACTCACCCAGCAGATTGCCAAGCTGAGCTTGAAGTACGAGAAAAAGAAGGGCAAGTCACGCGTCCGTATGCTTCTCGGTATGCGCTCGGTGGGCATGTTGCTGATGACGCTGCTTTTGACCGGTTTTCTCTGTTTGACGCCGAACAACACGGTATTGACGGACGATAGCTGGGAACTTGACGTGGCGGCAAACCCGAACACCGACGACCCGGGAGCCGACGACGAAGACAGTTGGGAGCTCGATTTCCAGGGCGGCGCGGACGGTGAAGCCGACAAGAATCCTCTTCTCGAGCACCCGGTCATCTTCGTGAAGGGCGACACGTCGTCCAACGCGCGGGTGGACTACTTCGACGGTATTTTGCTCGTCCAGCATCTGCTGCTGGGGGCTCCGATTCCGTGCGAGGACGCTGCGGACGTGGATGACAACGGCCTCCTTTCAGTGGGAGATGCGTTGAACATCTTCACCTGGGAGTTCCTCGGTACCACCTCGTCGTCCAGCGTCGAAATCGGCGTCCGTGGCGTCGACGACACAGAGGACGAGCTCACCTGTGAGCAGGGCCTGGAACCGTAAGATTCGCCGCGTTGTAGTCGTAGTGGGGGCCTCTGGCCCGGAAGTGGCTGGAGGTCAGCCCCCCCCCTGACCGTACGATCCTAGTGGCAAGCTAGTGGTTAGCCAGTGGCGACGGTCGGGCCGTGTGGAATGGCTCTGGCGGTGTCCACAAGCGCGGCTCTCGCCCCATTGCTGTCAATCCAGGCCCAGCACGTGACTCGAAAGCCGCCGGGACCCGGTCTCGGTGATCAAGTAATCGTGCTCCAGCCGAATACCGCCAAAGCTCGCATCGTAGAGCCCGGGCTCCAACGTGATCACCATCCCCGCCTCGAGCCGACGATCGTTCTCGGGTACGAGGTGCGGCGCCTCGGGGTGCCCGAGGCCAATGGAGTGCCCGCCATGGTGAATGAGCCCGTACTTGCCGTTGGAGGGGTCTTCGTCTGCGTCGGCCAGGGCGGCGCTCATGGCTCGAAAGATTTCGGTCACGGCCGTCCCTGGTTCCAGGAGCGCTTCACCGGTCCCCAGAGCCTCCTCGACGCGCTGAAAGGCGCTCTTTTGAGCCATGGTCGGGCGTCGATTGACCGACAGCGTATTCGTGATGTCAGCCCGGTAGCCCTCCAGCACAGGATAGAGATCGAGAATGACGAGTTCACCCGCGACCAGGGTGCGGGAGGTCGCCTCGCCGCTGATGCCGAGAGCGCGTTCCCCCGACACGATGTCGGCGCGCATGTCAAAATGGTGTCCCGTTTCGCGTGTCGCATGGTCGACAATTCGGGCCAGAATGTCGATTTCACGTAGCCCGGGTCTTACCCACTCTCGGGAGGCCCGATGGAGCGATTCCGCCACCGCGATCGCCGCCTCGATCGCTTCGACCTCGTCAGGGTCCTTGATCTCCCGCTGAGAGAGGATCAGCGGCTCCAGGTCGACGCACTGCTGGCACTGACCCGCGATGACCCCTGGCACTGCCTCGGCCTCCACGCCCAGGTTTCTCACGCCGGCCCGCTGTAAATGGTCCAAAACGACGTCTGTGACTGCCCTGGAGCGGTGCCTGGCGGCCTGTCGCATGTCGTACCACTCGACGACCACGAGATCGTCGGCTGCATTGCGCGCCGCTGGCCCGATCCAGTTGTCCGTGAACAGCGTGCTACTGCCATCTGGGCGCAAAAGCAAAAAGGCACTCGACTCGAGCGTCAGCGTGCCGGTCGTCGGGAAGGTATTTCCGAAGTAGAGCAGGTGCTCGGGGCGGCAGACGAGGAGAGCCTCTGGGGGAGTTTCGAGGTCCGTCTCTACCTTGCGCCACAGCCGGCGTGCTCTCTCACGGCAAGATTCGGGGTTGAGCATGAAAATTTTGTTCTACGTTTCAGGCACCCACGCAACTTTCCGGGCTCCGGGAACCGGGAGGGGGGCCTCCGCAGCAGGTCGGCGCTTGCCCATTCTCGTTCTTTTCTCCCTGAATTGCCAGAGGATCCGTACCGCGGAAAGAAACGAGATCTACACTTCGAGTCTCTGTTGATGTAGACTGATTCTCTTTTGAAGAGTCAGGCCCGAGCGAGATCCTGTTACAGAGGCACCCGGCCGAGGACCCAAAGGTATGAACACGTCAGCTGAACTTCGCAACGACTTCGCGGAACTTCTCGATCGGAGGGACTTTTCCTCGGTCGAGGAACTCTGGATGGCAGCTATCGAGAAGGAAAATCCGGAGGAGCTTCCGGAGATTGAACTGCTCATATATGCTGCGGACGGTTTGCTCGCGGCAACAGAAAAGGGTAGAGCGCAGGTCTTACTCGACCTGACGGTGCCGGTTTACGAGGCGCGCCTCTCTCCGGAACAGATGCTTGAGATCTTGCGCAGAAAGTGCCTCGCAGCATCAGACGACATCGAAACACGCCGGAATTTTGCGGAGGCGTTCCGAAGTCACTACGGTCCCACCTCGGTCGAGACGGAGTTTTTGAAGATCAGTGAGTTCGAGCAGATTCCCTACGCCGAAAAAGCCTTCCGGGCTCTCGACCACTGGCAGAGCTTTCGAAAAGGGTCCTATGTACATCATGGCTCGGGTTGGGGGACAGGTCAGATCACTGCCGTCGACGGTCTTCTCAAGCAGGCCACCGTCAACCTCGAGAAAAAACCCAACCATCGCATGGCTCTCGAGGCCCTCGGTGCGGTTCTCGAGCCTCTGCCAGACGAACACTTTCTGGCTCTCAAGTTTCAGGGGGGTGATCGTATTCGAGAACTCATCGAGACGGACCCGGTCGCCATGATAGGTATCGTCTTGAGCAGCTTTCGCAATCCGGCGCCGCTGCGAGAAGTCAAGGAGCCGCTCTGTCCTGCCTTTATCACGACGGGAGGCTGGTCCAAGTGGTGGAACCGGGCGAAGAAGCAGCTGCGGGAGAACGGACACTACTCCATAGAGAATCGTTCGCCTTTCCTGATCGAGAAACGCGAAGTCGCGATCTCCTACGAAGACGAGATGATCGGGCAGTTTCAGGGCGCCAGCTGGACCCAAAGACGTGATCTGGTGCGCACCGCGTTCAAGGCGCGTGCCCAACATCCCCGCTTTATCGCCTCGGCTTCCGAGGTCTTGTCCGCCGAGCTGGACCAGGTGAGTGGACCCGACTCCGTCCTTGCCGCGGCTCTTTTTCAGCGCTTGAGCGGTGACACGGGTTCGGGCTCTGAAACGTCCGTCGGAGACGCCGGCACCGCGGGTCAGGAAGCTCCGGATGCGCCGCAGGAAGGAGGCCCGATTATTCGCGCCCTTCGGTCCTGTGACGACCCGGTTGCCGCACTTTGCCATCTACCCGAAGGGGACGAGCAACGGCTCGTGCTCAAGGAGCTTGCCACCTTTCTCGGTGAAGGCTGGGGAGAGGCGGCCAAGAAACTCTGGGTT
>Ga0310344_10003898_pt1 | contig 11088 bp, 9 predicted proteins | sample HC15DNA20200_MG_FD_203801 | JGI IMG/M metagenome (GOLD analysis project Ga0310344, IMG submission 203801) | Marine microbial communities from station ALOHA, North Pacific Subtropical Gyre - HC15-DNA-20-200_MG | ecosystem: Environmental > Aquatic > Marine > Oceanic | place: Pacific Ocean: North... | reverse complement strand
GCATGCTAAAACCAAGCAAGACGGCACCAAACAAGCCTCCGAGCATCGACGCCATGAAGCCCGCGCCTAGAGCACGACCGGCCTGGCCGTTGCGCGCCAAGGGATAACCATCGAGTATCGTCGCCGCAGATCCCACTGTGCCGGGTACGCCGAATAAAACTGCTGGGATGGTATCAGATGTGGTGGTTACCGCGAGCAATCCCATCATAACTGCTATTGCAGAGAATGGGTCCATCCCGAAGGTAAATGGTAGCAACAGGGTCAAACCAACAAGCCCGCCAACCCCTGGGATTGCGCCGACCACTAGGCCCATAAAGACGCCGAGGACAAGGAACATGAGGCGTACTGGATCGAAAATTTGATCCAATGCGCTTAGCGCCATGTCCAACATATGTACGTCCATTTGTCTCGCTCAACTAAGAAACCAGCCCATTAGGTGGTAGGCGACCGGCATTATGCCGGTCGCTCTACCCACTCGTATTTGAAACTATGTAGTTATTTTTTCTTTTTCTTACGGCTGAGATATTTTTTTGCAACTTTGACAATGTCTTGGTTGGCGTTCAGCATGCTCAACGCAAGCTCGCGAGACTTACCAGGTCGCATGGGCTTGATCTGAAGACCCCTCTTGTCGGCTTCGGCAAGATACTCCTTGTCATGTAATGCTGCCCAAAACCCCTTGCGGAGGTCTTTAAGTGCTGCCTTCGGATGGCCGGGCGGTGTCATATAGATACGTCCCAACGTTGATGCAGTTGCCATGAACTTGAGAAATTTTTTGTCCTTTTCGTTTTTTGCGTATTCCCAAACCGTCGGCACGTTCGGTAGGTCCACATTCCGGACTAGACCTGATTGTAGGATAATGTGAACTTTCTTTTGGCTTAGCCATGCCTTCTTACAGCATTTGAGGCTTTCCCATGACGCAAAGCGCCCCTGAACTTCACCACGCTCGACGGCAAGATGGACCTTACCGAGGCCTTTGTAGCCCGTGATAATTTTGAATTTAGTGCCAATTAAAGCGTTCATAATGGTTGGCTCGATAAAGGTTGGTGAACCTTTGCCGGTTGAACCCAAAATGACCTGATTTTGGAATACTTCCTTCATAGTTTTAGCTGGGGATGTCGCAGCCCACAATGAGAGCACCGAATCGATTGGTCCGGAACTTACTACCCAGCCAAATCCTTTAGTTTTGTACTTAACACCACGGCGCTCAATGATCTCATTCATAGCGATCGATTTGAGTAGCGTACCCATGGCGGTTCCGTCTTTGGCAGCGGCGTTGTATAGATAGTTGGCGCATTTCACGCCGCCCGCACCGGGCATGGGATTAATGGCAATCTTGGGATTACCGGGGATATGTTTGACCAAATATTTTTCTAGTACCCGAAGGTGACGGTTATAAGAGCCCTTGCCTCCGCCGGCGGTGTAGATATCTAATTTCTTGCCCTTGTAAAATTGCGCTGAGCCTTCCGTTACCCCGACAATGCTAAGTGCCAGGGTAGCGGCAACGAAACCGCTTATTGTGCCAATATGCTTCATTATTATTGCCTCCCTTGTTCGATGTTTATTAGGAACAGATAATTCAACCACAATTAACCTTCGGTCGTCTATTCCAGCAAATGAGAAAACTTTTTACGCGCTAACTCCAGCAGGTCATCCGACGGCTTGGTGGTTTTGTTGAACTTCTCGCGCCAATGGAAGGGACGGCATGCATTAATGATCATGCGTGAATTACTGATATTTCCTTGAGCCCTGTCCTCTGGTGAAATTCGTGGATCCGCCATAGATGCCCAACCCACTTTGATGAAATCCACGTCCTCCACCGGATCACATCGCATTAATGCACCCCACATCAATTCCTCCAAGTTAGCGACCTCGATATCGTCATCGACGACGATGACCCATTTGCCCGCATAGGCACCGGACTGGCATTGGCTTGCAACATGCGCCGCCTGGGTAGCGTGACCTGGATAGCGTTGGGTGATCGAAATTCCTGTCAGCATGTGAGACCCGCCTACTTCATGGCACCACACTTCTTTAACATCCGGCACCCCTGTTGCCTGTACCTGCCGTTTTAAGAGAGCCGATCGGGTAATCGCCCGAAACCGCGAATATTCGTCGGGCAGATGTTGGGGAGGAAAGCCCAGAATGATGGGGTCATTGCGGTGATAAGTTGCTACTATGTCGCAGCGGGGTCGCATTCGCCCGTCCTCGGTGTAGCTGCCGCACCAGTCGCCAAAAGGGCCTTCCGGCACTTGCTCATTTGGATCTACATATCCTTCTAAAACAATTTCGGCGTTAGCGGGAAAGGGTAGGCCAGTGACTTTACCGCGTACCAACTCTACTGGTTTACCGCGCAATCCACCCAGTACATCAAACTCGCTAATATCGCTGGGAACCTCGTAGCCGCCCATGACAAAGCCCATGGGGTCCCCACCGATTACCATGACCACCGGCGTTTTTTCCCCACGCGCTGTATGTTTGTCAAAATGTAGACGACCGTGTTTACCCAATCCTGTATTAAAGGCTACCGTCTTGCTGTCTTTTACCATAATTCGATAGGTACCTAAATTTAGCCAACCGGTATCGGGGTCTTCGGTCACATTGTAGCTACCGGTTCCGATATAACGGCCTCCGTCGCCGTCGTGCCAAATGGGTGCCGGAAACGTTTCTACATCCACATCGTCGTCCAAATGTATATTTTCGAATACTGGTCCATCATCCACGTAGACTGGTGCAATTAGATCCCGCGCATCGTGGGAGTATGCCTCGGCCCAGGCTTCGCTTAACTCCATTTTAGAAAGCTCAGTCGGAAATCCGAGCATCATATTTTTGCGCTTTCCGCCGAATATGTTGGCGAGAACTCGAAAACCTTTATTGTGACCAGGAATGTCATCGAACAAGATTGCCGGTGCGTCCTCCTTATACTTCACTAACGTGCAGGCAAGTCCGATGTCCTGTTGCCAGCTCGCGCCGGTTATCGTTTTTAATTCATCTAATCGTTCCGCCTCGGCGATCCAGCCGCGTAAATCCTCATACACAAGATTGTGTCGGAAATTGCTGATGGTTTCGGGCTTGGAAGATGCTTGTATTGTCATGGTTGGTTACGCTAAGTGGCCAAATTTTTGATGGGCCTTCTCCAAAAGTTCGGGCCGTGGTTTTGTCGATTGTGGAAACCGGTCGCGCCAGTGGAAGGGTTTAGTCGCATCGATAATCAGCCGCGAATTAGTAACATTGCCTTTGGCCTTTTCATCGGGATGCAGCCTGGGATCTGCATTAGACGTCCACGCGTTCCTGATAATGTCCATTTCGGTGGCTGGATCGCAACACATAAGGGCCGCCCAAATCAACTCTTCTAGATTAGTTACGTCGATGTCCTCATCAGTCACGATGACCCATTTGCCCGCGTAAGCACCTGCATGACACTGGCTTGCTATGTGTCCCGTTTGTGTTGCGTGACCGGGGTAGCGTTGCTTGATGGAAACGCCAGTGAGCATGCGAGAGCCGCCTACTTCGTGACACCAGACCTCTTGTATGTCCGGCACGCCGGCGGCCCTAATATTCTTTTTCATTAGAGCCGAACGGGTTATAGCCCGGAAACGGGAAAACTCGTCTGGCAAATGTTGAGGAGGAAAACCGAGAATAATCGGATCATTGCGATGGTAAATAGCCTCTATATCACAGCGAGGTCGTACACGACCTTTCTCCGTATAGCTGCCGCACCAGTCACCAAAGGGTCCTTCCGGTACTGTCTCCGTAGGATGGACCCAACCCTCAATTACTATTTCTGCGTTGGCAGGAAATGGGAGGCCCGTGACTTTTCCACGCACCAAGTCGATAGGTTTGCCGCGTAATCCACCGAGTACATCAAACTCGCTGACGCCCGACGGTACTTCGTAACCACCAAGTAAAAATGCTAATGGCTCTCCCCCTACCACCATCACCACCGGCATCTTTTCGCCGCGTGCGACATGTTTGTCGTGGTGGATGCGTCCGTGCTTGCCCGGTGCCGAATTGTAGGCAACGGTTTTTTCGTCGATCACCATGACCCGGTAACAGCCCATATTATACCAGCCCCCATCGGGATCCTGGGTTACGTTGTAAGTGCCGGTTCCGATATAGCGCCCACCATCGTCCTCGTGCCACAGGGGAGATGGAAAATCGAGCACGTTTATGTCGTCGTCCATCATGATATTCTGGAAAATTGGGCCGTCTTCCACATATACCGGGGGGATTAAGTCACCAGTGTCATGAGAATATACGTTAGCCCAGGCTTCGCTTAGCGCAACCTTGTCTAGATTGGTTGGGAAGCCAAGCGTCATGTTTTTACGCGCGCCGCCAAAAAAGTTAGCAAGCACGCGAAATCCTTTTTTACAACCTGGAACCTCGTCAAAAAGCAGCGCAGGCGACCCGTCTCGGTATTTTACCACCGTGGCCGCTAGCCCGATATCCTCCTCCCAACTCGCACCTTTAACAATTTCGAGCTCGCCCAGACGCTCCGCTTCGTTCAGCCAATCACGCAAATCGTCATAATCGAAACGATGCTGGACGTTATGGGTCGATGGGACTTCGGAGGGCGCACTCTCCGCCATGTTCTTAATCTCCTTGTTTCACCATTATATTTATACGGGTTTGTGACCCCTTGTTTGGGCTCTGTATTTAAAAGGGTAACGCCGCACGTTTTCACGGCGCTAGACCTTTTCTAATTAAAATTCATCTTATGGCATGAGGCCCCTGCTTACACTATTACCTTCAATAGGGCCGGTCGCCGGTGATAGTAACCCGTTGCATTGTCCGAATCTGGCCTTCTGGAACGCCGCCCCGGGCAATATGCATAGTGCACCGATTGTCCCATAGTACCAGCTCGCCCTTCGCCCAGGTGTGTCGGTAGCTGAAATCAGGATTTTCTGCATGGCTAATTAAATCCAGTAAAAGGTTTTCGCCCTCGTCCGGATCCATGCCGTCCACTTTGATAGTAAATCGGCGGTTGATGAAAAGCGCCTTTCGTCCGGTGTCCGGATGAGTCCTTACAATAGGGTGGATCGCGTCTGGTGTGCGTGCTTTAACGTCATCAGTCAAGGGCGACCAAATGGAGCCCGCCCCAGCAACCTCGGAAGCGTCCTTAGGCCGCTCAAGTCGAGGATTAAGCCTATTATCGAACTGATGTGCCGCATTCAGATTTGCGATGCGTTTCTTGGTCTCCTTCGGCAAGGTTTCATATGCTTTATACATATTTATCCATTCCGTGTCGCCGCCATCTGGGGGAACCTCTATCCCATAAAGCAAGGAACAACGGCTAGGATGGTCCATATATGACAGATCCGAATGCCAAACACTGCCACCATCCTTCAGGCTGATATAATCTCCTTTTTGGTCTTTGCGGTTGGTTAACAGAAGAATTTCCGGGTGGTCATCCAGGAGATACTTATCCTCTGGGTGGATTTCCGGCGGCCCAAATCGGGATGAAAAATTAATATGCTGCTCATTGGTGATGTTTTGGTCTGTAAACACTAAGACCAAATGTTCGTACCAGGCCGCAAGAACCTGCTCAAACATGTCTTTTGAAATGGGTTTTGACAGGTCTAGCCCGGTTACTCGGGCGCCCATAGCGTCGGACAAAGGTGTTACCGCAAATGTCATAGAATAGCCCCCCACTCTTTAGGCAAATCGTAGAACTAACCTTCGTAATTTATCGAAGGTCGGTAAATCCTATTGAGCGATCAAATTATGGTCAAGTCGCTAGAGGTTATTGCCTCCTTAATTTATGACGAGTAAGCCAAAAGTATGAATCACAATTTTGTCCCATAATAACAATAGGGCAGCCTATCCAACTGCGGTCTAGCCTAATCGCCAAGAATGCTCTCCAGTAAATTATTGGGGGTGCTGCGCGCTATCTCAATTTCTTCATCAGTCATGTCTGATGCTATGTCAGCGAATAATGGTGTCGACAGATAGCGCTCACCCGTATCGGGTAGCATACAAAGGAGGGTTGTCTTTTCCGGCGCATCCTCACAAATTTTTAGTGCACCCGCAAAGGTAGCCCCGGCCGTAATTCCTACGAAGATTCCTTCCTTGGCAGCTAGGTCTTGGCTGCATTTGTTGGCTTCCGACCCACTGATGGTTACTACTCGATGGATAGCACCCGAGTCTGCAGCATGGCCGGTAAGCTTGGATATAAAGTTCGGCCCCCAGCCCTGTAGCGGATGTGGATTATATGCGGGATGATCGCCTACAGGATTATTCTCAGCATCCTGTTGCTGCGGTTCACCGCTGGAAAGCACGGGTGCTTCTTCGGCCTCACAAACGATGATTTTTGTCTCCGGCCGCTCTGCTGCCAGCACGCGCGCCACTCCCTTGAGAGTGCCACCAGTGCCATAACCTGTGACCCAATAATCCAACGCTTCGCCAGTAAAGTCGCGTAAAATTTCTTGAGCTGTAGTTTGTGAGTGATAGTCAGGGTTTGCTTCGTTTTCGAACTGTTTAGTCATGAACCAGCCGTATTTCTCAGCTAACTCTCTGGCTTTATTGATCATACCGGTGCTGCGTTCGGCTGCGGGCGTAAGTACTACTTTGGCACCTAGAAACCGCATTAGTTTGCGGCGCTCTACACTGAAGGATTCTGTCATGGTAACGACTAATGGGTAGCCTTTTTGGGCACACACCATGGCAAGACCAATGCCGGTATTTCCGCTAGTTGATTCAACGACAGTTTGACCGGGCTTTAGCGCGCCTGAACGTTCTGCATCCTCGATGACGCCTAGTGCAAGCCGGTCCTTTATCGATCCTAAAGGATTAAACGCCTCTATTTTGACGTACAAATTGACATGGTCAGGCGCAAGATTATTGATCCGGACCACCGGTGTGTTGCCTATGGTCTCCAGTATACTTTCAAACCTTGGCATTTTATTAAGAGACAGACTCCAGCGGATATGGAATTAAAGTGGGGCCGTCATTTGTCTTTACTTCACCAGTTCTTACATCATAAGTGTGTTGTTTGAAGGTGCCGGCTTTCTGGGCCCTTACGATAAAGGCCATACTGTCCGTTGGACCTCCATGTTCTTGATGGATTGCACCGGGTGGCACTGTGTCAATATCGCCCGGTCCAATCTCTTTAGACCCCAGTGCCTCCAGGGTGGCCGGCCCTTTGTGGCGGGAACCCAAGTCTGTACGTTCGTAACGATACATTGTTTCGTGGCCCTCAATAATCCCGTAGAGGGTCCAAACATCGCCATGATCGTGTACACTAGTGACTGAATTGGCTTTACGAACGGTGGCGTTGAATACGAAGCCGTAATCCGGATCTTCGTAGAACAACAAGTTTTTGACTTTGGGCGCTCCTTCTACGGTTAACGGCCAGGTTTTAGAACTTTTTTTGAGCTCTGGATCGGCGAGTAGTGGCTTCATCGCTTCTTTAACGCCTGACCAAAGCATATCCGGATCCAGGTTTTGGGAGTAGAGTGCCCGAATTTCGTCGACGAATTTTTCTGCTGAAGGCAGTGTAGGTTTATCCATAGAGGTCTCCTTCCCAATCAACGGAGTATCCCATTTTCCGGTGATTTACACCAGCTAATCAGTCCAGTCCAATTTGGTGGTTGGTGATATGCCATTAAACGTTAAACGCCAATGGACCGGGCTATAGCCATTGCGTGCCCACTAAATCAATGGGTGTCGAATATTTTCTGGTATTCATTGAGCCTGGCACGCACAGCGGCGGCTTCTGCTTCTGTCGGATTGGTGGGGTCGGTAGCTGGTGGTGGTGCACCTAGTTTCATCAGACAAGCGATTAACAACAACCGCGCCTTAGTGGCGGTTAAATTACTTCCGCCAATAAAGCAGCCGCCACCTGCAGAGAAGCCCTCATTATTACCGCGTCCAACGCGCACTACTGGCATACCGCTATGGGCCGCCTGTACTAACAATTTCTCGCGGGGTTTATTAGTCATCGAGCCGTAGGGAGACTGCCCTTCTATGACAAACCCGGATAGCGGATTGTTGCGCAAATTATCCTCAATTTGAGCCAGTGTATCCACCTCACGATCCGAGCTACTGTCGAACGATTCGGCCATGTAGTTGGCATCTTTTGCGATGGCCACGTGGGGTACTGCGGTTTCCAATAAATTTTCGCCGTCTTTTATGGCAACTTCGGTAATTTGGATGCTGTTACCCATTTTAACTACGCCTCGAACACTTTTTGGTAATCGAGTGCGGTTGACGTCTGATTTCCAGCTATGTTTGGCGCTCGGTACATAGGTTAGGATTGGACCCATGCCATGTCCCCGCATACCTCCAATTATACCACCATGTCCGCCGGTGACCGTATAACCACCTGGTCGCGCGTCACCCTTTTGGACTTCGCGTGATGCAAAAATCTGTTGCTCCTGGATCACCACCATACCCGCTTTGTTACGAGCCTGATCGTCCTTCCAAACGCCCGAAGTTATGTATTCTACCGAATCTACGAGGTTCTTGGGTCCGTCATTGCTAATTTCACCATGGGTCCGCTGAGCGGCATTCCCAACTACCGGTAGATTTGTATCGAGTAACAGGTTGAGCCAAAACAACGTTTCTTCAATTCGAGGGCTCCCCTGTGTCCATATAGCCCCCATATAATCACCCGTATCAAGAATACGTTGGGCCTCATTTGCGATTCGGGCTAATGCTGGTCTTGGTGGCGACCCAGATAGATGACGTGGCCGATAAACAAAATAATCCTGCCCCAATATTTCCGGAGAGATGTCGCCTTTGCCTACGTCAGTGCGCTGGTCAGCGGGCAGACCCTTTGTATAACCGCTGGAGGGCAGGAGACGAAAGAACTCCAAATGGGCGCGCATTGAAACCATATTGCCTGTACCATCTTCTGCAATACTTAATCGGTCTATCTCCTCGAACATGCGCGAGCCGTCGGGGTAGTAGGGTTGGCGAGATTTGTCCGCCGGTGCACCGGGAAAGGCGGTGTCGTCGTCCCAAGCGGTACCATCGGTCTGTCGAGCCATGTAGGGAAGGGGGTAAAGCCCGTCTGCTGGTTCCATATCGATGCGATAGACCGGTTTATCACTTGCGACTTGGCGGGTTTCCTTAAATTGCCCATCAGTACCAAGAAAACCGTCTGGTGGACCATATAGCTCGGCGGCATCTTCTTCCAACGGATGAGCACTGAATTGTTCTACATAAACTGTTGCAGGCGCAGCCAAACGTTGCGGGCGCAAAACATCGAAACGGGCAGGGCTACCATCGGGATTGGTACGCAAGGGTAAACCATATTGTGTGCGAGCTTTGTTGCTCGTAACTAAAGGCGGGCTGTTGCTTATGGTGGCATTGGAACCTGAAAGATGTGCGATACGAGGTTTTTTAGTCATAGCATCTACCTATGAGTTGACTCACAACGAAATGTGGTCGCGTGAATGCAATCCCAGTACGAATTAGTGAATCTGCCAACTTGGATAATTTTGACATACCCCACCCTATTAATGCCCTCTTATTAGAATAATCGTATCACGGCCTGTCGGGTTCGTCTTCTGGGGGGCGGCCGACCGTAAATTAGTATTTGAGAATTCTAGTACATTTATTTAGATGAGGGTGTGAGGTAGTACTAGCGCATGTCAGATGAGCATTGGATATTTGGTTATGGCTCCCTTGTATGGCGGCCGGATTTTCCCTATCGCGTACGAGTGCCCGCTTTTATAAAGGGCTGGAAGCGTCGATTTTGGCAGGGCTCCACTGATCATCGGGGCGTACCCGGTGCGCCTGGCCGTGTGGTCACGTTGCTACGCGAGGCGGGTGCCGTTTGTTGGGGTATGGCCTACGATATAGGCGGAGATGATCTTAAAGCGACGCTCAAGCACCTCGATTATCGAGAAAAGGGCGGCTATAGCATCCAAACCACTGATCTCTATTTCACTGCTGGCAGTAATGCTACCAGTACTACCAACGCGGTGATCTATGTGGGAACACCAGAAAATCCAAACTATCTCGGGCCTGCCGATATAGGAGCGATTGCTTGTCAGGTGAAGGCATCCCGTGGGCCTAGTGGTCCTAATGATGAATATGTACTGCGACTTGCTGAAACGCTACGCGAAATGGGTGTTGACGATCCACACGTATTCGATATTGAGGAGCTGATACGTGAGAATTGAAAACTGATTGGGCCTAACTATTGGAAATTTCAAATAACGGTCAAAAACTTCGCATTGATCGACTGAATTTAGTTGTAAGTCAGTTAATACTTCTTCAATTCGAATAATCATCGAAATAATTTTCGATATTTACAAAAATTTGCAATATTATACTTCGTGCTAACGGACTTTCTTGGTTATTTGAATGACTTGGATATGCGCGACTATATTGAACTAGCCTCTGATAACGTCCGCGTGGCAAATTCCGAGGCCGTGTTGGCTCTTAAGAATTTTTGTCGAGGTATTGAGGAAATTCTGGAGAATACGCCTCAATGCGGTGTGCCTAAAAGGGTCGCAAAATTGTTGCCTGACGTGCTAGCAGTTCCCGAATTATTGACAAGTGTTCAATGTCAGTCGCCGCCCGGTTCTTACGGACGAAACAGTGTTTTCATCAGTCCACAAAACATGTTTTCGGTTGTAGCTATGGTTTGGCCTCCGGGTGTTACCACTCCGATCCACGATCATCGGGATTGGTGCGCGCTGGGTGTCTATAAAGGAAAAATCGAAGAAACATATTACGCACCGGCAAGTGAGGCGTCAGACTGCACCCGTGCTATCCCGCAAAACACGGGGTGCCATGCACCTGGCGCGATTACACACACATCGGTCGATAGGTGCAATATTCATAAAATCCATAACTCAACAGATGCAGTTGCTATCTCCGTCCACGTTTATGGCGGTAACTGTGAAAAACTTGGCCCTAACCTTGACAGGGTTTACACAATCTAATTCCTTAAATCGGACTTGACGCGCGCCGCCCTATGGGGCACATCGCGACTCTAAATTTTATGCCTTAAAAAAATATATTATTAGCGAGGGGAACCACGATGCGTGCTGTATGCCTGCATGAACAGGGTGGGATCGACAAATTAGTATTGGATGAAAATTACCCCGACCCTGCACCGGGTGAGGGTCAAGTGGT
>Ga0310344_10003897_pt1 | contig 11088 bp, 5 predicted proteins | sample HC15DNA20200_MG_FD_203801 | JGI IMG/M metagenome (GOLD analysis project Ga0310344, IMG submission 203801) | Marine microbial communities from station ALOHA, North Pacific Subtropical Gyre - HC15-DNA-20-200_MG | ecosystem: Environmental > Aquatic > Marine > Oceanic | place: Pacific Ocean: North... | reverse complement strand
CTGGGCTGCAAAGGGTACACTACTGTTGGGTGTCAAAGCAGTAATTGCTACTTCTTTTGAGAGAATTCACAGATCAAATCTGGTTGGAATGGGAGTACTGCCTCTGACTTTCGCAGAAGGTGAGGACGCGGATAGTCTGGACTTGGATGGCACAGAATCATTCGATATCCCTGCTAGTGCAGAACTCGAACCGATGTCCTCAATCACAGTCACCGCAACTAAGGTCGACGGCACTGAATTACAGTTCGATGCAGTAGTCAGACTGGACACACCCGTCGAAGTCGAGTACTACCGAAATGGCGGAATTCTGCCTACGGTATTGAGGAATTTGGCCGAAGCATGAAAGCCGCCAATGCAGCGCAATAGTAAGGAGGTTCTGAAATGGAGATGCGCGGTACTGTCAGATTCAGGTTCCGTTCGGCTGAGTATGGTGTTGATGTTTTACTTGAGGGCGAGGCTCGATGGGTCGAAGATTTGAGGCAACAAATCGGGCTTTCTGGCGATGTTGGAGTTCTACAGCCTTTGGCAGCCAGAATGACTGACCCTGACGAGGACGAACCGGAATCAGCAGTGGGCGACATGGGCTCTGATTACATGTCTGCATCTGAGGGTGAAGCAGTACTTCCAGGACCTACTCCCGATCCTTCCAGAATTCCTGCAGTAATCAGGAAAATCGGTGAATTCGATCTTGAGACCAGCATGAGTGAACTCGGAGGGAGAAAGAGCAGTGATCCAGACATGTCGGCAATCTGTGAGATTCTAGATGAATTGGAAGAGGAAGTCGAACCTCTGTCGGATACATTGTCGGGCGATCCACTCGCAGAGGCATGGATTCAGTTACTTCTCACACTAGTGGTAAGAGAACACGGCCACACATCCCTTCCTCTGAGCTCATTTGAGATGGCATTGGGAGAGCGTCTAAATCGTGAAGCAGCGGAGTTGGGAATATTACTCGACAGACTGTGGATGATGGGCAGACTAGAGAGAATTCATGGTGGGGCTGAGACAGAATACTCTCCCAATCCTAGTTGGATGCAATCTACTTGAGTAGGAGTATTCAACGCCTTAATTGATACTCAACCCCAAAGGGGTTGCCGAACTCATCGGGGGCGAAGGCATAAGTGGTGGCCGAAACTCGGACGGAGCATGTTGCATACGTCTGAGTCTGCCCGAAACCGAAACAAAGAGGCCCGCACAGCCCTGATGCTAGTCGTGTTGATGCTATCTTCACTGATGGTATCCTTAGTGCCAGCAGTGAGTGCCTCTCACATCACCCAATACGCTGTACAGAGAGATCCCTCACATCTTTCTGTTGGCGATTTGAATTGTGATGGCCACAACGATATCGTTGCAGTAAGCGAGATGGGACATTTCATCACCGTTCTGTATAATGATGGCTTAGGCAACTTCGCAGACAGACAGGATGTATTCATCTCAAATAACGACTCTATGCGAGCCGGTTTCGTAGACACTGCGAACTCTGTCGACGTTGAAGTTGGAGACATCGACGGAGATGATGTGAATGATCTAGTGTACTACCAAGAGAACATCAGATTCGTTGGAGAGAGCTTCGTACGGCCAGGAAACCTCACTACGATGTGGGGAGATTGCTCAAAGCGCGTGAATCAGTGGGATGACACTGAGATTACTGTATCCAATCCATATCACATAGGTATGGAGGTTGGAGACATTGACGAAGATGACAATGACGACATCATTCTCATTACAATGGATGCAACTGCAACCAATCAGTACATCCAGGTGTACAGAGGTACTGATCCATCACTGCTGACCAACCAGCAATCAGTACCAGTTCCCCTAACTAATGGGATGTATATGGAAATCCGGCTCGGCCATTGGGGTGAGACCGTACAAGGTAGCGGTTTACCAGGTGGTAGCCTTGGCGACTGTGAGGACCTAGATCTTTGGCTCCTCAGAACTCCTCCTTACAACACTGGTGTTGGAACATCGGTTGGACACTATGACAACATGACTGTCTTGGAATTCGATTGTCTGACCAAGACATATCCTAACCCACTTGATGCAACAGCCCAGGGAATCCACAATTTCAAACTCGACGCCGAGCACAACTATCCGCTATATGGAATGGATATTGCCGACACCGATGACGACGGCGAAATCGACATGATTGCCGCTGTAGACGGAATCACCGGCAACATCTCTTACGCCACTAGGTCAGGAACCAGTTGGAACACCCAAAACTATGTCTTCCTAGGTGACTATCTGGGCGCAGACATCACCATCGTTGACGTGAATAACGATGGGGAAGTCGACTTCTTCGTACCTACTGAGTTGACTCTGACAAGGGTTCAGGACTCATCCGCGCAGAATCAGACCTATCTACTGCTTGACAATTTGAGAGAAATCAACTCGGTCGAAATCGTTCTAGCCAATCCAAATGGACCTGGCTACCTCTCCTCATTGTCATTTGATGTCGGACGCAGACCAACTATGGCCATTCCAGGACAACTGGCAGGTGGAGAAAACAGTGCATATGAGATTATCATTGGACAGAAGGACTACTCATACAGATTCGCGAACAACGCGATGTGGCTTGACACCCAAGGTTGGGCAGGTGCGGGAGACTTCCTCTCTGTCCTGACTCTAGATAACGAGGATGTCGGAATCACAGGAGTAACAATCGCCCCTGCGGCATACAATCCTTCTACCGGCCAAGCCGAGATCGGTGAGGGAACTCGATGGGTCAATGTGACAGTGAAGAATACTGGACTGAATCCACTAAGCGGGTCAATTGATGTTGATTTGGAAGTTAAGGAGGTCTTAGGTGGGACTGACACCGTAGTTTACTCAAACGATTTCGAGGGCAATGAAGATACATCCAACTGCTCTAACTGTGCTTTCTCCAAGCACTCATACACCGGCATGTATGGCACAGGAGCTTCCTCTTGGCACATCGAGACAAACTCAACTGCAGCCACAGAAAATGTCTCTTGGTACGAGGCCGACAGTAACCCGACCAATTACTATTGGGCAGGTGTGGACTATGGCGGCAATGATGAGAACAACTCCGGCTACTACAACAATATGGATGAGGCATTAATTCTCGAAAATGTCGACCTGACTGGAGCTGATGCGGCATACATGGATCTCTCTGTAATGTGCACTGCAGCATTCTTTGAGCTATATCTAGCGGAACAGTATTCTGTTGTTGAGAGGTGGCTCTACGAAGACTCCTGTGGTATTGAAGTATGGAGCGACGGTAATGGATGGGAGTCAGTATTCTTCAACGGCGGCTGGGACAATGAGAGAATGTTCCGTATTCTAGCCCAAGGCGTTGATCCAGAATACAACACCTACAATGGTAACTTCTACTCCAACACAGCAACTGGCTGGATCAACTACACTGAGGGAGGCGGAACCTCCGAAGATCCAAACGAGTTGGAATCTATTGACTTGACTCCGTACGCAGGACAGGTCATCGATATCAGATTCCGCTTCCGAAGCGGACTTATGGGTTCTGTAGGGCCTGTAGGATCGTCTCAGGACACCGGTCTAGACGGTTTCGCTTTCGACAACATCACCATCAGGAAGAGAGATGTAACCTTCGGGACCTCTGAGACTGTAAGTCAGACACTCAACTTCAACAACTTCGCAGCTGGAGCCTCTGAGGAGGTCAGCCTGACAGCCGATTTCATTGACAACACAACTTATTATGTCAAGACTGAGCTAACCAACCCAACTGGATTTACCAATATGGATGACCTGAACGATGAAATCAAATTCCAATTGACGGTTAACAACTTGTTCGATCCATGTTTGGCCGAGGAACACTGGATCGATCTTGAGAATGGGGTACGTTACGCTTCTGGGGATCGTGATATCAGAGTCAAGGCCGAGAACTGTGGCAACACCATAACAGACTTCCAACTGGAGGCATTTATCCAGAATGCTGAACCAGATTTGGTTGCAATCGAGGATTTCTCTGGAGTAGATCCAATTTGGACAGATGATGGCAATTCAAATGGAAGCCGAATCGACGACTCTACCGGATCCAATGATATGCTACCTCAGAATGTGGGTATCTTCAACAGCCACGCCTATTGGCTAGGTCACCCTAGTGACGGCTATGGAGACAACTGGAACGAGACAATGACACTCGATCCTATTCCTGTGGCTCAGTTTGGAGCAGACTTCACTTACCTGACATTCGATTACTACGCCGAAGGCGACTACCTCAAGGACAGTGGAGGTAACATTCTAGCTATCCGAGATGCTGCTAATCTAGAGATTACATGGACTAAGGACGGCGAATATTTCGAAGGAGTTGTCTACGGAACTTGGACCGATCTCAACGAGAACGGCATTCAGAACACCAACCCAGAAGACCCCAACTTCCACCGCTGTGAGGACTTCGACTTGAACGGCTATGACGAAGTAGAGTACTTTGGAGACCACTCTGACAACATCAATTCTGTCGTATGGTTTGATTCAGAGAATATCATGAAGTCTGTTACAGTTGACATGACTCATATCGTTATCCTGAACCGCACCAGTGCGGACACCTCGGAGTGGAGAGATGAGTGCACCTCTATGGCTGGATCAGAGGTTACTCTCACCTGGAGATTCCAGTCCAACGACGATGGAGTCAACGGCAATGCAGGTCTAGCCGGTTTCGCAATCGACAATATCAGAGTAGAACAATTCACCTTTGAGGATGATGGATCATACACAGTCGATGTGAACGGACTTGATGCGGCGGAGAAGGACATTGTTACTCTCGGAACCCATGACTTCCAAAGTGGAATCTACAAGATTGATGTGACCACGATATTTGACAACACAGACCCATTGACCGCTTGGTACAATGAGACTGAGGTAAATACTGCAAACAACCACTCTTCCATTATCTTCAGCATCGCTAGCGCAGATATCACTCTGCTACAGCCTGATGTTCTAGAGTGCGTATCAGATATCACATACGAGTGTGTCTACTCTACGAATCCAGGTGGAGCCTCAGCCCACGACTTCGCTGTTCCACTACTGAACGGAGTCATCGCTGGCGAGTACACTCTGACGATGAAGATCGTTGATTTGGATACTGGACAAACCGTTTACGAGGAAGCAAGCGAGAACGGTCCTTTCGACCTCGCACCTCATCAAAGAGGGCAAGCCAACTGGACATCACCATACAGTTCCTGGTATGACGGTCACACCTACAACATCAGTTTCAGTGCCCAGATAGCCCAAGAGGACGGTTCACTTGAGCCATCCGGAAATGACCGATTCTTCGAGATATTGTTCTACGACAATATCGATGTCGCCATTCTCTCGAATCCAACTGATCAGAACCGTCTGCAGAGTGTCAAGAAGGACCTCGATGCGATGGGAATGACATACACCCAGTTGCGAATGCAGAACTGGAATACCTATGGTACTCCTGATTGGGTTGAGCACTACAACAAGGTCCTGCTACCTTGGCAGACTGATTACAATGTGTACTATGGTGACTACTATGAGATGTTGGCCCAGACCAGAGATAGTGACGGCCTCAGCCTGACCGAGACTCTTGAGGACTACATGACTGGAGGCGGCACAGTACAGATGCACCTAGGTCCATATCGTAACGAATACCAGCCTAACAGGCTTCCATTCGGAATGGACATAGCTATGAGGAACCAAGTGAATTTCACAATGGATAACAGAATCCTCCACACTAATATCACCATCGTTGATCAGTTCCATCCGATTCTGAGCAATGTCGATCCAATCGCATTCAGCGGAATCAACGGCGGGTCTCATGTTGCACTCGCAGGCTTAGACACGGCTCAAGTTCAACTGACCCAAATCCCACAGGTCTGCGGTGGCCGCATTAGTGACCCGACCGGAACCTTCCACACACTGATACGAGACTCGGACTACGAATCCCAGTCTCTGTTATCGTTGTGTAACAGAGGTGCTGGTGGCCTGATTGTGACCACTATCGATGTTGAGAATCCAAGTGTCTCAGAGGAGTTTGGAGGGGAGACCATACCCATACTATCCAATATGCTAGCATACCACCACACACCTTACCCGAATGACTTCGGAATCGCTGGTGAGAGCTTTGAGTTGACTATCAACGGTGAGACTCAATCGATTGATACTGTTACCGGTGCATACGCTACTAAGTACATCAAGAGCAATTCAGATCTTGACTTCAACTTCGCGACCACAGTCGAGGGAATTGTGGCGGACTGGACTCTAGAGTCTGGAAACAATGATTCCGTTACTGGTTGGGACGGCATGGTGATTGATGCTGGCGAATACAGCCATACTCAGCAAATTGACCCATCCATACCTACTCTGGGTAGTTTCTGTGTCGGCGACTCGACCTCGGATACCAACTGTAGAATCGGTGCCGAGTGGTTACTGACTCTATATCTGCACGACGAGGATGGACACACTAGGATGACCTACATCCGATTGGTCACAGACGATACTCTTGCCGACGAGTTCAGACCAATGGCTGACGCCGTGATGGTTGAAGATGCTACCAGTAGTGAATTTGTCACTCTTGATGGCACCAAGACCGTTGCTGGTGTTGACTGGCCGATTTACAGAGCCAGGCTTTCAGACACCGGAGATTTGAGTATCTCGTTCGATGCAAGTGCGAGCTACGACCCGGATGCTCCTGAGGGAACGACCGGTATAGAGCTCTACGAGTGGAAGGTCTTCTTTGATTATCCATGGGACAGCTCAGATCCAACACTAGAGGGGCATGTCTTCCAGATTCCGGCAGCCGCTGGCGGTGAAGACTGGACCTATGTATTCCGAAACCTAACGGCAAGCCCCGATGGTAATCTCGAGAACGAAATCAGAGTCGAACTGATTGTCTATGATAAGGCAGGAAAGCAGAGTGAGAAACACAGAATGTACTTCATCGTCGTCGGTGAGGACTTCGGTGACGACGAGCCGATTGTACAGTTCAGTAATCCCGGTCCGAATGATAACCAGAAGGATTCGTTGGTGACAATCTCTGGTACTTTAGTCTCCGGTGCCGAGAATAGTGATGTCGTAATTCAAGTCGCATTGTCAGAAGATGTCCTAGATTACACTCCAACTCAGAAGGCTACTCAGAAGACCATTGGCAAGTTCAACAACACTGAGAATTTGGCCGACGGAGAACAGTTCACGATGACTCTGGATATCTCTGACCTCTATCAGGAGACAGGAGTCGCAGCGACTATCTATGTCAGGATTATCGAGGGAGACGGTAGTAGATACGATCTCAAACAGGAGATTGGAATCACCCTAGTCCCAGTCTTGCCCGATCAGGATATTGATGACGAAGGAAGTGACTCAAGCATGCTAATCTTCGCTGGCGCTGGTGTACTGCTTCTGGTACTCGTTGTTGTAGCCACGATGGTGTTGCGCGGCCGAGGTAGAGACGACTCCACTACAGACACCGTCGAGCAGTTCGGTGGCGTTGAGGAGATGGACCCAGTTGAGGCCTATGTCCAGCAGATGGTTGCCTCGGGATACGACGAGCAGACCGCTCGGACCTATGCCGAGCAATACTATGCCTCATACTATGAGCAGCAACGTAAAGGCGGCGGCTGAAACGATCTAGGCCCCTAGACGCAACTTGAAGTGCAAGGAATATCGGGCGGTAGCCATGGACGTATCCGGACACAGCACTGTGGCCAACCCCTCTCTCTCTGACTCTGGGGAGAAGAAGGTAGCATGGGCTCGCAGTAGGATGCCCGCCCTAGCAGCACTGCGTGAGTCGGCTGAACACAATCTCCCTCTGAAAGGCCAGAGGGTGGCAGGATGCCTACATGTCACTAAAGAGACAGCGGTCCTGATTGAGACAATCTCTGCTGCAGGAGCCGAGATTAGTTGGTCCGGGTGTAATCCCTTGTCGACTCAGGACGATGTCGCTGCTTGGCTAGCTAGAGAGGGTTACGGAGTACATGCGTGGCATGGCCAGTCAACCGATGATTTCTACAGATGTATCGATCGAACACTCGACTTCAAACCTACTCTCACACTCGATGACGGAGCCGATTTAATCTATCGTGTTCACAGTTCATTCCCCGAACTTGCCGAGGGAATTACCGGAGGAACAGAAGAGACAACCACTGGTGTTCATCGCCTGAGGGCAATGGCCGATGCAGGTGAGTTGCTATATCCTGTAATTGCAGTCAATGATGCCGAGACGAAGTGGGACTTCGACAATGTTCACGGCACAGGACAATCCACTATTGACGGAATAATCAGAGCTACCAGCGTACTCCTAGCGGGCAAAGACTTCGTCGTTGCAGGCTATGGGCACTGTGGTAGAGGGTTAGCAGTAAGGGCCCGAGGGATGGGCGCGAATGTTATTGTCACTGAGATTAACCCAATCGCAGCCCTAAGGGCCGTAATGGATGGTTTCAGAGTAATGCGCATGGATGAAGCCGCGACTCTAGGGGATATCTTCTGTACTGCTACTGGGATGAAGGATGTCATAGTAAGCAGACATTTTGATTCCATGAAAGACGGAGCAATAGTTTGCAACACCGGGCACTATGACTGCGAGATCAACATAACCGACTTGGAGAATGCATCTGCAGGTACGACTCAGATTAGAGATAATAATGAGGCCTACGAGATGAAAGATGGCCGAACTATTCACTTGCTTGCAAAAGGTCGATTGGTCAACCTAGCTGCAGCAGAAGGTCATCCTAGCGAGGTGATGGACATGTCATTCGCCAACCAATTCCTGGCCCTATGCAGACTCGCTGAAGAGGGTGCAGGATACGAGAATACAGTATACGATATCAGCCCCGAACAGGACGCCGAATTGGCTGCTCTCAAGTTACAGGCCTCAGATGTATCAATCGATGAGTTGACCCCTGAACAGATGGCATACCTGACTGACTTCAGCGCTGGGACCTAATCGTCCAGAGGCTCCATCTCAGAGTCTGACCACCATTCTTCAGAATCTTCGGGGTATTCCTGTGTACTATCCAATTTTGTGAATTCAGGTAGTTCGAGCTTCCATCTAATCGGCATTTTGTCACCACCTTCGACAATTAATTCCAATCTCTCATTCAATGCTGGGACTCTGTTTGCAACCATTGTATTGTACAACTTGCTGTACCTGATTTCCTCGGGAATACAGATTCTTCCCGAAGTAGTCTCGTAATCTATTGCACGATCTAAATCCAAAGCATGCCGGTTAAGCTTGTGCAGCAGGCCAGAAGCCAGTCTGGTGATAACCATGAAACATGCTAGAATGAATACGAATACCACAATGAAGCCCCAAGTGGTTCCTCCAAGCATGGTCATCGCGACTGTACCTAAGAGGAATACAATGGGGGCGACGAAGGTAATCAGGAAGAATGTGGGAGTAATCGGCTTCCGTTTCTTCATGTTCTCAATAACTCTCCATCGAGGGTGTTTGGGATTCTGTGGTCTGAAGATCTCATCTTCTTCCATCTTGGCAGCCCTAGAAACCATTCTGTTTACAGCTTCCATTTGCGTCAATTGGTCACTTGTAGTCGCTTCCATTCCCTCGCTGTACAATTGCTCAAGTAAAGTAGCGGACTCTTCGTATAGCCCCATTCTGACCAGTATACCAATCTGTTCGATAATAGGGGCTACTTCGTAAGGCGCGAACTCGCGCCTCTGCTGCCACCAGGCCAAACCTTGCTCCAACATCCCTAGGTGATCGACTAGCAAAACCCCACCTAACTTCCATGGGTCAAATGGTTCTGGGTCAAGCGCGACTACCTTCCTTAGAGCGACCATCGACTTGGCTGCCTGCCCTAGTTCTGGCATCTGTTGGCGGCCCTTGCTTTCTGGTGGGAGTGACCAACGAGCTACCCCCATCCATCCATCAGTATGCTCAGGGTCCATCTCGACCACTCTTTTGGCAGCCTCGAGAGCGCCCTCTCTGTCGCCACTGCCTTCAGCCTCCAAGGCATCTAGCCAGACCATCTCGGGAGTATCGGCCATGTCTGATGCTAAGGCATTAGATGCATGAATGCTCGGGTAGGTCAGCGCCCATCTCTTCGGCCCCGACCCTGTCTTCTCGGTTTCCATTTGTCTCTAGGATTGGGTCTACGCTGCCTACCCTTTGTTTTCCTAGATCCCTTTCCTTCCACCGGCTTCCTCGTATCACAGCGATTACATACTTCTCTTCTAGCAAAATTGTGATTGTTGCATTTCGGGCAATTCCAGTCACCAGGCTTCATATTTGGATTATCAAAATTTCTTGATTTGCTAGATTTATGTCCACGAGAATCTCTCCTTCCACTGCCAGAATCTCTCCTTCCACCACCACCTCTGGGTTTTGGCTGCTCACAACCAGTACGATTGCAGATTTTCTTATTAGCAAAATTGTGATTTTTGCACTTAGGGCAGATCCAATCACCAGATTTCACTGTAGAATTCCTGGAATCCTTTGATCTATCTCTCCTTCCTCTATATTCGCCCATTTGTCTTGGTTTCCTACTATCTCGTCTGTGCCTAGGTGCAATCTCTACAGGGGACCCAATCACTTTCGAGCCCTCGATTCCCTGTGCTAGAGGAAATAGGTGAACAAGAGGATCATCTGCTGAACCTAGTACAGTCTCGACCTTGCCCAATGTTTGTCCGCCAGTAACACATAGCCTTGCTCCTAGCCTAGGTGCTCTTCCTTCGAACTTGATTAGAAGGCCACCTTCATGGGACTCCCTTGAGACTCTGCCTTCGAAACTCACACCTCAGCCGCGACGCCTTCCATACATGAGGGCTGCGACCACAGCGACCAGAACCAATGGCAGACCGGCAGCCGGAAGAAGCCCACCATCTTCTTCTTCAGAGGGCGGAGGTACAATCTCCTCGACTTCAAACAGATGTGAGTTATTCACGGTCTGGAAAACCTCGGAGCATTTGCCCGATGAATCACATCCCTCGACCCCCACCACATGTTCTCCTTCACTCCACAGTCGAAAGTCGATGCCCGGAGTGGACCAAGAGTTACCGGTAGAACTGACTGACCCAGTATTAGAACCGTCGATTGACAAACTGAAAGAGACATCCTCTCCATCGGGATCGCTGTACTGACCATGCATTGACCATTCTGCTCCATCCCAATCT
>Ga0310344_10003896_pt1 | contig 11088 bp, 5 predicted proteins | sample HC15DNA20200_MG_FD_203801 | JGI IMG/M metagenome (GOLD analysis project Ga0310344, IMG submission 203801) | Marine microbial communities from station ALOHA, North Pacific Subtropical Gyre - HC15-DNA-20-200_MG | ecosystem: Environmental > Aquatic > Marine > Oceanic | place: Pacific Ocean: North... | reverse complement strand
TATTGAGTATACTTGCAGGCGCATATCCAGCTTGGAGAGCGTCTAAAATGACCCCTATGGCTGCACTTAGAAGAGATTAATTCTTTAATGATTTCATTAAATTCTTATAATTCTTTTTAGTTGATTTACGCAGAGTTGGAGATTCAGAATATATTGCAATAGAGCTTATAATAATTAACAATACTACAATAAGAATTGTAGATGAAGATAATAAAACTGAAATAGTTTCGTCAGATGAAGAATCTGCAAGTACATCACCAGAATAAGTTCGTGAAAGACCGAATTTTGATGCTTGAATAGTGTATTCACCTCCAGGTACAAGATTAAAAATTACTTCTCCACTATCGTCAGTTTGTTTTTGAACTTTAAGTCCGTTAGGCATAGTAAGTAAGACATCTGTATTAGAAACAGAAAAGCCTATTTGATCTTTGACGTTGAATGTTAAATCGTGTAAAGATAACGGAATAATCCAAGATTTGCCAGCTGAAGGATTGAAATTACGAGAAGAGATAGGAGAAAATGACGAGCCTTGGTATTCTATGTTTTTAATTGTATAAGTTCCATCGGCCAACCAGAGGTTTGAATACGATGTAAATGTGGATATAGTTCCATCAGGATTAATTATTTCTACATTTGAAGGAAGATCTTCAAGTATTGTATTTTGATTTGCGTCAGTAAATAGTAATGATGCAAGTGATTCATGAACATAATTAATATTAAAAATGAGAGGATCGTCAACAGGATTAATTATCAAGTCTTCACTAGTCCATTTTTCGCCAGGTTTTCCAGAAATTTGTTGTTCAATGTTTACTGATGTAACTGAATCAATCCAATTAGACCAAATAGAAGAGGAACTTTCAGTGTATGTTTGACCTTGTGACGTATAGGTAATAGAAGCAGGATAATTGGAGGTCAAGCCACTAGTGACAATAGTAGGCTTGATTTGTTCTTGGTAGTTGATTTCAATAGCAGAAGCAGAATTTATGTTAAGTAAATTTGAATCAAGAATCCATCGATGAAGAGGTTTAGGAGAGATTATTTGAGGGATTGAAATATCCGAGTCGTCGTCAATCCACAAACTTAGCTTGTCATTAATAATATGATTTTCAAGGTCGCCAAGGAACGAGATTGAAATTGGAATATTTGTGTCTGTATTTTGACTAATAGGTACTAACCATTGATGAGTATAATCAATAAGATGATTGACAGGTTTATCGACTTTTATTACAACGTCGTCGGTTGTTATATAACGTTCACTTGGACTTTGATCAATAACGCGAGGAAGAACCAAAGAACGTCCTTCATCAACCCAGTCATTCCAAGAATCTTGTATTTCAGTTTCAATTACTTTGCCACCGCTAGTAAAAGAAAAGTCAGTAGGAGAGTCAAGACCCAATATACTAATACTAGAATGAAACTGTCGGAAATAAGAAACTTCAAGGATTTCAGATTGCACTACGGTCCATTGTGGTTCAGTTGCTGCATGAAAACGTTCTGATGAATCTATTGGTATAGTTTTTTCTACTTTGAAAGTACTGCTATCGTCTGCCCACATAAACCATTGATTAGATGTTTCTTGTGTATAGGTTGTGCCAAGAAAGTCCCAAGTAACGGTTGCGGGATATGTTTCATCCAATCCATCAACGGTGAGATCCATAAAATGAGTTGTACCAATATAACCAAGTGGAATATTAGATTCGAGATTATATGTTGTTTGTTCTGCAGATAATACATTAAAAGCTAGAATTGATATTGTGTAGATGCCAGGAGGAACATTTGGGAAATCAACCAATATAGTATTAGAATACCAGAAATTCCGACCAGATGCTACAGGTTGAAAATCTGATTCTGGATCGTAAATTTTAGAGATATCGTTTTCATAAAGAAGTAACCCCATATCGTCAGCAGAAACTGGGTGTGAAAAGAAGATTTGCATAGATTGATTAACTTGAGTAATCTCAATAGTGTACCAATCAGCTTGCCAAGTTTGTATTGGGCGTGAGATTGTAACAAGAGGACCCATCTGTCCAAAAGCAGGAGAAACGAATGGGAATACAAATAAAATAATTGTAAAAATTAATGCAAATGCAATTAAATTCTTCATTAGTAATTATATTATAAATTATTCTGACATATAACTAATATTGAGAAGAAAAATTTAATTCTATAAATGACAGGCTACAAAGTGATTTTTCTTGATTTCATTTAGTTTAGGATGTTTTTTACGGCATTTGTGAGTTATGTTGTTGATATGATAATCAACCACACGATTAAGTTTTTTATCGTAATAGGTGCATTTAGGATAGAAATTTTCTCTAGAGATTACTTTTCTCATTTGAGAAAGATTATCATGGTTAAGAGTTGGAATTGCTTCAATAAGAGAACGAGTATAAGGATGTATTGGGTTTTTTACTACTTGATTAGATTTACCAAGTTCTACAATACGTCCAAAGAACATTACAGCGATCCGATCAGAAAATTGTCTTGCAGTAGCAATATCATGAGTAATATAGAGAAAACTTAGATTCTTTAAAGATTGAAGATTATTCAATAAACCTAATATTTCTAAACGACTTGAGGCATCAATCATAGAAACTGGTTCATCAGCTACAATAAATTTAGAATCTAATATTAATGCTCTTGCAATTCCAACACGTTGTCGTTGGCCACCAGAAAGCATATGTGGATATTTATTCAAGTAGTCTTTAGTTGGAACGAGGTTAACATCATTTAGAACTTGATTAATTTTTTTCGAATGAACATTTTTATCAATGTTATGAATAACTAATGGTTCTTCAAGAATTTGGTAAATGGTCATAAAGGAATTAATAGAGGAATATGGATCCTGAAAAATTGCTTGGGCTTTTTTCCTAAACGAGAAATCGTCAGAATTATTAAGAAGTGAACCCTGAAATTTTACTTTACCAGTAGAAGGTTCGATAAGATTTAACGCAACACGGCCAAGAGTAGTTTTTCCACTGCCTGATTCGCCAACTAAAGCCAATGTTTCACCTTGATTAATCTTAAGAGAAACATCTGAAACGGCCGTAAATGGTTCAGATGACAATAAGCCTTTTCTTACAATAAAATCGACTTTAATATTTTTGAAATCAAGGATTTCTTTTTTGTTTGAAGAGGTTTTACGAGAAGGAATTGGCAAAGATAACGAGGGTACACTTCGAATTAATTTTTTAGTAAAATCATGTTTTGGATTATTTAGAACATTAGTAAGAGAATCATATTCAATAAATTTTCCATCTTTCATAACAGCAAGATTGTCACATAAATCACTTGTAAGTGCAATATCATGTGTGATAAAAATCATAGAAATTCCTTCAAGTTTGAGTGATTTAAGAAGGTTCATAATTTGAGCTTGAACACTAACATCTAGGGCAGAAGTAGGTTCGTCAAGAATAATTAAACCTGGATGATGAATCATAGACATAGCAATAATAACACGTTGTTTCATACCTCCACTAAGTTCGTGTGGATATTTTGAATAAATGTCTTCGGATAAACCAACAAGATTAAGTAACTCGAGAGCAGATTTCTTTGCAATTGATTTGGATTCACCTGAATTTACAAGTGGTTCAATTATTTGATCACCGACTCGAAGAACAGGATTAAGTGAATTCATAGCACCTTGGAAAACCATAGAAATTTGTTTCCATTTTATTGTTTTTCGAAATATGTCATCAGACAGGTGGTTAATTTTTTTATTATTAAGAGTAATTGTACCATTAAATTTGGAAAGATTATTAGGTAATAATCTAATTAAAGATAAAGCAATTGTTGTTTTACCACAACCGGATTCACCAACAATTCCTAGAGCTTCTCCAGGTTTAATTTGGAAAGAGACATTGTTTACAGCTTTTATAATGCCTTTTGTAACTTTGTAATTGACATTAAGATTTTTAACAACGAGATTGTATTTTTTTGGTTTATTTTTTTTCTTAGTCATAAGATTCACATCTTTTTAAGTTTAGGATTAACAACAGGTTCTAAAGCAAGTGCAATAAATACAAAAATCATTGCAGTAATTACAATTAACAATCCAGGAGGAAGTATCCACCACCAATAACCAATATAAACACCACCTGTTCGAAAACCATTTTCTAGAATCTGTCCCCAGGTAGGAATAGAAGGATCACCTAGACCAAGAAAACTTAAAGAAGCTTCAGCAAGAATTGCAGCAGGTGTAAAAAAGACTAACTGAGCAAATATAAAAGGTGCTAGTTGTGGGAAGATATGTCGATACATAATACGCCATTTAGATGCACCTAATGATTTAGCGGCTTCAATAGATTGACTTGAATTAATTTGTAAAACCATAGAACGAATAATAATTGTTAATCCAGGCCAACCAAATAATACAAGAATAGTCATTACTAGCCACAACTGAGGTCCGAATATAAAGATTAGAAAGAGAAGTATAGGTAATAATGGAATATTTGAAAGTGTGTCAGAAAATCGTTGAATTATAGTGTCAGTACGGCCTCCTGTATAACCACTAATTATTCCCATAGAAGTTCCAATCATTGTAGTAATAGTTGATGTAGTTAATCCAATTAACAAAGCAATAGGAAATCCAAATAATAATCCAACAGAAAGATTCCTACCTAAGGAATCAGTTCCAAGTAGACCGTATGAAGAGCCTCCTAATACAAACCGAATTTTAGAAATAGAATCATTTTCGTTGTTAGTAACAAATTTTATTATTATTTTATATTCACCATTAAGAACCTCTTGAGAATTATCGGAATTGAAAGAAGAAAAAATATATTTTTCATTAGAACCAACGATATCATTAACAGAGATTTGAGAATTAGATTTGTCTTGAACAAATTGTATTAAGTTTGAAGAAACAGACTTGTCTCCACTTAGATTGATTCGGAATGGAGAATCAGAATATCTAGTATAAGGTCCTTCTTCTCCTTGGCGTGGAGGTGATATTATTTCACGATAAATTAAGACTTCTTCACTATCAGGTCGTAAAATTGATACAGAAATTGTAGGTGGTCTATCGTGATATACAACGTCGTACATTGATAAGGACAGGAATGTTGGAGAGATATTTGAGTCATAATTAAGCGTATAACTATACAATCGTTGTTCTTGATTAGAAATTGGAACAATATCTACTGGAGATGTAAAATCAATAATTTGATGTTCTACATTTTCATTTCCAAATATACTAATCCAAGTTGGAGGAGCAGACTTAGGATAATCAGACCAATAAGCAGGATTACTCCAAATAGTATTACCAAAATTAAGTGGATAAGTGAAAACAACGAATATAGAGATTAATATGAAAAGAACTAGTAAAATTGAACCAAGTTTTCCAGAAGTGCTAGAAAAGAATTCTTTTAAGTTTTCTCGATTAGTACTCATTTGTATCTCACCCGTGGATCAAGAACAACATATAAAATTTCTAGAATAAAACGTGCAATAACATAAAGAAGTGTGAACATAAAAGTAAGAGCTACAATAACAGATTCGTCGGCAGCAAGAATGGCTTCATAATATAATCTACCCATACCAGGCCAACCAAATACTGTTTCAGTAAGAATGGCACCGCCTAAAGAACCGGTTAAACCTAAAATTAAACTAGTTACAATTGGTGGAGCAGCGACACGAATAATATGTCTGCGCATAACTAAGTTTTCGGGAAGGCCTTTAGCTCGAGCAACATTGACAAAATCTTCTTGTGAAATATTTAACACCATAGTTCTTACAGCATAAGACCAAGAACCAACTGAAACAATAACTAAAGTAAATATTGGCAAGATTGCATGAACAAGTCGATCAAGAAATCGTGCAAAAGGTTCTGTTGGAGGTGGGACACTGAACATTCCAGATGACGGTAATATTCTTAATTGAAAAGCAAATAGAATAATAAAAATTATTCCTAACCACCAAGCAGGAAGAGCGTAAGAAATTGCAGAGAAATATGAAACAGAACGTTCTAGACGAGAACCAACTTGAGTTGCAATTTTAACACCAACGTATAAGCCAATTATAGATGTTATGATTGTGGCAGAAGTAATAAGAAGTACAGTATTAGGCAAACGCTCAAGAACTATGTCACTAACTCGATTACTTCCTGTAAAGCTTCTCAATGTTCGTGCTTCGCCAAGATCTAGAGTAAGTATACGAAAAACCATATCGGGTAAACGATAATACCACGGCCGGTCTAAACCATAGAATTCTATCAATTGTTCACGTCTATCTTCAATAACTTGTTCAAGTTCATTTGGATCACGAATATTTTGTGATAGAGATTGTCTTAATCCACGTAATTCTTCACTAACGGTAGCAGTGAGTAAACGATCAGAATATCCTGTAGCGCCAAGTACGATTACAGAAAGAAATAGTACTGTGATTAATACAACAAGTAACGATAAACCGCGAACAACTAATGTTTGAAGAAGAGACATATACGTTGTTAAGTATTTTAATTCTAAGTTTTATTTGTCTTTCTTTTTGTTTTAGTAGTGGATTTCTTTGAAGTGGCTTTCTTTGAGGCAGATTTCTTTGAGGCAGATTTCTTTGAGGCAGATTTCTTTGAGGCAGATTTCTTTGAGGCAGATTTCTTTGAAGATGTTTTTGGAGAATTAGATTTTTTACTTTGAGTAAATACTGCACCAAGAACAATTATTAGAAGAGCGACAATTATTGGTATAAGTAGAGGAGATGATTCAGATTCGTCTGATGCGTTAATAGAAACAATTTCATTATTTGATGCACTGGGTTTTTCTTGTTCTTCGACAACAGGTGAACTGACTGGGGGTTCTACAGAAATTGGTTTATCAGTGCCAGCTTCAATAACTATAAATCTTTCATTAAGAGATGAGAGACTATCACTATAACCAGCAAGATATAATTTGTACAAACCGGATTGAAGAGAAGAGGTCAAAGAACTATCAAAAGTAATTAAGAACTCATCATTATTTTGTTTCGATGCTAATCCGTTTACTAATATTGTATTAGAGATTTCATCTTTCAATGCATAACGTAAATCAAGATTACCTTCTCCAGTCATTGTAACAGTAATAGTATTATCAGAACCAATTTCAATGAAATTGGAATCAATGTTTATAATATCAACAAGATTAGCTTCTCCAAAGAAAAATTGTCCCGGTTTAAATGGATAAGTTGGATCACGGAATGCATTTAATTCAGCATATTGAGCAGGAGGATCGTAGACAGTTAACATGAATGGGCCATTAGATATTACTAACATTCCATATTCGTCAAACCAAGAAAGTGCAGAATTGTATCTACTAGTAGCATCAGAGTTAGAAACGAGTTGGAGACCTTGAACATTGAATACATTATCTGGGATATTATTATTAGAATTATGATCTCGGATTACATTACGTACTAATCTTGCGTCTCTATCCATTACCAAGCTAATCCAAGGAACATTAAAGCGTTGGGCAGCCGTATCACTGTAGGCCGCTTTGCGTTGATCGAAGACTAGTGTATCCATGGAATAAAGAATTTCCCAAGGCATAGTAATACCAGTTATACTGGCATAATCAGCAATATAATCAGGAGCAAAATGCCAGAAGTCAACATAAACTTCAAGTTTATTGTCATCAACAATTCTAAATCCTTTGAAACTATCAAGATATGGTTTAGATACTGTTGCTATAGCAAATTCCATTGATGATTTATCTTCATTATAAGTTAAATCAAAAGTCTGATAGATTGAATAAATTACATCAGCCATATCAATGTGTTCACCATGATGCCATTTCGAATTAAAATATTTAGAATAATCAAATACAACCTTACTAGTAGCAGTGGCACCAGATGGAACATTAGACCACGAGTTGGTCTGAGCATCCCATACAAATGAATCAGATGGAAGATTAATATTTCCATTTGGTCCAGATGTTGTAACTTCAAAATTTGCTCGATAGGATATAGGTAGTCCCGTAAATGGATGACGTGTTAGAGGAGGATCGTACATATTTCTCCAAATATCACTTCCATAAACATCACCAAAGCCACCAACAGGATTCCAAGTGGTACGTTCTGTCCAGACCCAGACATTTCCAATAGTTAGATCATTTTGACCGGGAACATATGCATCTCGTTGTGTCCATAAACTCTTTGGACCAGCGATAATATCAGAACTAATTCCTTCAATAGAATCATCTGCAGGAAGATTAGTAATAATATTGGCAATCCATAATCGTACGGACTCGTCTAGACATAATTTAGATGCGTCGGCATAAATTGAATTGCGTTCATCTTCATTTTGAAAATCTCCACTAAAAATTCTTTGACCTAAAATATCTAATTCTTCATTTTCATATTGCCAGAAACCTAATTCTTGCCATCCAGGCATATTTCCAAGCCATGGAGAACACATTTGATTTAATGTGCCAGAATCATATCGGTCAGCAGCGCCTTTTCCCCAACCTTCAGTATACATATGCCAAGATCCACCAGTACCTACAAGGTTCGGATCGGAACTATAAACAGTATATATAGCAGGGCCAAATTGTTGATATGTAGGTTGAACAATAAAGCCTAGATTTTCAACTTCAGATCTTATTAAATCACCAACATCTCGTCTTTCATCTTCGACACGAATAATAAAATCAATACGAATTGGTTTACCACCAAAGTGCCATTTACCGTCAATTAGTTCTGCGCCGGCATTTAACATAGCGTCATTTACAATAAGCTTTGCATAATCTGGATCATAATTTATAGATGATTCAAGTATCATATCATATAGAGTAAGATAATCGTGATCATATGAACTGACTTGAGTCAACATTGGAACTGCCATGCCCTGATAAATTTCTTGAACGACAAAATCTCGATTAATAATTAGTTGAGTAGCTTGTCGAACTTCTTTAATAGAAAAAGGATTTAATTGTCCTTCAGGACCAGGAGCTGGATTTAGTAATAATGAAATTGTCGATGTAGGAGCTTCGTGTACTTTAATTCCTGGTGAATTTTTTATATCTTTAGCAGCAGCGACTTTAAGGCCAAAATAGTACATATCCATTTGATTTGCAAGAATTTCTTTAGGAGCAATGTCTACATGGAATGCACGAAATCGTAATATGTCAGCTGCAGGACCGGGTTTATCATGTGGGGGTTGATAATTACTTTGACTATGTACGATACTTGGAACAATTGAAACTAACAATAAGACGCTTAAAAGAATTGTAATTAATTTTGTAGATGTATTGATTATCAATATAATCCCCTATGATTTATTCATGAGTTCACGGATGTTTTTTAAATCAATGCCATTTTCTCTTGATATTGAAATAAACACAACTACAACAATAGCTAAAATCATTGCAAGCAAAGTGTAGATAAGAGTTTCAAAAGTATTAGTTTTATCAGATATAGCAGATACATCATTTTGAAGTTCGTTTATCTGAATAGGTAAATTGGATAAATCGCCAAGTTCAGGAACTACTGGTGGAGAAACAGGGATTTCATTTGGTGGACTATTTGAAACAGGTTGTGTTTGTAGCATATCAAAGATAGATTCTGATATGTCAGACAATCTAGTCTCAAGTTGATCGAGGTTATTAAAACCAAAGTCCATAAAGAATGAGGCCGCTGCAACATTTCCAGATGCTTCAATAGCTAAAATTGTATGCGCGCCTTCTCCTGCAATCGGAATAAATATATCAGTATTGAATAAACCGTCATCGTTAGTACGTGTTGAAGAAATTATTACGCCACTAACAGAGATATAGATTTCTTGATCGGGTTGGAAATCAAATCCAGAGATACGGACGTCTCTACCTCCCGGTCCAGATGGCGGACTAATGAATATTGAGGGTGTAGGCATTGGTTTGGTTCGTGCAAAACCAATTTTCTGATTCATTCCAGTAATTTCGCCGAGCCTGCCGTCAGTCCAAATCATATAAACATCGTCGGCAACTGCTTTGATATCGTTGTAATCACCGATAAATGCGCCACGAGGAAAAGCTTTGTTGGGATTTGTAGGATAATCAGTAATTCTTGAATTAGGTAACCAAGTTTCTCCGCCGTCGTCAGACCGAGTATAATACATATGGTAAGTTATCTCGCTAGGACTGTCGCGGAAATCTCCAAAGAATGCATGAATAGATCCATCAGGTCCAACGTCTAGAGCTGGAAAGAATTGAAATGCAGAACTTCCATCGTCATTAATACGTTTAGGAGACGACCAAGAATTTCCTTGATTAGTAGAATGTATAAAATATACATCTCCATCGTCAGTAGGTTTATCAGAAGGTCTACCGCCGAAAACAAGGCTTATAGATCCATCTACATCAGAAACAGAACCACGAGGCATTGCACTAGCCCATGATCTAAATGGAGCGTTTCTTGAACGATAAAATGGTTCATTAAATGTTGCAGCGCGTTCACTAAGACTAAATGAATCACCGCCATCATCAGAACGGACAATATGGGTTTCAGCTAATCCCTCAAAAGGTCCGTCGTCAGTGGAATCATGATAGGCAACATAAACTGTACCATCGTCATGTGTGAATACATGTGGGAATTGAACAACTCTGTCGGTTTCTTCTGCAAATTGGTTTTCATTACCTCCTCCACCAGATCCTGCATAGGCAGAATATACAGTAGGGCTAACAGGAAGTGGTTTACTCCAAGTCATTCCATAATCCTCAGATTTGACCATTTCAATAGTTGTTTCAAGAACAGGATATCTGAAATAGAGAATAGCTCCTTCTAAAGCAAAGAAGAAATCATATCGTGTAACGAAATGTGTGTAAACGACGTAAATGATATCTTCATCAAGGTTTTCAGGATTTGGACCCGTAGCTATCCAAGGCTTGTCCAAGAAACCGAACCTTAAGGTACCACTACTTGTAACATTAGTAGCCTCACCTTCAAATTGATTTTGAGAATAAGTTAATGATATTGTACTACGAGCACTGGATATTGGTTGTAACCAGGTCTCTCCGCCGTCGTCAGAACGAGTAATTGAGATACTAGAAACTGATTCTTGTAAAGGAGTACCGCCTAAACTGAAATCATCACTGCCAATAGATATACAACCCATGTAGACACTACCTTTTCTATCAAATGCTGCAA
>Ga0310344_10003895_pt1 | contig 11088 bp, 12 predicted proteins | sample HC15DNA20200_MG_FD_203801 | JGI IMG/M metagenome (GOLD analysis project Ga0310344, IMG submission 203801) | Marine microbial communities from station ALOHA, North Pacific Subtropical Gyre - HC15-DNA-20-200_MG | ecosystem: Environmental > Aquatic > Marine > Oceanic | place: Pacific Ocean: North... | reverse complement strand
AATCAGCTGTAACTTTTCCAAAGGATGTTAAATTCATAAGAGCAGATTTTAATGATTCAGAAAATCCCCATTTATCTCCACTAATTGAAGGTTCTTGTTGTATATTTAGATCGATCTTAGATGTAGAAGTTGTTTGATTTAAATATTTTAACCTTCCTTCTAAACCATCAATTTCTCCTCTGATTCTTGTGAGTTGTACTTCGACTTCTAAAATTTCTTTTACATTGCTGGTTTTTAGGAGTAGTTCTTGAAATCTTGATTCAGTTGATTTCATGTTTAACAATTTAGCTTCTACATTTATGAATTCTTCTGTTACATCGTTAGTGTATATTTCTTCTCTTATGATTTTTGTGGAAATGTCTAATATTTCCTTTAATGCATTTTCCAAATATTCAACTGGAACCCTAAAGGAAATATTTGCATAAGGATCTCCTATATCTGCTCCTCCTCTATTAGAATTGATAATTTCTCCTTCAAATTTTTGAATAATTTTTTCAACTTTAGATATAGCTGAAGTTATATCTTTTACTTCTATCTGGGTGCGAGCATTTTTTTGAATTTTTCTTTCTATTAATTGTGAGGAGTTTCCTGATAATGGAATACTCATATCAGACATCACCATTCTCTCAGGTGAACCAATTTTGGTGTTGATAGATAATTGAGAATGAATAATTTCTTCATTATCGTTTTTTGAACACGAGAGTAAGAGAGTGAATATTAATATTATAGAAAATGTTTTTTTCATATTCTTAAATTATTAAGAGTTGATTATTCAATAATTATACTTGCTAATGTAGTCGAATGTTGGTCATTGTTGTTATCTGTAATTTTAAGGATAGGTTTATATATACCTTTAGCAGCATAAATTTTCATTGACTCTACAAAATAACTTAGTTCTGATCTTCCAGTATTTTCTATTGAAAGTTTACATTCTGTAATAGTTCCATCTTGCCAATCTACCAAGCAATTACTTAATTTTTCTTCAAGATTTGATGATTTTATTCGAACTCCTGATAAGAAAATAGTGCTATTAGGACTTGAAAATAGAGTGTTTCCATTTACAAATGAAATTGTATTAACAGGAGTTGAAGTTGGTTCAGGTATTATTATTTTGTTAGGAACAATTTTTAAAGTAATTGAACCTGAAGAGGAATGAAGAAAAATTTTTCCATCTGTATTAGTTGAAATTCTTGGTTCTAATTTTTCAGAAAACATAAAGTTCCAAATTATTTCTGTGTTTTTTTCTATATCATCGCTTGGAGGATTACAGAACATTTTTGTAGATGCTCCTTTAGAAATCTTTAAATAAGCATCTTCAGAAAATTCATAATTCCCAAAAATATTGTTACATAGATATTTTCCGGAATATTTTCCTTCATTATTGAAATTTATAGTAAGAGTAAAATCTTCACTGAAATTATAAGAATTGTTCTGATTTTTGAATTTTTCTACTCTAAGATTTTTGTCGATTATTTTTTTATTGAATAATTCAATATCAATTGATTCAGAAGATTCTCCCCAATAAGAAATATTATGAGGTAAGATTACTTGATCAATTACATGTATATAGCCATTCTTAATTGGAATATCAGCTTTAATGATTGGTATTTTATTCATAGGAGTTGAAAAAACCATTACATTACTGTCTATTATTTCAACATTGATACTATTTTCATTTAATGTATCTAAGTGAGAAAATTTCTTTAGATCTTTCTCTCTAAATTTGAATGGTAAAATATGCATTTCTAAAACGGAATTTATATCATTTTCATTTAAGTAAATTTTCAAAATTTCTAAAGCAGAATTTGATGGAAGAAATAAAGTAACTTGATCTCTTGTAGAAATTTCATTCTCTAGTTCTGAATTTTTCAAATAATTTGAAAAAACAGAATAATTTTGATTACTTTCTAAGTTCATTATTTTTATTACATCAATAAGATCCAGAATTGGTTCAGGGCTAGATTTAGGAATTGAAATTGGAGAAGGAGTTGAAGTAGGTTTTGGAATAGGGGTTAAAGTAGCTACTGGAGTTGATGTTGGTCTTGAAGTAGGTTTTGGAATGGGAGTTAGAGTGGAAATAGGGGCTAATGTTGGTTTAGAAGTAATTGAAGTTTCTGATAAAGGTAGAGTTGTTGCAACAATCTCTTCATCTGCAATAACTTCTTCTTCATTATTGTCACAACTTATTGTCATTGTTGTAGTCAAACTTATTATAATCAAGCAAGTTAATTTGCTGATTGATTTATAATCTAAAATTTTAAATTGTGTCAAAAAACTCATTTTTTCAAGTAATTACTATTGCATCAACATATTTTATATAAATCAGATATTTTGATACAAATTGTTTTGAAATTCATATTGATTACTATATTTGAAATAACATTTTGCTTTGTTTAAGATTTTCCTATGAGAAATTTAGTAATAGGATTAATTTTATTTTTTGTTATTTCTTGTACAAACAATTCTACTGTTGAGATAAATAAAATTTTTTCTATAGAAGATATTGCTTTAACTGGAATTAAAATTAAAGGCGATTTTAAAACTAATTTTCCTGAATCTTCTGATGCAAAATGGGGTTTCTTAAAAGGTAGAGAAGTTGCGATAATTAGATATCCTACAGTCGAATTTGCCAAAACTTTTGGAAAAATTGCCGGTGAAGAACAGACTGAATTTATTGAAGTAGCAAATAAGAATATAGCTCATGGTGAGAAGGTTGAAAAAACTAAATGTAGAGGTTTTAGATCTAATAGATATGGGTTTAACAATAAACTGAACTTAAGTTTTAATGGTAATAATGGACTTGATCATATCTTCATTTTGAATAAATCAAGATTATTTGAGAACGAGATTAATTTTATTCCAGTAGGAAAAGTGTGTGTTGTGAGAGAACCTTTATATACAGATTTTATTATTCACGGAAATTTAGTCATTTTGGGGGAACCTCTAATGAAAGATTATGGGCAAGGACAAATGACTGAATCATCTGAAAAAACTATTACATTTTTGAGGGAAACTGCTGAAAGACTTCCAGAGTAATTACTTTAAGTTTAGGCTTCTGTTTCTGAATCCCCAAAAACCTATCATTAAGAAAATTATTGTTTTGATGATAACTAGTAATAAGTTTCCTGTATCTAAGCCATTAATATATGGATTGTTATATGCTCCGAATGATGAAAACCAGTCTTTGATGAATTCAAAGAATCCGTTGTTGCTTGCAAGCATCCCAGAAATCCATTCAAATGCTAAAAGTCCTATGCCTGCAGCCCAACCTAAAGATGCTTTGCCTGTAGCAGCTCCTATGCCTAATGCTATTGCAGCAAACGTTATCCCTCCTAAAGAACTTTGTAATAGAGATGCCAACAATGATCCATAATTAAGATTGATATCCATAAAAAGAGTTGGAATATATATGAAATGGATCCAAACTAGTGGAATAATTAATCCTAAGAATATTAAGACAAGGGAATGAGTAGTTATTATCATGGTTCTGGTAAATGGAAGTGATGCAACAAATTCAAATGTTCCGTCTTCCTCAGCTTTTGCACCAATCTTGTTTACTAAGCCAATTACAGCTATTGCAACTAATAAGGGTAGAAATAAATTCATTATGTAACCAGTAATCAATCCCTCCATAGTCCAAATTGATTGCCAATCATCAATTCCAAAGGCGTTTAACAAAAGTTGATTCTCAGCCATTCCAGAAGATTCTAATCCTTCTTTTTGACCATCTATTAATACATTTTTTGTAGATTCATTTCCGAAAGCAAAAGGGAGTATAAGCATATAAATTCCGGGAGCAAACATCCACACTAAAATCCATTTCTTTCCTACATTTAATATATATTTTAAGTAGTTGAATAAAAAATTTATCATTAGTTAGTTTCTCTTTCGTAGAATTCAAAAAATGCATCTTCTAGAGTTTTATTATTTTTCTTTGCTTGTTCAGAGAATGATTTAAAACTTTCATCATATATTTTGGAACCTTGCTTAATAACAGCAATAGATTTTACTCCTTTTTCAACTTCTGAAATTATATGAGAAGAAAGTAATATAGAAGTGCCTTCTTTTGCATATTTATGAATTATTTCAAAAAATGTTCTTTGATGAAAAGGATCTAACCCAGATGTTGGTTCATCTAAAATCATTGCTTTTGGTTTATGTAGAATTGCCAGAATTAGAGCTGTTTTTTGACGATTTCCTTTAGATAATTTTTTTAGAGTTTCATTAATATCGAGTTCAAATTTTTCTGCTAGTTCTAAAGCATAATTAATTGATACTCCTCTGGATTCAGCCCCAAATTTAAAAAGTTTTTTTGAATTAAGATTTTCTGGTAATTGTGGATCTCCGGGTAGATATCCTATTATTTTTTTTGCTTCAATGGGATTATTTAAAGTATTAATTCCATTTACTGAGAGAGTTCCTTGAGAAGGATTAAGAAAGCCCATGAAACTTCTCATTGTTGTAGATTTTCCTGCTCCATTTGGTCCCAATAATCCTTTCACTTCACCATCTTCAACTGAAAGCTCTATGTTGTTTACTCCTCTACCATTTTTATAGAGCATTGTGAGAGATTCAATCTTTATCATCGGTAAAATATATAATATTTTTTGTCATTTATCTATTTTTTCTTATATCGATTTATAATAGATATCACAGAAAACAGTAAGGAGGTTAAATGGAAATTAATATGGTGCGTTTGAAATTAAAGAAAGACAAAATTATTAATGGCTTAAAAGAAATTCAAATTAATGCTGAATCTTCTGTGAATAATGAAACAGGTTGTAGAAGATTCGATGTTATTCAAGATGAGGAAGATCCTTCAAGAATTGCTTTATGTGAAATATTTAATGATCAACTCTCTGTAGATAATCATTTTTCTCAAGAATATTTTAAAAAATTTAGAGATGCCTCAAGAGATTTTTTAGAGGAAGATTCATTCTTTTCACATTGCAAGCTTATTTTTCCTATTGAAGGAGTCTGGGATTCTAAAAAAAATAATGCACCCGTAGATGATGCATTTTTGAGTGGTCTTTATGTTATTCATGCTCAATTAGTAATTAAAGAAGATAGAGTTGATGATTTTATAAGGGAGATAAAATTGGATGCTGTTGGATCAGTCAATGAAGAGCAGGGTTGTTTAAGGTTTGATGTTTTCCAGGATATTAAAACTCCCAATCATATTTTCCTATATGAGGTATACACTAACCTTTCTGCATTTGAGTATCATGTGACTACTCCACATTTTAAAAAATGGAGTGATGCAGCAGAAGAAATGTTTGTTTCTGAAAAAGAAAATATTGTTATAAAAGGAAAAAATATATTTCCTTCAGATAATTGGAATTGGAGTTCAGGTAATCCTGTAAAATAAATCCATCACCTAATATTTAGATCGTTTTTCATTTTGTAATAATATTTTAATTTTTGTTCAAATAAGTGAAAATAATTTTGAGGTTTTTCGATCTTAATTTGTGTGTTAAATCCAATTTTTGTTACTTGAGCTACTGCTATTTGTTCAACAGGGATTCCACTGTAATTCGAAAACATTGTTGAATATGCTGAACATTGTATTAGATGGTCTATTCTAATATTTAAGTTTTTTCTAGTTGTTTTAAAATCAAAGACTGTCAATTTTCCATTGTAATAAGCTAAAAAATCCAATGTTCCTGCTATTTTTAAATTATTATCATAGAGAGATGATTCTAGTCCTAGAATAGGTCCTAGTTCACCTGAATTAACTATTCTGGATACTAAAGAAGCTGCAGCTTCAATCGACCCTCCATATTTTGTAGGTGTGTAATCTTCATTATTTAATTTTATGAAATCGTTATTAAAAATAAGTTCTAAAATTTCATGGGTCAAAGATCCGAAATTTAATGATTCCCTTCTAATATTCTCAGCATTTTTTTCACCTACTCTTTTTATCCAATTTTCTATAGCTGGATTTGGCCATGCTGCCAGAACTGTTGTAACGCTAGGATAATTTTCTCCATTTTCAGTTGTGTAAAATCTTTCACCTGTATTTTCATCAGTCATTCTTTTTAGTTTGGGGAAATCATAATTTTTATGAGAAAAAGTAGGGAATTTAAATGAATTATTAAAATAATATGAAGTCATTTTATTTATATAGTGTTGAATGATTAAAATTTTATAGAATATATCTATGCTAAAACAAAAATTGTTAAAAAGGTTTTTATTTGTAGGGACATTTGATGTTTAAGAACCAAAAAGTACGAATTTGTAAAGTATGTGGCGAAGAAAACAAGAACACTACTCTTAAATGTGAAAATTGTGGAACAGTAGCAATAAATATTAATTTAGGTTGCAGTACCCCTACAGTAATTTTGATGGGCATTATCGATGCTTTGATAATTATAGTTATTGTTAAAGCATGTACTAGTTTTTAGATATTAAGGTCTTATTCTATATATAGCTAAATAGATCCCTAAGATTAATCCTATGAGACCAGGAATCGAAAATAAGAAAACATTACTGTAAATTATAGAACCAACAAGAGTTGAAATCCCAGCTATTATCTGTAGAGATGTGCTTTTTTTGAATTTTGAAGTTCTTTCAATTGTTATTCCTGTTAAGTAACCAATTGCTGCTAGAGGAATTAGAAGTATGATAAATCCAGGTAAAATAATTTTTCCTGTGAAATTGATTATTAAGCTGAAAATTATTCCAGATAATGTGCTGACTAATATTCCTGCAAAAGTACTTATTACTAATTCTTTATTTGAAGGATCATATAATGGATTTTTTTTCATTTTGGCACAATCAGGACATCTTGCACCTACTGGAGTTTGTTCTAAACAAGAGGGACAAATATAATTTTTACATCCAGCTTTACTACATTGAAGATCAGTGGATGCTTTATTACAGAAATTGCATTTTTTAGATTTTTCTATATTAGTATTACTCATTGATATCTATGATTTTTCTAAAATATCTCTATCTAGAAACAGTCTGTTAAAAAATATTTTTTTCTTAGATATATTATTAACTACTATAGACTTTTTTATTGAATTATTACCCATTATCCTTTTGATCATAGTGATAAGTAGATACATAGAAATAGTAACTATTAATATCCAATTATCTATTATTGTAATAGATGATAAAGAAGTAATCATTAGTACTAAAAGAGTGATAATCCATGAAATACCACCATCTTTAGAAATCATCCAAAATATTAAAAGAGTAATACACATTAAAATTGTTAAAGGTATATTGAAAATCAGTAATGATCCCATTATTAATGCTTGACCTCTACCTCCTTTAAATTTCAAAAATATAGACCAATTATGACCTAATAAAATAAATAAACTGAATATAGTTCCATATTGAAAAAAATCCGAATATGGGAAGATGATTGATATTAGTAATAGAGGTAAAAATCCTTTTCCAAAACAATCTATTACAAACACAATAGAAGCAAATTTAAAGTTAGATAAATAGAAAATATTTGACGCGCCAATTGTTTTATTTCCTGTTTTAGAAATATCTTTTTTTAGGACTAATTTTCCAAAAATCAAACCTGTTGGAATAGATCCTAAAAAATAACCAATTATTGAAAAGAAAATATGGTTTAATTCAATCATTTTTTAGAAGTCTTTCATCGATCCATCCAACTTTTTCTTGATGGATGGAAATAGCTCTTTCCATCATATTTTTTACCGTTTTTAGTGGCACGCCACTATCACCTAATTTATTTTTTGAATCATTAGTGTGAAAGTCGCTACCTCCAGTAGATATGAGATTGAAATTATCTGCTAATTTTTCGAATTCATCTTTTTTCGATTGATTATATCTAACATTATTTATCTCTAGTCCTGATAATCCTGCATTTGAAAGATCAGGAAGAATTCTTTCTAAATTAATTACTGTGTGAGGATGAGCAATTGCTGAAATTCCTCCTGATTCCTTAACAATATTTATACCATCACATGAATTTAATATTTTAGAAGGTAATTTTAATTTTTCTTTATTATTTAAATATTTTTCAAAAGCTTCCGAAATTGTTTTCACATACCCTTTTTTTACCATTTCTCTAGCGATATGAGGCCTTCCAATAGATTTTTTTGATGTAGATTTAATGTAATTCCAGTTTAATTCTATTCCTTGTGATGAAAGATTTTTTATTATTGTTTCAGCAATTTCTAATCTTTCTTCATAAAGCTTTTCTAGAAGTTTTGTGAGTGATTTATTTTGATGATTTATAAAATAACATAAGATATGAATTTCAGATGATTGATATTCGGTACTTAGTTCAATTCCAGGAATTAATATCAGGTCTGTTTTTGAAGCTGATTTTATAGATTCATCTATTCCATTCACTGTATCATGATCAGTTACAGATATTGCTAATAAATTTTTTCTTTTTGCATATTCTATTATTTCTGATGGAGACATTACTCCATCAGAATAATGAGTATGTATATGTAGATCAGCCTCAGGCTTTTGGAAATTCATAGATTTGTGGTTTTTGCTATAAGTTTTAGTTTATTGAGCAAATTCAATAGATCTAGATTCCCTGATTACAACTACTCTTATTTGTCCTGGATAAGAGAGTTTTTCCTCAATTTGTTTTACTATTTCTCTAGCAATTGTAGCCGACCGAACATCATCGATTTCTTCAGGGTTAACTAATACTCTTAGTTCTCTTCCTGCTTGAATTGCATAGCATCTTTCAACTCCGTTAAAACTATTACCAACATCTTCAATTTCTTTTAGTCTTTGAGTATATGCTTCTAAGGTGTCACGCCTAGCTCCAGGTCTAGCTGCACTAATTGCATCTGCTGCAGCTACTATGAAAGATTCAGTAGTAGTCATATCAGAGTCGTGATGTTCTCTGATTACAGTTTCAATATCTTTTCCTACTTCATATTTTCTTACAATATCCGCTCCTATTTCCGCATGAGGACCATCGATTTCATGTGTAAAGGCTTTTCCTATGTCGTGTAAAAATCCTCCGATTCTACAGACTTCTACTTTAGCTCCTAATTCATGTGCCATCATACTTGCTAAATGTGAAGTTTCTATACTATGCTGGAGAACATTTTCTCCGTAACTATAACGATACTTCAATCTTCCCATCATAGGAATTAAATCAGGGTGAATACTTTTTATAGAGGTTTCGAATATAGCATTTTCTCCCTCTTTTTTGATTATTCTATTTACTTCTCTTTTTGATTTTTCAACTATGTCTTCTATTCTTGCTGGGTGTATTCGACCATCAGAAATTAGATGTTCTAATGAAGTTACTGCTATAGCTCTTCTTATAGGATCAAAACATGATATGGCTACTGATTCAGGCCCTTCATCTACTATGAGATCTACCCCGGTAGCAGCTTCTATAGATCTAATGTTTCTTCCATCTCTACCTATCAGTCTTCCTTTCATTTCTTCATTAGGCAAGGAAACAGAACTGACAGTTTCTTCTCCAACTACTTCTGATGCAAGTTTTTGTATTGCACTAGAAATCACATTTCTAGCTTCAGAATCAATTTTCTCTTTCATTTCGATTTCAGCATTTCTGTATCTTTTGCTAATATCAAAATTTATGTTTTCTTCGGCACGTTTGAATAGGATTTCTTTAGCATCTTTCAAAGAAATATCAGATATTTTTTCTATCTGTTCTATTTCTTTTTCTTTTAGAGATTCAAGTTCTTCTTTTTCTTCTTTTGATTTCTCTAACTCAATTATTAACTTTTCTTCTTTTGACTTTAATTCAGTTAGCTTCTTATTTAATTCTGATTGAGAATCATCCAAATTTCTTTGAGTATTTTGAATGTTTTTTCTTTCAGATCTTAATTCTCTTTCTGTTTCAGTTATTAATTGAAGTCCTTTTTCTTTTGCTTCAATTAAAATTTCTTTACTTCTTTCTTCTGCAATTCTTAATTGATCTTGAGATGCTGAGAAAGCAGCTTTCTGAGATTTTGTTACTAAAGTATTTCTCAAGTAAAAACCTGTGATACCTGAGATCAATCCAACTCCAAGCGCAGGCCCAATAATTAATAGTAATTCCATAGGGACTCCTACTTAGGATTGTTTTAAGTTTTTAATTCATTACGAGGACTCACTCCGGATGTCCTTATTTTTTCTATAAAAGGAATATTAGAGTTTTATTGAATTAAGTTCAAGTTTTCAGGTTCTTCTTACTGATCAGAGGAAGATTCTTTTTGTTGAGATTCTTCTTCACCTTCTACTCCTTCTTCACCTTCTACTCCTTCTTCACCTTCTACTCCTTCTTCACCTTCTAGTCCTTCAGTTTCCGGAGTTACTTCTTCAATAACTCTAGGAGGTTGTATCCAAGTTAAAGCTACATTCGTATCTCCAACAAAATCAACACCTTCAGGTAGATTTATATCGGAAATTTTTATAACTGTTGATAAGTCAATTAATGGTGATACATCTACCACTAGATTTCTTGGAACTTCGAATGGTTTAGCAGATACGATTATTGAATATATTGATTGAGTTACTGTGCCTGCTCCACCTTTAGTACCTGGTGCTTCACCTTCTAATATTATAGGGACTTCTATTTCTACAGGTTTATCTTCATCAACTTTCATGAAATCTACATGTTCTACTGTTCCACTGATAGGATTTTGACCTACCTCTCGAATAAGAGTAACGATATCTTTTTCTCCATCGATTTTGATTACCACAGGTGTTGTTCTTCCAGCTTCTTTTAATATAGACATTACTTCTTTATATGGGGCTTCAAGGCTTAATGATTCTATTCCAAAACCATAAACGTGTAAGGGCATTCGTCCTTTTGCTCTAAGTCTTTTTACTTTTTTCCCTTTTATACTTCTCAAAGAAGTGATAAGTGTGGGGGTTTCCATTGAATCTCCTTTAAAATATTTCCAGAGGGAATGATATCATATTTTTTATATCGATAATAATTTAATTTTCTTATTACTGAATAAATACGTTTTTAAGTGTATGATATATATTATTAAATTATATGATGTTGTTAAAATTTTATGCTAATACCTATGAGGGTCGACTATGGAATTAGATTAGTAAGTTTTCTTGCTGATCAACCTAAAGGTGTTTATTCAAAAGCTCAAGATATTTCAA
>Ga0310344_10003893_pt1 | contig 11090 bp, 6 predicted proteins | sample HC15DNA20200_MG_FD_203801 | JGI IMG/M metagenome (GOLD analysis project Ga0310344, IMG submission 203801) | Marine microbial communities from station ALOHA, North Pacific Subtropical Gyre - HC15-DNA-20-200_MG | ecosystem: Environmental > Aquatic > Marine > Oceanic | place: Pacific Ocean: North... | reverse complement strand
GTACTCTGGGACGTGGATCTCGAGCTGCCAGAGAGTCGCCTCATTGCCATTGTGGGGCCGAATGGAGCGGGCAAGAGTACGCTTCTGAAGGCGGTCCTGGGGCTCGTGCGTCCGCTGACCGGTTGGGTCAAGATTTTCGGAGCCGAGGCGAGTGAGAAGCGGTCCTGGATCGGTTACGTGCCGCAGCGCGAGAGCGTTGATTGGGATTTCCCAACGACGGCGGTCGACGTCGTGACCATGGGACTCTACGGTCAGATCGGTTGGCTGCGTTTTCCCTCCCGTCGCCATGGAGAGCGGGCACTCGAGTGCCTTGACCAGCTGGGAATCAAAGATCTCGCCCATCGCCAGATCAATCAGCTCTCCGGGGGCCAGCAGCAACGCGTATTTCTGGCGCGAGCTCTGGCCCAGGACGCGCGCATTTACCTCATGGATGAACCCTTCGCCGGCGTGGATGCCGCCACGGAGGGCGCGGTCATCCATCTCCTCAAGAAGTTGCGCGAGCAGGGTCGCACGGTGATTGCCGTGCACCATGACTTGCAGACGGTATCGGAATATTTTGACGAAGTGGTGCTTCTGAATATGCGACTCGTTGCTGCCGGTTCGGTCGAGACGACCTTCAACGACGAGAACCTTCAGAAGACCTATGGTGGCAAGTTGACGGCTCTGACCCACGCTGCGGAAGCCTTGCTGTCGAAGCAACCGCCGAAGCGAGAATGAATACCTGGTCCTTCGATATTCATGGCGGAAGCCGTCGCGGATGTGCGGGGATGCCTTCGGGAACGCGAGGGCGTCACGAAAAAAGGCGCTTTGCGTCATGCGCGAGTTGAAACAGTGAAGCCGCGGATCCGCGAAGGTCTGCGGTGACAACCAGATGGAATTCACGTCCATATTCATAAAAGTCCTCCTCGGTGCTTCTCTCCTGGGTGTCGTTGCGGGTGTCATGGGCTGTTTTGCGCTCCTTCGCCGGCAGAGTCTCCTCGGAGACGCCGTCTCTCATGCGGCTCTTCCCGGAGTCTGCATCGCGTTTTTGATTACGGGCGGAAGAGACCCACTGAGTATCTTGATCGGCGCTCTTCTGGCCGGTTTTGCTGGCTCCCTCTTCATATTGCTCGTCGTGCGCGGTAGCCGCATCAAGGAGGACTCGGCCATTGGAATTGTCCTTTCGGTTTTCTTTGGCGTTGGCATCGTCCTGCTCACGTATATCAAGCGTCTGCCTGTCGGTAATCGTAGCGGGCTCGATACTTTTCTCTTTGGTCAGGCCGCAACGCTGATGTGGAAGGACGTTCTTCTTTTCACGGTCGTGGCTTTGCTCGTGCTCACCGTGATTATTGTCTTTTACAAGGAATTCAAGCTTCTCTGCTTTGATCGTTCCTTTGGAGACAGCCTCGGGCTTCCCATGCGACGACTCGAGATTGTGCTCACCAGCCTGCTCGTCGTTGTCGTCGTCATCGGATTGCAAACTGTGGGAGTGATTCTGATGCTCGCCGCACTCGTGACACCCGCGGCCGCGGCGCGGCAGTGGACGGATCGGTTTCGTGTCATGCTTGTCCTGGCAGGCTCCTTTGGCGCGATTTCCAGTGGTCTGGGGGTTTTGGCCAGCAGTTCGATCGAGAGAATGCCGACTGGTCCGGCGATTGTCATGGTGTCCAGCTCGGTTTTGATCGTTTCGTTACTCCTCGCCCCGGGGAGAGGGCTCGTCTGGAACTTTGTCCAGTCACGCCGACTCCAGAAACGCATCCGCCACGAGAATTTGCTTACCGACCTTTACCGTCTCGGGGAGCGTCAGAAGAATTGGGAGAGGACGGTTTCCGCGCCGACTCTCATGGGAATGCGTGGACAGAGCGGCCGGCAAATATGGCGTACCGTTGGCCAGTTGGAGTCGCGAGGTTTGCTTACCGTTGACGGTGACGCCATGCAGTTGACGACGACGGGGCTGGACGAGGCCAGCGATGTCGTGCGTAAACACCGCCTCTGGGAGCTTTACCTCATGCGGCGACTCGATCTGCCTGCGGATCACGTTCATCGAGACGCGGAAGCCATGGAGCACGCCCTGACCGACGAGGCGGTAGCGGAGTTCGAGGAGCTGCTCGGCTATCCTCAACACGATCCACACGGACGTGAAATACCGAAGCGGAGGCGTTTGTCATGATCGCAGACGCTCTTTTTCTCGGCCTGGAGTACGAGCAGATCGTCATTCTGACGGTCGGCTCCCTGGTTGGCGCCAGCTGCGCTCTCGTTGGCTCCTTTCTCGTGGTGCGCCAGACCGCCATGCTGGGGGATGCCATCAGCCATTCGGTATTGCCCGGCATTGTCGTGATGTTTCTCATCACGGGAACCCTCTCTTCGTTTTACATGGTGGCCGGCGCTGCCGTTTTCGGTGTGCTCACGGTCTTTTTGGTTGGACTTCTGAATCGCACAGGTCTCCTGCATGAAGACGCTTCGATCGGAGTGGTTTTTCCGGCGCTTTTCTCACTCGGCGTGATCCTTGTCACGCGGTATACCGCTGGTGTGCACCTCGACGAGAGCTGCGTCCTGTACGGCGAAATCGAGTTCGTGGCCCTGGACGACTGGCTCGTCGGCAGTCGCTCGCTTGGACCACGCGCCGTCTGGATCACAGGAGCGATTCTTCTGGCGAATCTCGTTTTGGTTTGCACCTTCTTCAAGGAGCTCAAGGTGACGAGCTTCGATCCGGACCTTGCGGCTTCTCTGGGTATCTCTCCCGTCTTGTTGCACTATCTACTGATGATTACGGTTTCGGTGACTGCCGTGGGTTCTTTTGAGTCGGTGGGAGCGATTCTCGTTGTTGCCATGTTCATTGTTCCTCCGGCGACCGCCTATTTGCTTACGGATCGTCTGAATGTTCTTTTGTTGCTTGCGGTTGTCATCGGAGTGGCCTCGGCGTGGGTGGGCTATTTCTTCTCGCGGGCCTTTGATTGCTCGGTGGCGGGCTCCATGGCTGCCGCTGCGGGCGTTTTCTTCATGTTGGCTTTCCTGTTTTCTCCGCAGCATGGACTTCTGGGTCGGTGGTTGATCCGACGTGTTCTGGCTCGGCGCTTTCACGAGCAGCTGATTCTTCTCCACGTTCAGTCCGGCACGGGGCGCACTTCGCTCGACTCTCTGGCCGCCCGCTTCAACTGGCGGTCGGGACGAGTCGTCGCCATTGTGGATCGACTGGTAACGGCCGGTTTGGTGGAAAAGGGTGCTGGCGGTGTGCGTTTGACCGTCAAGGGGAAGACGGCGATCGAGGAGTCCGGGACTTTGCCTCTGGTGCACGTCGACTGACGGTCGGTGGTCTCGGCTTACCGGTCGCCCGTGTGCGGGACCGTGCCCGCGGGGTTTCGTTTTCAGAGTGCCACCCCGGGCGATCTGCGGCCGACGGTTGTGTGCAGACCCCATCCACGTCGGGGGTGCTTTCCCGGAACGGGATGGGGGGTTGAGGGCGTTTCAGCGGAGGTTCCTGTGTGAGTCGTGGAGGCGCTTTCACGGCATTTTCGCTACCCGGGTATTCCGACGAATGTTTTTAACAACGGGCACTTCGGTTACAATTGGCCGCTTGCCGTACGCTCAATTTTTTCGGAAGAAGAACTCGTGAATGCCGAAAAGAGCAGTCGTATGGTAGGGACTCTTGGTGGTATGCGTTCCGAAAACTTTACCGGCAAGGCGCTGCAGTTCGTGGTCGATAAGATCGATAAGCAGGATGGCTTCGATCGACTTTGTTTACGGGAAAATCTATCGAAAGATCGCTCTCGAAGAAACGGCGCGTAAAGTGCCTTGGCCACATAAAAGAAAGCGATAGAGGGAAGGGATGAGATTGCTGCTGACTTCAGGTGGACGAATGTTTTGCCCCGCTTTTTGTGTCTCGCTCTTGATTCTGGGCCCGGGATGTACGAAATCGGATTCTCCGGAAGCTCCGCCGGCTTCGTCCCGGACGGAAGTGACGGCTTCGGCCGAGCCCCCGACGTCGAAGCGGCTTGCCTCTTCCGACTCCACACCCGTGGCGTCGTCGGCAAAGGCCGCGATTGCGACCAAGTCCTCGTCGAGCCTGGTGGAGGGGCACACCTCCGCCCTGGACCTCATCATCAAGGATGAGATCGAGCTTGTCGATCCGGCCAAGGGGGAGTGGGTGACCGAAGTCTTTGCCGTTGCGGCGCAGAAGCAGCTGGACCAGCTAGCGGCTCTGATCTCTTCGAAATCGAAAATCGACGCTGCCAGTTGCTCTTTTCTCGTCGGGGCGTCTTTCTCCGGTCCCTCCCTCGCCCCTCGAGCTCTGGAAGATGTTTACAAAAACGGTCCTCTGGTGGTGCGGCGCGCGACCGCCTTGACCGGCGGACAGCAAAAGGGCGAGGCCGGACTGGCAGCCTCTTTGACCGAGCTCGTGGGCGTTCTGGGCGCTGACGCGGGGCGGCGTATCCTTTTTGAAATCTCCGGCGTCGAGATGGCCAAGGACTTCGTGACGACTTCCGTGATCTTCGAGGCCGTCGGGCGCGGTGATAGCCGTGCGGTGCAGCAGAGTGGGCGTTGGAGCTGTCGGTGGAAGCGGGCGGTCTTTGGCGCACCGATTCTCGAGACCATTCGGGTTGATCGTTTTACGGAAGCCGTACTGGAAGTTCCAGGTTCCAGGCTCTTCGCGGAGTGTACCGAGGCGGTCCTGGGTGATGTCCCGAGTTATCGTGAGCAGTTGATTCACAGCATGGATTACTGGACGTCGCGTGTTCAAATTACTCTCGGGATGGATTTTGGTTTTCAGTGTGGGCTTGCAATCGGCGACGCCAATGGAGATGGGCTCGACGATATATACCTCTGTCAATCTGGCGGGCTGCCCAATCGCTTGTTGATTCATCAGCCCGACGGGACTCTGGTGGATCGCTCGAAGGAGTCTCAGGTCGACTATCTGGACTATACACGGTCTGCGCTGTTTGCAGATCTCGACAATGACGGCGATCAGGACCTGGCTCTCGGGATGTCGAACATTCTCGTGATTCTCGAGAACGTGGGCAGCGCCAAGTTCGAAGAGAGGGCGGCACTGGCTACCGAAGTCGGATTTTCTCTCAGCGCGTTGGACGTCAATGGTGACAAGTTGCTCGATATCTTTGTTTGTGGATATTCCATGGACCCGCCAGTGCCTTATCACGACGCGTCCGGTGGAAAGGAATGCTATCTCTACCAGAATGACGGTGAATGGCAGTTCGAGAACAAGACCGCGTCGCTCGAAATCGAGGGCTACAGTTACCGATTTGCGCAAAGCGCCGTGTGGGAGGACTATGACAATGACGGCGCCGTCGACCTTTATGTCCTGAACGATCACGGCAAGAATAATCTTTTTCGACGGAAGGAGTCCAAATTCGAGCAGATTGCCGAGAAGCTGAATGCCGAATCGATCGGCGCCGGTCGTGCTGCCGCGTGTGCGGACTTCAATCATGACGGTTGGATGGATTTCTTCATCGGAAAGTATCATTCTGCAGTTGGCTCGCGTCTCGCAATGCAGGACATCTTTTTGAAGGGTGCCGACGAAGCCGAACGCAGTAATTATCCCGGGTATGCCAGCGGAAACGCTCTTTTGTTGAACAAAGAAGGACAGAGCTTTCAGGAGATTCAGTCCGACCTTGGTGGTGCCCAAAGAGCCGGATGGACTTATGACACGCGAGCCATCGATATCGACAACAACGGTGCCGAAGATGTTATTGTCGCCAACGGCTTCTTTTCGAATGCGAACCCGGAGGATCTGGAAAGTTTCTACTGGCGTGCGTTTGTGAATCGGACGCCGATTCGTGGCATCAAGACGGACCGCAGTAAGGAATATGCGAAGACCTGGATGGCGATTACTTCGCTTGTGAACCGGGGGGATAGCGTCTTCGCCCATCAACGTGACCGCTGTTTCTTGAATATCGGGAAAGGAAAATTCGCCGATGTCTCGGCTGCGGTGGGCTTTGATACGCTTCACGACGGCCGCGCGTTGGGAGTGGTCGACTGGGACTTTGACGGTGATCTCGATGTGTGGATGACGAGCCGCAATGGCCCGACTATCCGTTTCTTGCGTAACGAGTGTACCTTTTCCGGGAATAGTGTTTCGCTGCGTCTTCAGGGTACGGATTGTAATCGAGATGCCATTGGCGCGCGGGTTGACCTCTTGACCGGTGGTTCCGGTGCGACCAAATACATTCGAACGGTGCGGGCGGGTGATGGTTATCTCTCGCAGTCGAGCAAGTGGTTGCACTTTGGACTGGGGAGCAATGACGTTATCAGTCGGATTGTGGTCAAATGGCCCGGCGGTACCGGGGAGCAATTTGTGGGAGCGAAGGCCAATGGCCGCTTTCTTCTCGTACAGGGTGAAGGGCGCGTCAAGGAGGTGAACGTCGCGAGACCGACGGTTGTTCTGAAGTCGTCGGAATCGCGCGTGCCGACTTTGGTTGCTCCTGAAAGAACGCCTCTCGCGTTTCGGGTCCCGACGTCCGCCCTTCCCTATCAGGATCTTTCTGGTAAGGAGCAGCTCTGGGACCCTTCGAAGGAGGGCGGGGCCGTTATTGTCTTGTGGTCCAGCGGGGAGCAAGCCAGTGTTGACTATCTGCAAGCCATTGCCGGGGACTGGAAGCGCTTTCAAGACGCCAAGCTCGGTGTTTTGGCCCTGAATGTCGATGCTCTCACGAGCGAGGTGTCGAGCGAGGCGATGCGCAAGACTGTACGAGATTTCGGATTCCCGTTTACCGTTGGATTTGCCAGGCCGGCCGCGATTCAGAAGCTCGAGCTCATTCAGGCGGGCCTCTTCAACTACCAGCCGCCCTTTCCCGTTTCGACCTCCTTCATGGTCGAGAGCGATGGCTATATGAATACGATCTATCGTGCTCCGGTGAGTGTGGGTCAGCTTCTGGCCGATGCGAAGCTCGAGAGACTCACTCCGGCCGAGTACGTCAAGACCGCCGTGCCAATTCCGGGTCGGCGACATCGAGTGGAATTGGCTCCTGGTCTTGGTCGCGGTAACTTTGCCTGGCTCGGGACTTCGCACGATCTCTCGGGATTTACGGGCGACTCTCTCGATTACTATCTTGCCTACCGAACCTACTTCAACAAGGTTTGGCCGGAGGGTGAAGAGAATCAAGAGAGTTGGAGGAAGAGCCTCGCGAGTGTTCTCGCCGGTGCTGTGCAGAGGGAGCTCTTTCGCGCCAATCGTGGTGAGGAAGCGCTCGAGGTTCTTTTGCAAGCGTTGGAGTTGCGTCCGGACTGGAGCCAGATGCGGCTCAACTTTGGCGACTACTTACGTGAGCGTCACGAACCCCGAGACTACAAGCTCGCAGTCGAGGTTTATTTTGGTAGTCCGAGCCACGAAGATGGCTATTCGCAGCTTGCTCAGAAGCGAGGCGCGTGGCTCCTCTGTTGTTGTGAGGATGAAAATGTGCGTGACACAGAGCGCGGTCTGACGATAGCGCAGGAAATCTACGACAGCGTGTCGGATGACAGAAAGGACCAAGATCCGAGTAGGCTCGATCTCTTGGCGGCCTGTATGGCCGCTAACGGTGATTTCGACACCGCCATCAAGCTGGCGATAAAGGGCTCGGGCAGCGCCAGGTCGCGCAACGCGGGAACTCTGGCCAAAAGGATCGAGGGGCGATTGAAGCTCTACCGTGAGAAGAAGCCCTACGTCGGAATTGGTGGGATTCGCGACTGAGTCTGAGCGGGAGGAGCTTGAACCGAGCGCTCAGCGAGTGGCGAAAGCGATGATGGCCTGGTTGGAAAACGCTTGGTGATTTCTTGGCTCCCCGGCATAATCCACCCGACCACATTTCAAAAGGAGTCGGGGGATGGCTAACGGAGATCCACGAGATCCACGAGAATCCAGGCCACCGCGTAGACGCAGGCGGCGGCGGCGTGGTGAGCAGGAGGGCGGTGCTGGTGAGTCCGGCGGTCGGTCCGGGCAAGGTCCGGCTCGTGGCTCCGGAAGGCGTCGGCATTCGGGTGCACGGCGAGCGTCCGACGGAATCTTTCAGGCAGACTCGCAGCGCAGTCGCTTTCTTGGCTCGGCGATCCTGATTATTGCTCTGGTCGTTCTGGTGTGGGCGGGCGTGTTGATTTTTTGGCCCTTCTGGTCGCCGCTTTTTCTGGCAGCCACTTTTACGACAATTTGCTTTCCCGCCTACGTGGGCATTCTGAATCTTATGGGGGGAGGGCGTCGTACCCTGGCGAGTATTCTGACTTGCCTACTCTTTGTTCTCATTTTTCTGATTCCCGCTCTTTGGGGAGCGTGGAGCGTGGCGGAGAGTGCGCGCCCGGAGATCGTCAAGTTGGCGGGCAATCTCGAAGCGGGCGTCGAGAAGGCCGGAGGTGTTGTTCCCTCGTTGAAGGCTCTGACAGAGGACGAGGACTTCAGGAAATTCGTGCAGAGCACCAAAGACACGTTCTTGAGCGTCGCGAGTGTTCTTCCTGGCGGTGTCGACGGTGAGGATCTCGGAGAGCCTGGAGCGAAAGAGCAGCCGGAGAAGAAAGAGAGCGACGATCCGTCGGTGACAATCGAGGAGGCGTCACGCCCGGAGACGGACAGCGAATTCGACGAAGTCAGTAAGGTGATTGAGGAAAATCAGAAAGCGGGGTCGGCAGCGTTCACCATTTTGGGGAGAGTGACGCGCATTGTCGTGAGCCTGGTCTTTGACGTCTTCGGATTTGTCGTTCAGTTTCTACTCATGATCTTTCTGATGTTCTATTTCTTCAAAGACGGCGAGCAGATTCTGGCCGGATTCCGGCGCGCACTTCCGGTGGCTCCGGCGTTTCAGGGCAAGGTCATAGACACCTTCAAGCAAGTTGTCCGCTCCATTCTTCGTGGCACGTTAGTTACCGCCGGCTTGCAGGGCCTGATCGCGGGGATTACGTTCCACTTCGTCTTCGACAACACGTCCGGCGTCTTCTGGGGGGTGGTCACCGGTATTTGTGGACTGGTCCCGATCGCCGGAACCGGTCTGGTTACGGTGCCCGTCATCGTCTACTTGCTCATTAGCCAGAGCTACGGAGCCGCCACGGCTGTCTTCGTGGTCGCCGGGGTCATCGGTATGATGGACAATGTTGTCCGCCCCTTCATTCTGGGGGGCGACCTCCGTCTACACCCTGTCTGGATCCTACTGTCTTTTCTGGGGGGTGTCTCGGCCTTTGGGCCCGTTGGAATCGTTCTGGGCCCGATGGTGGTCGTGTTGATCGGTACGGTCCTGGCTCTTGTACGTATGGATGACCCCGTCAATAGCTCGGCGGTCCAGTAATCAGGGATTGGTTTCTCGGGCTCGGCTGGTCTGTCCATGCGTTCTGGACGCCCCGCCTCTGCCTTGAACCACCAGCACTCTGGCTATCGACGACCGCCCTTGGGAGGGGTGCTCTCTGGTGTCTTCTCGATTCGTGAAGGAGCAGCCTCCTGGCTTTCCGGGTTCTGACTCAGGTGATAGCCCATGAGGTAACCCTCGGCCGTCTTGCGTGGACCGGAACTCTGGCTGAGGACGCGATAGTCCGCGCGCAGCCTTCGGCGGCGGTAAGACACGTAGACTGTCTCCGCGGTCCAGTTCGATTCGGGGCGTGGCGGTGGCCTCCCGAGAATGCTCCAGACTTCAGAGGGACCGACGACATTGAGGCCCTTCGAGTCCATGGTGTCGCGGAGTTTGGTGAGATCCTCGAAGGAGAGTCCGAAGAGAAACTCCCGAAAGGCTTCCCCTTCGTCGATCGACACCCGGTCGCGTGTAAAGTACTCGAGGAACGCGGAATCACAGTCGGCTCGCAGGAGCGAAAACACTTCGTGGACTCCCACGAGCGTACCGAAGGTCTCTCGGACGCGACATCGTGCCCGCCATGCCGAAAGCAGGAGCTTTGTGAACCCGTGCATGGGAATGTCGTTCGGGTCTTCCCATATGGGAAGCAAGAGATTGGCCGCTGACCGTTTGACCTGGGCTGAATTGTGTGCACTCGAAACGACGTTGAAGAGCAGCTCCTCGGAGAGCTTTCTGTAAATCACGCGCTCCAGGGCCTCGTCCAGATCTTTGATCAGCTCCTCGAGCTCCGTTTGCTGGAAACTCTTCAACAGATAAATCAACGCTTTGAAGATGTTCGTCTTCGCCAGCAGGTAGGCCTCGCCGAGTACGGCCCGCGTGGGTCGTCGAAACTCGCGCAGGTAGGCCTCTCGGTGACAGAGGTTGTCGAGAAGTGTTTCGAGGCTGCGTTCCCGGCCCGCGAAGCTTTGAGAAGCAAACACGCTCGGGCAGTCCTGAAGGGCCTGAACCAGATGTTGAAGCGGTGCCTCGCGCTCGTTGAGGCAGGCTCTCAGCTCGTCTCTCTTGGCGTCTGACAGGCAAGTGCTCCTGAGAAACAGCGTCTCCAGAAGCTGTGCCTCGGATTCAGAAAAGCAGGATTTCAGGGGGAAGCTGAAAATGACTCGGAACCTCTCGTTCAGCGTCGCGGCATTTCAGGTGATGCGTATTCTTGGCGTATCCGTGACTTCCCGGAACTTCCCGGAACTTCCCCGCCTTCTTCCCTTTGGTCCGGTGTCCGGGTTCCATTGTCAACCCTGGGAAGGGAGCGGTCAAGGTGTGCCATGCGGAAGAAAGGTTCCCGAAAAATAACTGCCAGCTTTGCGAAATGAGGGAAGGCGGCAGGACGAGAGAGCCTTCATCGGTCATTTTTACGGGGCCATTACTAAAAATGGAGCAGGGAGTGGGTCGGGTAGTCGATCAGCCTGGCACGTCCCTCGAGAAAATCGAGCTCTACAAGGAACACGCAAGCGCTCACTCGAGCTCCCACGTTGGAGAGAAGTTTCGCACAGGCTGCCGTGGTACCGCCGGTGGCAAGCAAGTCATCGACGATTAGGACGTTTTGGCCCTCGGTGACGGCGTCCACATGCATCTCGACCCTGTCGGTGCCGTATTCGAGGTCATACTCGACTTCCCGAGTCCGATAAGGCAATTTTCCAGGCTTGCGAATCGGCACGAAACCGACTCCCAGGCGATATGCGAGCGCTGCTCCGAAGATGAACCCGCGCGCTTCGGGGCCGGCGAGTATATCGACCGGAATACTTTTCTCCTCGATCGTATTGGCCAGCTCGTCCACGACCAAACGAAAGTGGGGGCCACTCT